>Ga0302191_10002154_pt1 | contig 12375 bp, 12 predicted proteins | sample II_Bog_E3_1_FD_198775 | JGI IMG/M metagenome (GOLD analysis project Ga0302191, IMG submission 198775) | Peat permafrost microbial communities from Stordalen Mire near Abisko, Sweden - II_Bog_E3_1 | ecosystem: Environmental > Terrestrial > Soil > Wetlands > Peat | place: Sweden: Abisko...
GCCCAGGAAAAATACAAGCATAATGCAATAAGGCGAGTATGCGTTAAATGCAGGTGAGTGTAAAGGTTTCATAATGTTAAAATTACGGATGTTTTTTATAAGTCTTCCGATTGATAGTTCAGCGCGACCTCCGGTTTATTAGCGATAGCGCCCTTTACCGCATTAGTTTATTGATCTTCCTGCCCGGGTAATAATTTATCTTATTTTAGCGTAACCCCAATAACCGTTAAAGTAAGGACCGAAAATTATTTGCTTTTGTGAAGTATCGTAATAATGCTGATCAAAGCTACGTTTGTGCAGTCAAAGAAAAATACCAACTAGTTTGTATTTTATATAAGCAGGAAAAAACAATATAGAAAAATTGCAGGTTGAGCTTGTTGTCTCGTGATAAACGGCGCGAGAAGCTTATATTGTAACATAATTGTTACGAATGATTGCAGAATTACTGCATTTTTTTAGGCCGGGAGCCGGGACGAATGTCACCTGAGCCCTGGTAAAATGGGCATTGCCGCCATTTGTTACCCCGCCTATTAAAAATCCTTTTTATTCACTTTGTTCGCCTCGCAGATGCAGGCCATTTACTGTTGACAATGAGAAAAAACAGGTTAATGCACGTTCACCGAATGAACAAAAATGAACGGTTTTTGGCACCGGAACGGTTTTTTCGATGCTGTCTGTGCTCTTTTCGTAACCGTTTTGAAACTGTTTGAGGGTGTTTCGAAATCGTTTCGATAGGTGTTTGAAGAGCTTTGAAAGGGCTATTTTCCGTAGCCGGTGTTATTGGACTTTTACCGGCGTAAATGTCCGCAGGGTTGACTCACCCTCCCAACCTTTGGTTGGGGCTTCGCTTGTCGACCCTCTCTCTTCGCCCACGGCGCAAAGAGGGTAGCTGCAACTATAGTGATTTTATAGTACGAACTCCCTCAGGTGTTACCCACCAGAAGTGTCAACTTTTTTCAGGGATAGACAAGGTAAAAGTGTTCATCCTGGCGTTTACGGATGAACGCTTTTCGGCCAAAAAAAGCACACATTTGAATTTGGCCATAAATATATAAATAGTTTATTATAAACCGATTAGTATCGATTACTTAAAGTGTTCACGGCGTTCATGGTGTTCATTTTTCATGTCGCGTGAACACGTGAACGCTGCCGGCTGACAACGTTTTGTGTTACCAGGATTTACACCGCCGGTTCCTGCTGGCTCAGGCAATGAAAACTACCCAGGCCCCAGATAATATCGGTTGAATCGATACCAATAACTTTGCGGCCAGGGAAACATTGCTGCAAAATGTCCAAAGCCTTTTGGTCGTTAGCACAGCGATAGGTTGGCACTACCACCGCCGCATTGGCAATATAAAAATTGGCATACGACTCGGGCAAACGCTGCCCCTGGTAAAATGCGGCTGAAGGCATGGGCAATTCAATGATATTCAACTGCTTGCCGTTTATAAGGCGCATGGTTTTGAGGGTTTGCAGGTTTTCCTGCAGGATAGGATAGTTGTCGTCGTTTTTATCCTCTTCGACCACGGTCACCACGGTATCTTCATTAACAAAGCGTACCGTATCATCTATGTGGCCGTCGGTATCGTCGCCCACAATTCCTTCGTTAACCCATAAAACCTGTTCAACCCCGTAATAATTCTGCAAATAAGCTTCAATTTGCTGTTGGTTTAAGTGTGGATTACGATTTTTGTTGAGCAAACAGGCGGTAGATGTAATGAGCGTACCTTTTCCGTTAAAATCAACAGAGCCGCCTTCCATCACAATGCCGGGATGGTAAACCGGCAACCCAAAATGTTCCGCAATTTTGGTTGGGATCACGTCATCGAGGTCATAAGGGGGGTATTTATCGCCCCAGGCGTTGTAGCCCCAGTCAACAATTGCTTTTTCTTTAGTTTTTGGGTTGATCAAAAAAGCAGGCCCGTGGTCGCGGCACCAGGCGTCATTGGTAGGGAAATCGAAAAACTCGACCTTATTCAAATCGACCCCGGCTACGGTCAATTGTTGCTTTGCAAAAGCCTTCATTTGCTCGCCGCCAACGTTTATTCTAACCAATTCGCCCTGTGTCAATACTTTGATAAATTCACAGTATTTGGGGTAAATCATGCCGATCTTCCCCGGCCAGGATTCTTCCTTATGCGGCCAGCTAAGCCAGGTGGCTGCGTGGGGGTGCCATTCGGCCGGGAAATGGAAGCCCGCACCAGCAGGGTATCCTATAGTTGAGGCTTGTTGATCCATATTTGATACTGATCTTCCGGGGGTTAGTTTTCTTCGTCTAACAGGCGCTTAGTAATAGGCTGATAAGAATCAATCCTCCTGTCCCGCAGAAAGGGCCAGTGGCTGCGGTAATAATCGGATTTGTCCAAATCCAATTCCTGCACAGCGATATCTTCCTGATCATGGGGTGACTGGTAAAGGACCGTCCCAAACGGGTTTGAAAAGAACGAGCCGCCCCAAAATTTCAAACCGGCTTCTTCGCCGGCGCGGTTCACACTCACTACATGCACGCCATTTGCCACTGCATGCGACCTTTGAATAGTTTGCCAGGCGTTGTATTGTTCGATATTTGTTTTTTCGTCCTGTCTAACCGCCCAGCCAATGGCTGTTGGATAAAACAGTATTTCGGCGCCCATAAGGGAGGTAATGCGGGCAGCTTCGGGGTACCACTGGTCCCAGCAAATCAGCACACCGACAGTGGCATATTTGGTTTTAAAAACCTTGTAGCCGAGGTCGCCCGGCGTGAAGTAAAATTTCTCGTAAAAGCCCGGATCGTCGGGGATATGCATTTTGCGGTATTTACCTAAATACTTGCCGTCCGCATCTAAAACAGCGGTTGTATTATGATAAACCCCCTGCGCCCTTTTCTCAAACAGCGAGGCAATAATAACCACGTTAAGCGCTTTGGCCAGCGCCGATAAAATCTCTGTCGACGGCCCGGGAATAGCTTCAGCGAGTTTAAAATTGTCGTAATCTTCAACATCGCAAAAGTACAGCGAAGTAAACAGTTCCTGCAGGCAAATGATTTGCGCGCCCATTTTGGCGGCTTCCTTTACCTTGTCGATCGCTTTCTTCAAATTTTCTTGCTTACTGGCAGTACAGGTCATTTGCACCAGGCCAACATTTACTTTGCTCATCCCGCTAAAAATTTCCGCAAAAGTAGGGTTTTAGTTCGAATCCCGATAGCTATCGGGACAGGAAAGACTGCAAAGTCAGAAAGAAAAATTGCAGTTTAATGGAACGGGTGAATTGAGGTCATTCAGTTTGTGAAGATTTTTCGTTAAGGGGATAAAGTTTAAATCTTTTTAGTTAATATAGTTGAACGTTTTTGGCTTACCTTTATTGAATGTATACCCAAACGTTTTCGCTTTCTTGCTTTTAACGGGGCATTTATTTTATTTTAATTGCGATGCATAAAAGCACTTTACTGTTTTATTCAGCCGGCATAGCCGTTGGAGCGGGCATCGGTTTGGCAATTAATAACCTGGCCATCGGAATGGGGCTTGGCGCAGCACTTGGGCTCATATTTGCCCGCAACTACCGCAACCGCCTCACCAAAGACAAATAAAAAAGGCTGCGAATCGCAGCCTTTTTTTGTATATTTTAATAGGGGTATATTACCTAGGCCCTGCGGATCGGGTGTTTAATACCATCATGACGAGCGTCGCGCACATCTTTCTTTAGTTCCTTCTTGTCAGCTTTCACGTCAGCTTTTTCAGTAGTTGCGCCGGCGGTATTGCCATCCTTTGCATCGGTTTTTTCAGCAATCTTTGCTTCTTTCAAATCCTTCAAATCTGTTTTAACCTTCGCTTCATCAGCTTTCTTAACTTGTTTATCAGCTGTTGCTTCAGGATGTTTAACACCTTCGCTCTTCAATTCCTTCCTGTCGGCCTTTATATCAGCCTTATCAGCCTTTGCTGCAGCAATATCTGTTTTTGCAGCGGCCATGTCGCCCTTTTTTATCTCCTGTTTAGCGGCGGCTTTTTCCTTGTCATAAGCACGAACATCCTTACGCAAATCTTTCATTTGTGCTTTTTCTTCGGGTGTCTTCGTCGGCGGAGTTGCAGGGGTTGTGGATGGGGTGGTTTGTGCGAGAGCTGCAGCAGCGAAACACACTGCAACTGCCATTAGTAATGCTTTTTTCATAACTGTTTTACTTAATTTGTTTTATGTTTGTTACGTATGACTGCAGATAAAATAAATGGTTTAACCGCCATCAATATTTTTTTTAATATTTATCTAATTAAACCAAAATCAATCCCTATCGTCAAATAATAATAGAAATTAATTATTAATAAATATCTTTTTAATTATTAGTACAAAAAATATGCGAAAACATTTACTCAAGTTATTGCTCGTCACTTTACTCTGCTCGATTACTATTAGCGCGTTCTGCCAAACCGGCACACTGCCCGGCGCTGATGACAAAACCGGGGCCGATGAAAAAAGTGACAAATCGGACGCTTCATCCTCATTCAAATTCGGGGTTACGTATATCACCAATAACGTTTACCTGGGCCGCACCGATACAGTAACCACCCCTGTTATCGCGCCGCAGGTTAAATACACTTTAAAGCCGGGAATTTATTTTGAGGGAAGTTTATATATCATCCCCAATAAACCAACACAAAAATTAGACGGCGGCGATATTGGGGCCGGTTACGATTTCGACATCACAGACGATTTTTCAGGCGGGGCGTCTTTTACCAAAATGTTTTACAGCGCAACCAGTACGCAAATAGCCTCCTCTATCAGCAGTACAGCCCACGTGGATTTTGACTATGACATTGCCGACATCATTACCCCGGCTATCAGCCTTGACTATAACTTTATTTCAGGCGGGGGCAATAACGATTTTCTGCTGGCGCCGGCAATAGCCCATGACTTTATAACCAAAGGCGTATTTGGCACTGAAGATATTTTGCTGATCTCGCCTACCATTACCGCCAACGTAGGTACGCAAAATTTTTACGACGCCTATTTAACCAAAAAGAATTTCAAATCGGTAAAACGCACCAAAGAGCAAAACGCCATCCTGGCAGCATATACCAATAAACTTGGCCAAACCGAATTACTTGACTATGAGTTCTCGGCCCCTATCGAGTATAAAACCGGGCATTTTATCGTCCAGCTCGTACCTACCTATGCCGTTGTGCAAAATCAGCTGCCAAAAGCTATTGCCACAAGACTGTCCGATGCGTCTGCTGTATTTTATGTTGAGGCGGGTGTGTCGCTGAAGTTTTAGCGGGTTGTTGATTGAATTGGACATAATAACATAGGCCCCAACCCAAGCGCTAGTCTGACACGTTAGCCAAAGCGCAATAGCGACTCGTGCTCAGCTGACAGGCAGTCCGCGTTCCATAATCGATTTAAGCTAAAAGGTAATGCCTGGCCGGGCGCCGGACTTTGTTATTTAAAAACAAAAAAGCCAAGGTTATTACGGCTGCTGTATTAACAATTGAAGAGGATCCCGGCCGCGAGTGTAACGCCTTGCACGCGTATAAGCGGAAAGCGTGACCGCCGCCTCTACCGGCAGCGGGAATGCCCAACACAACAACCAACTCCCTGAAACCGCCGCCTTTTATATTTCGCTTTAAATTCCTAATTTCACATCCGCTAAATGTCATTTAATACACTATATTTTATCATATTTGCAGCCGCTATTGTTAAGTCCAAAGCCTGTAGTCGAAATTCTTAAGTCAGATTTGTCTTCTGCCGACTTAAGACTTTTGACTTCAGGCTAAGCATCGAATGAGAACATGGCCCTTAATAAACGTTATTTGTTAAAAGATGTTAAGCGCTTAACGCAATTGTTAAATTAAATACAAAAAACCTGATATTTACCCCTGCGATAAACCATTTTGTGAATCCATGCAATACAAAAAGATAAATAACCTGTTGGGCTGGCTTTGTTTCGGCATTGCCTCTATTACCTATATTTTAACCCTTGAGCCCTCGGTAAGCTTTTGGGATTGCGGCGAGTTTATCTCCTGCGCGTACCGTTTACAGGTGGCCCACCAGCCGGGTTACCCGCTGTTTGCCATGCTGGGCAAGGCGTTTTCGCTGTTGTCATTCGGCAATAATGCCAAAGTGCCTTATTTTACCAACATGATGTCGGCCATTGCCAGCGGCGCAACCGTTATGTTCCTGTTTTGGACCATTACCGCCCTTGCCAAAAAAATGCTGGCCAAAGCAACCGACCAGATGGTTGAGCAGGGTACGCTGTTGCTGATCATGGGCGCAGGTTTGGTTGGCGCGCTGGCCTTTACCTTTTCGGACACTTTTTGGTTCTCGGCGGTTGAAACCATTGTGTTTGCTATTTCGTCGCTTTGTACAGCATTGGTTTTCTGGGCTATTCTTAAGTGGGATGCCCACGCCGACGAACCCGGCTCCGACCGCTGGCTGGTATTTATAGCCTACGTTATAGGCATGTCCATTGGTATCCACCTGTTAAATTTATTAACCATCCCGGCGCTTGCCATGGTTTACTACTTCAGGCGCAGCAGTAAAGTTACCGCTGGCGGCGCCTTCGGCACGTTGTTTATCGGCGCATTGATCCTGGTATTTATACAGTATTTTATCAGGGGTTATACGGTCGAGATCGCCGCTTATTTTGATCTTTTCTTTGTAAACACGCTTGGCTTAGGCTTTTGGAGCGGGGCATTCTTTTTCTTCCTCATCATCATTGCCATCCTGGTTGGCGGCATATGGTTTGGCACCAAAAACAAAAAGCCGCTTTTAACATTGGCCTTCCTGTGTACTGCTTTCGTTTATTTTGGCTACAGCTCCTTCGCCTATATCCCCATCCGCGCCACCGCCGACACTGACCTGGATAACTCGCATCCGGATAACGCCTTCATCCTGTACGGCTATTTAAACCGCATACAGTATGGCGAAAACCCCCTGTTATACGGCCAGTATTTCGACGCAAAAATTATCGACCAAACCGAAGGAAGCACCCTGTACCGCAAAGGTAAAACCAAATACGAAAGTTCCGGCAAGACACAAAATTACGTTTACGACCATACCACCATTTTTCCGCGCATGTACAGCAGTGAAGGCCAGGATCCCCTGTTTTACCGCCAATGGCTGAACATGGGCGAGAATGACCCCCCAACTTTTGGCGATAATATTAAATGGATGTTCAGCTGGCAAATTTACCAGATGTATGTGCGTTATTTTATGTGGAATTTTGTGGGCCGTTACAGTGATGCTGACGGGCAGACAGATATGGCCGGCATCGATGGTAACTGGACCACCGGTATTTTTGACGGTGGGCGCCATTTGCCAAAATCGATTGTAAATGCCAATACCTACACACCATTGTATGCCCTGCCGCTAATAATCGGCCTGCTGGGCTGCGTATATCACTTTCAGCGGAAAAAAAGGGATGCACTTATTGTGTTATTACTTTTCTTCTTTACAGGAATAGCGATTGTATTGTACGTAAACCAACCGAGTATACAGCCGCGTGAGCGGGATTACTCCTACGTCGGATCGTTTTATGCCTTTGCTATATGGATAGGCCTCGGGGTTATTGCCATCGCTGAATTGATACAGCTTAAGCTGAACACCAAAACTGCTGCAATAACGGCAACCGGGGTGTGCCTGCTGGCAGCGCCCGTGTTAATGGCCAGCAAAGAGTGGGGCGATCATGACCGGTCGACAAAAATGACGCCGCACGATATGGCCTATGATTACCTGATCTCGTGCCCGAAAAATGCGATCCTGTTTACCTACGGCGATAATGATACCTATTCGTTATGGTACGACCAGGAAGTGGAAGGCATCCGGCCTGACGTACGCATTGTAAACCTGAGCCTGTTTACCGGCGATTGGTACATCCAGCAGATGCAGAAGAAGATGAATAATTCGGCGCCGCTGCCCATTACCATGCCTTATGATAAATACAAGGAGGGCGTACGCGATATTATTTATTACGACGATAAAAAGCTGCCGGGATATACGGATTTGAAGGAGGTATTTGACTTTATCACCTCGGATAACCAGGCGATGATGGAGCCGTATCAAAGCGGACAGATGGGAAACTACCTGCCTACAAAGAGCTTTAAGCTGGCGGTAAACCCCGCTGATGTGATGACTAACAACGTGATCACACCAGAGCAGCAAAGCCAGCTGGCGCCTGAGATCGACTGGAAATACCCATCGAACTATATCACCAAAGAAAACCTGGCGATGATAGACATCTTGTCGCATAATAACTGGGTTCGGCCAATTTGCTTTACAACCACTATCGGCACCGAAAACCTGATAGGGCTGCAACAGTATCTATACCGTGAGGGTTTCACCTACCGGCTGCTGCCACTTAAAGTGGATACCGCCAATAAGGACCAGTTAGACAAGATCAACAGCCTGGTGATGTATGATAACATGATGAACAAATTCAGGTACGGCAACTTTAAGCACGCAAAATACCTGGATCACGAATCGACCACTATGTTTTACCCGGTGATGGTAACCACTTTCTTCGACCTGATTGACGGGCTGATGAAAGAGGGGCATCCCGACCTGGCCAAAAAAGCGCTGCAAAAATATGATGAAGTACTGCCCGACCTTTACACTGGTTTGGACGTAGTTGACCGTAAAGTATTTTTGGCAAAAACGGCATACGAGTTGAACAACATTGTGCTGGGCGACAAATTTGTAAAAGGCATTGATGATTATCTGACTGATCAGCTGAATTACGATGAGCAACTGTTGCAGAATAATTCGTCCGAGTTGAACCAGCGTGACGTACAGTACAGCGTATCGTTTATCAACGCCTTGCAGGGGATATGTGCGGACAATCACCGTACCGACCTTGCCAAAAAACTGGCCGACCAGCTTAAAGATTATGAAACCAAGCTTGGCCCTATACTACAGCAAAGGCAGCAATAAACGATAAGTTTAATGGAATTACAAAGCGGCTTTATGAAAATGAGGCCGCTTTTGTTTTATATTTATTCTTTCAAAACAATATTTATGCGACCGGCCCTTGCCATTATTTGCTGCCTGCTTTTTGATGCGTGTATGCATGTTAAGGTTTCTACGGTTGATAACTGGAAGGATTCACTGGCTAAATCGATTAAACAAAAAGAGAAACTGACTGACAATGTAAAAAGCGATTTAAAAGATGATATCAAGTCGCTTGTTGAAAGCGGTTTTTATGATAAAGACGAAACCCTTGACCAGATAAGCGATATGTACGCAGACTACCAGGCGGATAGTACCTGGCTGAAAAAGACGATCGATTCCGACTATAACAGCAGACTTATGCGGCAAGCCACATGGCCTGCCGAAACTGATTTTGACAAGCTTGCCGCAGCTTTTGACCAATTGAATGCCCGTGGGATCATCGCCTATCACAACGCCGGGCCAACCCGGGAAGACGGTGAAGATATGTGCCGGGAACTTGCCGATACGTTAAAAACACAAGGCATTAAAGTAAAAGGCTATTGCTTTTACCATGCACAGGACATTGATCGGGCACTGAGCGAGAAAACACTATACATTGCCTTTGGCGATTTTAAAGAGGACGATAACGAGACCATCGCAATAGGCAGCAGTGTTGTAAAAACATTGAAGGCGCTTGGTTTTAGCGTTGAATGGAACGGTACAGCCGGCGCTCGAATAATCATTCGTAATTTTCAATGGCAAAAGCGCTTCGGCAACACCAATTGCAGTTATGAGCGGGCAGTAGCGCTGTTAAAAAAGTCCGCACCCTATCCCCCTCAAACCTCAAAAGCTTTCACCTTGACAAACTAATTTTTCGGCCAAATACTCCGGCCGGAATCGCGATCGTCGGCGAGGATATGTGCATCGTAGTTGCTGTAAACGAGAAATTGCTTGTTGTAGGCACACCATTTAATGTGATCCCAAACGACGAAACGATTATGGTGGAATCAGTTAATAACTGGTAGGTCAAAGTGTCCAGTATTCCGCCCTCGTTGATGTAAATGACGCCGTTTGTAGTGACATTAAAATAATCGCCGGGATGTCCAATATAAGCCACCGGATGGTTGGTAACACCAATGCCTGTATACGTTGAATCGCTCACAATATTCCAGTTGTGAAAAATGGAAACATCGGGGGGATTTAATCCGCAACAGATAGGTACCGATTTCTTGGTACAGGCAAAACACAGCAATATGCAGGCTACAACTACTAGTTTGAATTTTTTGCTGTTCATTGTCTGACGAAAATCAACCTTATCATCCATCCTGTTTTACGAAGCTAATCAGCTGATTGCTACAAACAGAAAAACTTATTTTTTTGGCGTATACACCTGGTTAGTCGCCGGCGGCACATCAGGTATCTTTATCACATTAAACTCATGGTGGGTAGTTTCGTGGCAGTCATTGCAGCTTTTTGTTAAAAAGATGAAGCTCTTTTCAAATTGCTGCGGGCTTTTGGCCTTTACAGCATCAGCTAAACTGTCAAGCGCAGGATAAATCATCGGCAGGGACTTTACTTCGGGCCTGTCGGTGCAATATTGTTTCACATCTTCCAGTGTCTCTTTTATTTCGCCCACTTCAAAGTCGGCCAGCGGCCAGTTTTGGTTTTTACCCGCGAACCATATTTTGGCATGATGCACCTGTATGCCCATCATAAACTCACCAAGGCCTGGCTTATACGACCTGTTTACCTGCTGGGTTAGGCTATCGATCTTTGCCTGCATGGCAGCGTTATCATTAGTGCCGCACGAAGTGAGTTGCATAAGCATCACTGTAAACAGAATTACTGCGTAAGTTGCATTTTTCATTTGGTCAAAGCTTGTCGATGTAAATATCAACTTAATTGGCCTTTTGTTCAAAGCTTTAGTTAAATTCGTGGATAACATCAATCACAATTGTCCTCATTTATGACGCCTGCAACAACTGCCGAACCAACAAGTTGGTCGCCGCTGCAAAAAATAGCTTTTCGTTTTTTTGCGCTGCTGTTCCTGTGGTATATCTTTTTTAATCCTAATGGTGTTATTCCTTTTACCGACAACATCTTTGGGTATTACATTGCGCCCTTTCATTGGCTTATCCCCTGGCTGGCCAAACATGTGCTTCACCTGGCAAAACCCATTACTGTTTTCACTAACGGCAGCGGCGATACCACTTACGATTATGTTACCCTGCTATTCACAGTATTTTTATCCGCCATCGGCGCCGTTATCTGGTCAGTAACCGGGCGTAACACAAAAAACTACAATAAACTATTCTATTGGCTCACCGTCATCCTGCGATACTATGCAGGCATCACCATGGTCGCCTATGGCAGCTTTAAGGTGGTTAAACTTCAGTTTCCCTACCCATCACTTGGCATGTTGCAGGAGCCGTTGGGCGATATGTCGCCAATGGGCCTGGCATGGACCTACCTGGGCTATTCAACCGGTTTTAATTACTTTGCCGGCCTGGCTGAATTAGGTTGCGGCCTGCTGCTCTTCTTCCGTAAAACAACCACGCTTGGCGCAGTGCTGTTACTGGTAGTTGCGGGCAATATTATGGCCATCAATTACTGCTTTGATGTACCGGTAAAACTGCTGGCGACAGCCCTGGTTGCGATTTCGATTTTTTTATTGGTAAGGGATCACCAGCGGCTGATCAATTTCTTTTTCCGGAACAAAGATGCCCGGCCATCAAATTTAACGCCACACCGCTTTAAAGCCAGTTGGAAAAACATCACGTTAACGGCTGCTAAATATGTACTCATAGGGTACACGCTAATAGGCACGTTTATTATGGTGATCCAATCTTCGGTACAATATGGCGACAAAGCCAAGAAGCCCCCGTTGTATGGTATTTACAAGGTGGAGCGTTTTGTGCTTAACAAAGACACGCTCCCTCCGCTCACTACAGATACAACCCGTTGGGCAAAAATGACCATCAGCTACGCCGAGGGCGTGCAAATAAAGCTAATGAATGACAGCATGAAATTTTATGCCTTTAAGCCCGATACGACTAAGCACAAAATCACTGCCTATACCTATGCCGATACCGTCCACAAATTCACATTGAGTTACGCAATGCAAAAACCGGATGTAATGTTATTGACCGGCAAATGGAAAAAAGACTCGGTCCAAATAAAATTGCGCAAATTAGATCCAAACAAATACAGGTTGGTGAGCAGAGGTTTTCATTGGGTGAATGAGTACCCGCTGAATAAATAAGCCGCATCTTGCTGGCGCCGTACCGCCCAACCCAAATTCTATCTTAAAAAAACAAAGGCGGATAAATCCGCCTTGTCCTCATTAATCAATCAATCGAAACCTAATTAACGTGAGTTCGGGATAAGAAAAGTATATAAAAGGAGAGCAAAGGGCATGATTTTTGCTTGTAAATAGTTGACAATCAATTTATTAACAACAATCAAAACCCTATGCTCAGAGAT
>Ga0302191_10002155_pt1 | contig 12374 bp, 10 predicted proteins | sample II_Bog_E3_1_FD_198775 | JGI IMG/M metagenome (GOLD analysis project Ga0302191, IMG submission 198775) | Peat permafrost microbial communities from Stordalen Mire near Abisko, Sweden - II_Bog_E3_1 | ecosystem: Environmental > Terrestrial > Soil > Wetlands > Peat | place: Sweden: Abisko...
AGTTTACGACAAATACTTCCCAACAATAGGCATACGCCTTCCCACGCCGAAGGCTTTCGGTGATACCCTTAAAATTGGCGGGGTTTGAAAACGCTTATGTTCTGATACATTAATAAGCCTGATAACTTTTCGGACTGTTTTTTCGTCGTAACCCATCTTAATTATTGCTGCCGAAGAACAACGTCCTTCAACATATTCAGCAATTATCTTATCCAATATATCATATTCTGGCAGTGAATCGGTATCTTTTTGGTTTGGCCTCAACTCAGCTGAAGGTGGTTTTATTATAGAGTTTACAGGTATAATTTCACGCTCGCGATTAATATGCCTTGCTAATTCAAAAACCTGGGTTTTGTATACATCGCCAATTACAGAAAGGCCGCCGCACATATCCCCATATAATGTTCCGTAACCAACTGCGGCTTCGCTTTTATTGGAAGTATTTAATAATATGTAGCCAAATTTGTTGCACATGGCCATTAAAAGCACCGCCCTGCTTCTCGATTGAATATTTTCTTCGGCAATATTAAATGGCAAATCTTTAAACTGAGGCGCTAATGCGACTTCAAAAGACTCGGTAATTTCTCTTATCGCGATTGTTTGATGCTTGCAGCCGAGGTTTTTTACGAGGTCTTCTGCATCAGCGATCGAATGGTCGCTCGAAAAACGAGACGGTAACAATACCGCCATTACATTTTCAGGCCCTAAAGCTTCGGCTGCCAAAGCACAAACGACGGCCGAGTCGATGCCCCCTGATAAACCTAAAATTGCTTGTTTAAAACCTGATTTAAAAAAATAATCCTGTATCCCTAAAATAATGGCCTTATGTATCTGCTCAATTTTGCCTTGCTTTTTTGTTCTGAGTGTTGAAGTATGATCAAAACTTATTTCACCTGTATTGTTAAGGTCGTAATAGGCAATACCTTCTTCAAAATACGGCATCTCGTCAATAAGCTTGCCTGTATTATCAAAAACCAGTGAGCCGCCATCAAAAATAAGTTCGGTTTGGGCGCCTACATTGTTTACATACAACAATGGCAAATGATAACGGCGGGCGTTGTCACTTAAAATATCAATCCGCTCAACATCATGGTTATAGGCAAATGGGGAAGCTGCGATGTTAATCATCAGGTCAGGCTTTTGCCGAATTAAAATGTCCATTGGCCTGGTGACGTACAGCGGGTTTTCTATGGTATTCCATAAATCCTCGCAAATGGTAAGCGCTATGCGGTGGCCCTTAAAATCAATGCAGTTAAATTCGGTGCATGGCTCAAAATAGCGGTATTCATCAAATATATCATAGTTTGGGAGCAGCGCCTTACTTGAAACGGCTTTCACTTTCCCATTTTCTATAAAATATGCCGAGTTGTTAAGGTCCTTGCCTTCCGCACGGTAATTTGGTGTGGGAAGCCCTATTATACAGGCAATGCCCGTACACGCAGCCGCAATTTTTTGTGCCGATGTTTCGCAAAGTTCAATAAACTCGTCAAACTCTAAAAAATCACGGGAAGGGTAACCGCAAACGCACAATTCAGCAAACACGACTAAATCCGCCCCGTTATTCCGGGCGATATTAATATGATCGATAATTTTTGTTGTATTCGACTCAAAGTTCCCGATATGATAATTTAGCTGCGCTAATCCGACCTTCATAATGATATAGTTTTACATGGTCATTAAACGGAAAACCTGTAATATCCTTCGATTACCGTTTAATACAAATAAAAAATTAATTTTGCCTAAAGGCTAAAATATGATCTCCTCCTACAAAACAAAGCAAATTTATCTATTTTTTTTGATCGCGCTCCTGCTTGTGGCCTGCAGGAGCAATAAAAACGTTGATGTGAGCAATATACATCTTGAAGTTAAGATAGAAAGGTTTGATAAGGATTTCGATTCAATGGAAGTGAAGCCGATGGCCCCGCAGGCTGCTTACCTGCAAAAAAAATATGGCGTGTTTTATCATAATTTTATCGGGATACTGCTGCAAGACCAGGACATCAACACGAAAGGTACCGCTTATTTTAAGCTGTTGCAGCGCGTTTTTGCAACACGCGATTATAAAGAACTAAAGCATGATGTAGATTCTGTTTACCCCGACATGGACAAAGAAGAGGTAGGCCTTACAGATGCCTTCAAACACGTAAAATATTATTTCCCCGAAACGAAACTGCCGAAAGTGTACGCTTTTGTTTCCGGTTTTGAGAATCAAATAGTTAATGGCGATGGTTATTTAGGTATTGGGATTGATCTTTTTTTGGGGGGCAATTCAAGGTTTTACCCTGCCCTCACCAATGCCTGGCCACGTTATTTGTCGAGAAATTTTAATGCCGAAAATATTACACCGCGGGTTGTTGAGGGTTTAGCCCGCGAAGACATGTTCCCGGAGAGCGACAGCAGCAAGACCTTGCTTTCTAAAATGATTTATAATGGCAAAATCATGTATTTTATGGACATGGTATTGCCGGATGTAGCAGATAGTACTAAAATTGGCTATACCGGCGCGCAATTGAAATGGTGCCAGCAGTTTCAATCAAATATCTGGGCTTGGTTTTTAGATGAAAATTTATTGTACGAATCAGATTATCCCAAAATTCAAAAATATTTAGGAGAAGCACCGTTTACACCCGGCCTGGGCGAAAAAAACGAGTCGGCCCCAAAACTTGCAGTGTGGACTGGTTGGCAAATTGTAAGGGAGTATATGGAAAAACATCCGGAAGTTACCTTACCTGCACTAATGGCCAACGATGACGCTCAAAAAATATTAAATGAATCTAAATACAGGCCAAAGTAATTTCCTAAACCTGAGCATAAACACGTCTTTTCCTATTGAAATAGTACGAGCTCGTTATTTTGTAAAATTTTGTACAAATATTCCACATCTTCTTTTTTGCAGAGTTCAGTTCCGGGGCTCATTGTAGCAGCGGAGCCGCAGGCCACCCCGTACTGAACCGCCTCGGTTAAGCTTTTTTTTCCGGTTAAACTCAATACGATGCCGGCAACCATCGAGTCGCCTGCGCCTACCGTACTTTTTATTTCTAACCCGGGAGGAATTATATTCAGCGCCAGTTCCTTTGTTACCAGCATGGCGCCATAGGGACCCATTGAAACAACTACCACCTCACAACCTCCCTTATAAATTATTTCTCTGGCTACTTCGGTTACAGATTCAATCTCCAGTTCCTCTTTTGCAACCAGTGAAGCCAATTCTTTTAAATTGGGTTTTATTAAATAAATGCCAACGTTTACAGCTTCCTTCAGGGCCTCACCCGAGGTGTCAACTATCAGCCTGGCATTTTTTTTTCGGGCAATTAAAGCAATCTTGGCAAAAATATCAGTCGGCACCCCGGGCGGTACACTTCCGCTGGCAATAATGTATTCAACATCTGGAATTTGTTCAATAGTGTTTAAGCAGGTAAGCCATTCGTGTTCACTTATTTTTGGTCCCGGCATATCAAAGAGATATTGTGTGTCGTTTTCAATATCCTGAACAACAAGGTTTTCTCTCGTGCAGTCTTTGATCTCCACAACCTCAGATTTAACCAACTCTTCAGTAAGCAACTGCGTAATCCTTTTGCCTGCGTCCCCGCCGGCCAAATAAATTGCAACCGCGTCGCCGCCAAGTTTTTTAATTGCCCTGGCCACGTTAATGCCGCCGCCTCCAGGTTCATAAACCGGGTTCAGGCATTTCAATTTTCTATCAGGGACCAATTTTGATATCGAGATAGTTTTATCAAGAGCGGGATTAAACGTTACGGTTATGATTGCTGCCATTTTTTTCAAAAATTAGTGTTTTTAGGAGTTTATGGAGAAAAGAAATTGTTTCTCGTCCTGTTTAAGTATGGATGCTTTGATATTTAATTCATCTTTTATTTTTACCCTGAATGCCTCCTGCGCGCTGGGTTCACCATGTACCAGGAATACGCCCGACGGGGCGCCGTTAAAGTCTTTAAGCCACCTGATAAGTTCAGCCTGGTCTGCATGTGCCGACAAACCGCCTATTTCCTCTACTCTTGCTTTGGCAGGATAATACCGGCCATAAATTTTTATCTCATGGGCATGGTTAAGCAATGCCCTTCCGCGGGTTCCGGCTGCCTGGTAACCAATAATCAGTATCGTGTTTCGTGCATCGGTGACATAATTTTTCAGGTATTCCAATACACGGCCCCCGGTAAGCATACCGCTGGCGGCAAGAATGATTTTGCTGCCTTTCTGATGGATTATTTTTTCAGTTCCCTGGTAATCCTGGTTTATGGTGACGCCGCTATACATTTGGGAAATTTCTTTTTCTCTTATCTTTATCCATTCTGGGTATTTAAGTAATACTTTATCAGCCGAGGCTGCCATGGGGCTGTCAAGAAAAACCGGAATGGCCGAGGGTATGCTTTTTGAGACCTTAAGCTTATACAGCACGTGCATAATCTCCTGCGCCCTGCCTACGGCGAAACAGGGGATCAAAATATTGCCGCCATGCGATGCCGTTCCGTTAATGATAAAAGCCAGGTGCTCCGCGATATTATAGGTTTCGTGAAGCCGGTCACCATAAGTCGATTCCATCACAACAAAATCTGCATTCAAAGGATGGCTGGGCGGCGGAAGCAGTTCTGAATTATACCGGCCAATATCCCCGGAAAATACAATTGTTTTACCATAGCAGTTAATTTCCGCCGAACATGCGCCGGGTATATGGCCTGCCGGATAAAATTGAAATTTTACGTGCTCATTTAACCCGAACATTATTCCTGTATCAATAGTCACAAAATGTGGCAGGGCTCCCTCTACGTCAGCGGTGTTGTACAATGGCATCGCCGGACTATGTTTTGTGTAGCCATGCTTGTTAGCCCTGTAAGCATCTTCTTCCTGCAGCTTTGCACTATCCCTTAAAATAAGCTCCGTAAGATCGAGCGTCGGCTCGCTCATATAAATTTTCCCCTTATATCCGTTTTTAACCAATAAGGGAATATAACCGCAATGGTCAAGGTGGGCGTGGGTGAGAATTAATGCGTCTATAGACTCCGGCGTAAAGGGCGGCAAATCCCAGTTTTTTTCACGGAGCGACTTAATACCCTGAAATAAACCGCAATCAATCAAAATGTTTAAACCAGGAGTTATCAGCAGGTGCTTTGACCCCGTAACAGTTTCGGCAGCTCCTAACGACTGAATATAAACTGCTTTTTCGTCCTTGTCCGCCAAATCGGAAATTTTCGCATCCATGGTATTCAAAAGATTTTACCCGTTAACTTTTTATAAGTAAATATAGAGCCAGTGCATATTATTTGTTCTGATAACAATCACTTTTTCAGTTGACTATCATCATAGATAAGGCTAACAAATGTATAGAGATTTGGATTCAATTTTAAACAATAATTCCTATGTCAACTCTAGTAAAAACAAATGGCTTTCCGTCATTTAAGAGAATGATGGAAGATTTTTGGAACACCGACAACTTTTTTGAAAAACCTTTTTTCAATGGTGAAAAATTGCCTGCGGTAAACATCCGCGAAACAAAAGACAATTACGAAGTTGAAGTTGCAGTACCAGGCTTTAAAAAGGATGACTTTAAAGTTACTACTGAAAATGGTTTGCTAACCATCAGCGCCGAAACCAAGTTTGAGAAAAATGAAGAAAAGGAAAACTACACACGTCAGGAATTTTCATGTTCTTCCTTTGCACGTTCTTTCAGTCTGCCTGAAAATGTGGTAGAAGAAGACATAAGCGCAAATTATCATGATGGCCTGCTTAAAATCGAGCTTAAAAAGTCAGTAAAAAACTTGCCTCCCAAAAAAGAAGTGAAGGTAAAGTAAACTAAAAATTATGCTGAATTATCCTGCTGCTGTAAAAGAGCAGCAGGATGATTTTTCTACTTATCTCATCGTCCTCCTAATAATAAATACAATGGAAAAATTCATCAAAAAATTCAGTGAAACCGGCATAAACGATGTTCCTGAAGTAGGCGGCAAGAATGCCTCATTGGGCGAAATGTTTACCCATTTGGCAGCTAAAGGCGTATTAATTCCGGATGGGTTTGCTGTTACAGCAACCGCGTACCGTTACTTTCTTAGCTTTAACAGATTGGAAGAAATTTTGAAAAGCCTGATGCAGGAACTGGACAGAAAGGATTTTTCCAACCTGGATGAAATTGGAGTTAAAGCGCGAAAGCTTATAATGGAAGGCCATTTACCTGCAGATTTGGAATTGGCAGTAGTTAACGCCTATGATGATCTCTTTGATAATGATGACCGGGAAGTAGCAGTACGCAGCAGCGCTACCGCAGAAGACTTGCCTGAAGCAAGTTTTGCCGGGCAGCACGAATCATATTTAAATATATTGGGCCATGGGGCTTTGTTATTCGCGGTAAAACAATGCTATGCTTCACTTTATACAGACAGGGCTATTAAATACAGGGAGGATAAAGGCTTTGACCATAGCAAAGTTTTCCTCTCGGTTGGTGTGCAACAGATGGTGCGTTCAGACCTGGCATGTTCTGGTGTGGGCTTCACTTTGGAACCTGAATCGGGTTTTAAAAACGTGGTACACATCGCAGGCGCCTGGGGATTAGGTGAAAATATTGTTCAGGGCACTGTTACCCCTGATGAATTCCTTGTGTTTAAACCTTCGCTGAAAGCTGGCCTTAAGTCAATCATTCAAAAAAACCTTGGAAGTAAAAACAAGATGATGGTTTATGCCGATAGTGAAGACGATACCAATACAACCGTAAATGAAGATACGCCAAAGCAAATGCGTGAAAATTTCATTTTGGAAGATTACGAAATAGAAAAATTGGCCCAATGGGCGCTCATAATTGAAAACCACTATAACGAGTCCATGGATTTTGAATGGGCAAAGGACGGGCGAAATAACCAATTATACATTATACAAGCCAGGCCTGAGACTGTGCACAGCCAGGAAAAAACTGTTGAAGTTAAATCCTACCGGATCATTGAAACAGGTAAGGTAATCACCTGCGGCGAGGCTGTTGGCAGCAAGATTACTTCTGGTTTTGCCAGAATTCTATCTTCACCGGCTGAAGAAGATAAACTGAAAGCCGGCGATATTTTAGTGACTGATACTACCAGCCCTGATTGGGACCCAATTTTGAAAAGGGTGGCAGGAATTGTAACCAATAGGGGTGGAAGAACAAGCCATGCGGCAATTATTGCCCGCGAACTGGGCGCTGCCGCTATAGTTGGTACTGAAAATGCAACCGTTAAAATAAAAGACGGCGAACTAATTACACTCAGCTGCGCTGAAGGCAAAACAGGAAATGTTTATGAGGGGAAATTAAACTGGAAGGAAACGGTTACAGACATCAGCAAAATAAAACTCCCTGAGCATGTAAAAGCACAATTGATAGTCGGTGATCCGGAAAAAGCGTTTCAGTTATCGTTTTATCCAAATAATGGGGTAGGGTTAATGCGCCTTGAATTTATTATAAACAACTATGTGCAGATTCACCCAATGGCGCTGGTGAAATTTGATGAGTTAAAAGATGAGGGCGACCGCTTGAAAATCCAAAACCTTACAAGCAACTATCCCGACAAGGAAAAATACTTTGTAGACAGGCTTTCCCAGGGTGTGGCGACAATTGCCGCAGCATTTTATCCGAAAGATGTTATTGTACGGATGAGCGACTTCAAAACTAATGAATATGCCGGATTGATTGGGGGAAAATATTTTGAACCCGTGGAAGCAAACCCAATGATCGGGTTCAGGGGCGCCTCAAGGTATTATAATCCCCGCTACAAAGAAGGTTTCAGGTTGGAATGTGAAGCTATGAAAGTAGTAAGGGATGAAATGGGACTCACCAATGTTAAGCTGATGATCCCTTTTTGCCGTACAGTTGAAGAAGGCGCCAAAGTTGTGAACCTTATGGCTGAATACGGCCTTAAGAGGGGAGTTAACGGACTCGAAATTTATATGATGGCAGAAATTCCGAGCAACGTACTGCTGGCTGAGGAGTTTGCCCAAATATTCGACGGCTTTTCCATCGGCTCAAATGACCTGACTCAATTAACACTTGGTATAGACAGGGACTCTGCCCTGATTGCAGACTTGTTTGATGAACAAAACGCGGCAAGTAAAAAACTGATTACCATGATGATACAGAAAGCAAATAAGCTCCATAAAAAAGTCGGCTTATGCGGCCAGGCGCCGAGCGATTCAAAAGAGTTTGCCCAAATGCTGGTAGAAGCCGGTATTAACAGTATCTCATTTAATCCAGACGCGCTGTTTGCCGGCATCGAAAACATTAATAAAGTTGCGGAAAATTCAGTATTGGAATTACATGAGGTTTAGTGCCGGTTTAGAAATAAAACTTGGCTCTATAACGGATTGTGTGTATAGGAATAAATTCTCCATGAATTCCTTTAAACATAGTGTTTAAAAATTTTGTCATTTCGAGCGATAGCGAGAAATCTTAAACGGTCTTCATTACCGCCAATGCATAAACGACTAGCATGACCGCATTGTATGTTTTACAAGTTTTCTCGCTATCGCTCGAAATGACATTTTTTTTAATTTAAAACACTGTTCTTTATATATAAATAAATTACAACAGAACAAAACTAAAATTACCCATCCGAAACGCCATAGACTCAAAAACTTTAATAACAGTCACTTAAACAAATATTTAATTTATGCCTAAAGTTTTATGTACCCCATTGTTCCGGGAAGATTAAGATTGGGATCCTCGGATTTTTCACGATTATTTTTGAATGCAAATCGTTAAACAACCGCCAAAACAAATAAGGTTTTTTATGCACCATTGCCAAAACATCGGCTGATACGGGTTCGCCGGGCACTTCAAGCTCTTTAACAAAGTTATTGTTCAGTAAATTCTTAAAGGAAAGATTTTTCAGTTTTAGTTTAGAAACAGTTTTTGTAAAACCAGACAAATCCTCCGACTCAATTAAGTCTGTTATTATTACTTCATTCGCTATTTGGCATAAATGAATATTGAAATTAAAAACCTCCGAAAGTTTAACCAGGTATTTAATAGCCTTTACATCTGCAAGGGGCAAATCTGTTACAAATACAATATCCTTTGCATTCAGGCCAATCTTTTCTTCAGGTACAATTAAAACCGGGCAGTTTGCCTTATTGAGTACCGCATAAATATCACTGCTAAAAATACGATTTTCAATTGCATTACTGTGCCCGCCCATTACTATCATCGCAATATTATGTCTTTTCAAAACGTTCGATACACCGGCAGAAAGTAAACCTTCCGTACTAATGCTATATAGATCGGGCATTTTCCCCCCTCCCTGACCCATTGCTAAAAGTTCATTTACCCGATTTTCTTCTATTTGCAAATCATAGCCGTCGGAAAGTGGAAAAAACCCATCATCTGCAATCATTTCGTTACTGAAAACCAGCGAATTTTCAGGAATCGCTGAATGTGCATTTAATAACAAAATATCAGCATTTAATTTTTTTGCTATAACAATAGCGGTTTCTGCTGCATTTTTGGCACTGTTTGAAAAATCAGTGAGTACTAATATCGTTTTCATATCAAGCTGTTTAAATGTCAACAATAATTTAATTAAACTCCCTGGGTGAAATTCTGCAAACTTTCTATTATAAAAAATGACAACAGACATTCAAAAGACTGATTGTTGCTATAAACCAGGCTTAAAGGAAAAATAACTGCAAGAAATGGCGGAGCGTTCAATGCCTGTGAGGTTTTTTATCGATTCGTTTATTGAACCGGGTTTGGGTGATTAGTGTCAGTAAATACAATGACAACGGGCATTGTATTTTAATTATTAGCCCGTTACTTTGATGATAAAAACCTACGCAATTATTAACATTTAAAGCTTAAAACTATGAAAACTGACATTAAGATTCAAAATGATGTAATGGACGAGCTCAAGTGGGAACCCTTTTTGGATTCGTCCGAAGTGGGTGTAGCTGTTAAAAATGGAGTTGTAACACTTTCGGGAATTGTTGATACCTATTCAAAAAAACTCATCGCCGAAAAGGCCGCCAAAAGGGTGGCAGGAGTAAAAGCGGTTGCAGAAGATATACAGGTAGGCATTTCTCCCGATTTTCTTAAAACAGACACTGAAATAGCTGGTGCCGTACTTCTTGCTTTAAAATGGAATACTGCTGTGCAGGCAGACAAAATTAAAATAAAAGTGGAGGATGGTGTTGTAAAGCTTGAAGGTGAAGTACAATGGGATTACCAGCGCAATAGCGCAAGGGCTGCGATTGAACATTTAACGGGCATACGTTCGGTCATAAATTTGATCAGCGTAAGTCCGAAAGTTACGCCGGCCGATATAAAGCAAAAGATAAATGCCGCTTTTCACCGTAGCGCAACCGTTGACTCTGGTAGCATAAATGCGGAAGTAGTGGGAAGTAAAGTAATTCTTCGTGGCAAAGTACGATCATTTATCGAAAAAGAAAATGCCGAATATGCTGTTTGGTCGGCCCCAGGCGTTTTAAGTGTTGATGATCGTCTTGAAATAGAAGAGCCGGAATATGCTTTTTAGGAAATAGAATAAGCAAAAAGGCGAATGATCGTATCAAAAAGCTGTCTCAAATTTGACCATTGGGGCAGCTTTTTAAATATCAGGAAAAGAAAATGAGCTTTTATCCGGCTCTTTTATATCTACGGTCAATAAAATGTGGATTCGGGATTTCAGTGGCCATTTCTTATGCTATAACCAAGTTGTTTTTCGAAAGCTATGAATTATCGGTATGGTGTTTTTTCGCGGCAGTTATAAGTATAGCAGTTTTTACATTTATCCTTGATCTTCAGAAATCCTTTTTAGAAAATACAGCAGGAGAAAACCCTTCGAAGGGTTTGAGCGCATCCCGGCCGGGAAAAAATAGTATTTCCTCTTTTGTTGCTGCTAATTATCTTTTAACCTTAAGTGTTTTAATCCATAGGCTTTTATGAGTTAAATCATTTTTTATGTGTCGGGTAATGATCAATTTTAGAAATTAAGAAAATCACCGCATAAAAATCAAGACAAAATTGCTAACAGTGATAATAGTACCCATAAAATGAAAATATATAAGAAACTTCCCGCTATAATATACGCTGGCAGCGGGTTTTCTATTTTTTTGGTTTTGCTGATAGGGGCCTCGTCCTTGTTTTTTTTCGAAAGGCAAAAAAGCAAGGAAAATTGGATATTACATAACTACCAGGTGCTGGATACTGTGCATTCAGTTTATCATCATTTATTTGAGATGGGTATGGACAAGCAAAGGTTCAGAAGTACCGGTATTCCCATGTTTTTTCAATCTTATCACATGCATTCAGATAGTTTGATTGCTGATTTAAGCAGTTTGAAGGTGTTAGTTAACGACAACCATCAACAGGTTATGAGAATAATAACGCTTCAGCGGCAATTCGGTGATTTATTAAGGTTCTGGCAGGGGGAAGGCGTAAACCTTAAGAATTCGAAAGCTGGCTCCCTTCTTTCTGTCAACTGGGCCGAAAAATCGAAAATAGACGCGATAAGGGCGCAAATGTTAACAATTAGCCAGGTAGAACGTAAATTATTGCAGCAACGGGAAGTAAGCGATACGGAATTGAGAGAGGGCACAGAATTTACAATTGTGGCAGGTACCTTATTCATACTAGTACTGGTATGCTTTTTAATTTATTTTATTTTGCAGGAGTTGAAAAACAGGTTCAATGCGTATCAGAAAGAAAAGGAGATGAACCAGCTTAAAAGCAATTTTATTTCGCTTGCCTCGCATGAATTTCGCACGCCATTAACTTCAATAGTGCTTTCGGCATCGCTTATTGAAAAACATGTAAAAGCGACAGATAGCGGGACCATACTTAAGCACTGCCGGAAAATAAAAACAACGGTTGATAGTCTTAAATGCATCCTCGAAGATTTTCTTTCCCTTGAAAAATTGAATACAGGTAAAATTAAAGCAGTATTTCAACCCTTTGATCTGGTTGAACTTTGTGAAGACATTATGGAAGAAATGCAGCATATTGCCCCAGCTGGCCAAAATTTGAGCTTTGAACATTCCGGAACGGTGCGTACAGTGAACCTCGACAAAAACCTGGTACGCAATGCCATTATTAACCTGGTCACCAATGCGGTTAAATACGCGGGGGATAGTACGTTGATTATGCTTAAAGCCGATATTTCTGCTACCAATGTCACCATCACCATTAAAGATAATGGGATAGGGATACCTGAACAAGACCAGGAACATTTATTTACACCTTTTTTCAGGGTGAATAATACCGGTAATATACCGGGAACAGGATTGGGATTAAGCATAGTTTCGCGGTATGTTAATTTAATGCAGGGGGATTTATTTTTTTCAAGTGTGCCCAATAAAGAAACTTGTTTTGGGATGTCTTTCGCTATTGCTTCATAAATATGATGGATTAAGAA
>Ga0302191_10002158_pt1 | contig 12361 bp, 10 predicted proteins | sample II_Bog_E3_1_FD_198775 | JGI IMG/M metagenome (GOLD analysis project Ga0302191, IMG submission 198775) | Peat permafrost microbial communities from Stordalen Mire near Abisko, Sweden - II_Bog_E3_1 | ecosystem: Environmental > Terrestrial > Soil > Wetlands > Peat | place: Sweden: Abisko...
GACGTCATCGGCCACGCGGATTTGCCGAAAAAATTCGGCATCCGCCCCGCGCAGGATTGCACGCCGCTCTACGAAAATTTTTTGGACGCCGCCGCGCGCGGCGGCTGCGCCATCGAACTGAACACCGCCGGCCTGCGCAAAGACTGCCGGGAAATTTATCCGTGCCCCGCCCTGCTCCGGCTCGCGTTTCAAAAAAAAGTGCCGATCACCTTCGGCTCCGATGCGCACGCGCCGGCCGAGGTCGGCATGAATTTTGCCGAGGCCGTCGCCCTCGCCCGCAGCGTCGGCTACCGCGAAACCGTGCGCTTCAACCGCCGCCAGCGGGAAACCGTTCCGTTCTGACATGAGCGCGCCGCGGTCTGAAAAAAAACTGTTCGCGCTGATCTGCCTCGTGCTCGCGCTCGGCACGGCGGCCTTGTATTGGCCGATCACGCACCATCAATTCATCATTTTTGACGACGACGAATATGTGGCCAACAACAACCACGTCCTGAGCGGCTTGAATTGGACGAATGCGGTCTGGGCCTTCGCCGGCGCGCACGCGGCCAACTGGCATCCGCTCACGTGGATTTCACACCAGGCCGACGCGTCTATTTTTGGCGGTGATCCGGGCGGACACCACCTGGTCAACATATTCTTCCACGTCGCCAACACGCTGTTGGTTTTTCTTTTTTTATTGAGCACAACCGGCGCAATGTGGCGCAGCGCCTTCGTGGCCGCGCTGTTCGCCTGGCATCCGCTGCACGTGGAATCCGTCGCCTGGGCCTCGGAACGCAAAGATGTGTTGAGCGCTTTTTTTTGGCTGCTCACGCTGATCGCCTATGCGCGCTTTGCCAAAGATTCCAAAACCGAAGGCCGGCCGACAAAAATAATTTTTTACACGCTGGCGCTGCTTTTTTTCGCGCTTGGCTTGATGAGCAAACCGATGGTCGTGACGCTGCCATGCGTGTTGCTGCTGGTGGATGTCTGGCCGTTAAGGCGAATTGCATTCGCGGCCGAATTCTCCGGGCGAACGGCGCTCAAATTATTTGCTGAAAAAATCCCCTTCTTGGCGCTGTCTTTGGTCGGCTGCCTGATGACGCTGCACGCCCAAGGGAGCGCCGGAGCCATCAGCCCGGTGGCATTGTCAACCCGGCTGATGAATGCGCTGCTGGCCTATCCGCGTTATGTCGGCAAATTATTTTGGCCGGCGGATCTCTCCATCATTTATCCCTATCGCTACGACTGGCCGGCCGGCGCGCTGCTCGGCGCGGCGCTGTTGCTGCTGGCGGTTTCTTTTTTGGCGATAAAATTTATCCGGCCATCGCCCTGGGTTTTCAGCGGCTGGTTTTGGTTTCTCGGCACACTTGTGCCGACGATTGGCATCATTCAAGTCGGCGCGGCAGCGGTGGCGGATCGTTACAGCTATCTGCCGAGCATCGGATTTTTTTTCATGGTGGTTTGGAGCGCGGCGGAATTCTGCGCGGCGCGACCCCGCGGAAAAATTATTTTAACGCTTGGCGGCGGGGCAATTTTATTGGGCTGCGGGCTGGCGACTTCGGTTCAAATTTCCTATTGGCGCGACAGTGTCCGCCTGTTTTTGCACGCGCTGGAAGTCACGGAAAATAATTATGTGGCGGACAACTGCCTTGGCATCGCGTTTGACAAAGCCGGCGACAAGGCGCGCGCGTTGGTGCTCTATCGCGAGGCCGTGCGATTGGAACCGCGCTATCCGCAAAGCCAGTTCAATCTTGCGATCAGCCTGCTGGGATTCGGCCAGAACGAAGAAGCGTTGCAACATTTGCAGACCGCCGCCGAATTGGAACCGCGCAATCCCGACGTGCAGTTCGACCTCGGCGTTTATTTTTCGCAGCACGGCAGTCTGCCAAACGCGGTGGCTTGTTTTCGCAACGTGCTGGCCGTGCAACCGGACTCGGTCCGCGCGGAAAATAATCTCGGTGACGCGCTCGTCAGGCTGGGGAGGTTCGCGGAAGCCGTGCCGCATTATCGCCGCGCGTTGCAACTGCAACCGGATTTTGCCGCGGCAAAAAAGCAGCTGGCTCAGTTGCTCGCCGACCATCCCGAATTAAAGTGAGCGCGGCCGATCGGCGCGATTTTAGGCTTGCGGGATGGAATGTTTCGGATGAGATTTGCGCTCGCAAACAATTCCAATTTTTAAAGGAGATTTTTTATGAATCCGGATTTTCACAAAACCGCGGCGCGCGCGGTAAAATTTCTTGCCGCTGCCTTCGCATTTTTTGTCGGGATTCTCTCCGCGACGGCGCAGGACAAAATCATCATTCGCGGCTCGAACACCGTCGGGGAGGAACTCGCGCCGCAGCTCATTGCGGCATATAAAAAAGAGCACGCGGATACCAGTTTTGACCTTGAATTCAAAGGCACCGGTTACGGCATCGGCGCGTTGATGGGCGGCTTTTGCGACATCGCGGCCGCCTCCCACGCGGTGGGCAAGGAGCAGGAAGAAATCGCGCAGATCCACGGCGTTAAATTCAAAGAATATGTCATTGGCGCCTACGCCGTGGCCGTGCAGGTGAATGCCGCCAACCCGGTCGGCAATCTTTCCAGCAACCAAGTCGCGGCGTTGTTCACCGGGAAAATTTCGAACTGGAAAGCCGTCGGCGGACCGGACGCGCCGGTGCATCTGTTTGTGCGCAATCCGGTTTCCGGCACGCATCTCGGCTTCAAGGAACTGGCTATGGGCAATCAGGATTACGACGAGCACGTGCAATTTTTCACCAATTATCTCGGCATCGCGGACGCGGTGGCCCAAGACCCGGACGGCATTGGTTATACGGGGCTGGACCTGTTGCAACATGCCGGCACCAAAGCGGTCACCATTGACGGTGTTGCGCCCAGCATTGCCACAGTGAATGCCGGAAAATATCTTTATGCGCGCACCTTGCGTTTTTACACGGACGCCGACAAAGAAGCGGCGACGGCCAAGGATTTTATCACGTTTGTTTTGTCCGCGCCGGGCCAAGCCGTGCTCACTCAAATGGGCGATGCGCCGAGGCCTTGAGGGTGGATGAGCACTTCAAAAACTCATCAGCGCCCCGATGGCAATCAGGTTGCGGCTGAATGCGCGCGTTGATTCGTTCACCACGCTGTCCACGTTGTTGCGGCCCAGGTCGAGGGTGTAAGCGAGACTGAAACTGACGTGCGGGTTCAGGATGTAGCCCAATCCCGTGCCAATGTTATAATCCAGATCTTTCCGATGGCAGGCGGCCAGATTTCCGCTGGTGTAATCGGCAGACAACAATTTTCCATCCAGATCAAAGCCGAGCTTTTCCGTGAGCCGGCGATGATAAGCCAAATCCACGGTGCTATCGTAATACGGCACTTTGCCGAGGCTGGAAAGCCACTGCCATTCCTTGAATTTGAACGTCACAGTATCCTTGGTCGTGATCGTGGCGGTCAGCGAGCCTTCGCCATAAAATTTCACGGGATGCAGGTCGTTGATGGGCGTGAGGTGCGTCGCCGAATTTTCAGGATAATTGCGAAAGTCCGGCCCGACTTGGATTTCCACTTCGAGCCAGCGCCACGGTTTGCCTTCGAGACCCGCCAGCATGCGCTGGTAATCGCTCGACGAACTGTAAGGCGAGAAAGCAAACTGCTGCTGATATTGATGGCCGTAACGGTAGCCCAGCGTCAGGGCGAACGACGGAGTTAATTCATAGCCCAGGTCGACACCGCCATTCACGTCATAACGATCTTCATAATTTTGATAGCCGGGAATATTCAGTTGGGCGGTCATCAGGTCGTAATAAATCAGCGCGGCGGCGGGGCGAAAGAAAAAATTCCGCCAGTCATCCTGCAGCGTCACGGCGGCGCGATCTTGGATTTGTTCCCGCCGCTCGCGGGGAAAAGGCGAGGCGTAAGCATTAAACAAAGGCCCGGGATAGGTCGGTCCAAATTTCGCACCATGAATGAAGACAAAGTTGTTATCGGCACCCAATGACCACGATCCGGCTTTGCCTTTGAGCGCCGCAATGACGCGATGCGCCTGATAACTTTCCGAATCCTGGTCATGATAAGTCACGAAATCCGGCGCGTAGCCGAGTGACAATATCTGAAAAAAATTTCCATCGCCGAGCCACGGCGCAAAATTGAGGGTGAGTTTGGGCGACACCATGGTGACCCACGACGAACGATTTTCTAAAGCTGCGACGCTGCCCGGCGGCACTGTGTAAGCCGGCAGAAATTTTCCCGCCACGCCGGAGGCAAAAATATTGTCATCGTAACTTTCTTTGACGGCCAACGAAGCTTCCGGCCGCCACGCCGGCTTCGGGATTTTGATTGGCGACGGAATGTTATTAGTGGCGGCACCCATCACCATTCGGCTGACAAGCGTCAAGCTTGCGAAAAGCATTAGATGAGCAATGCGGAAAGATTGCATTTTGTTTGCATTTAAAAATCATTGAAGACAATTTTCGATTGTGGCTTTGCCAGCCGCGGCTTCAGTCGCGGAATCATCAATGAGTGATGCGAACCATTTTTTGCCGGGTCATATGAAACATTCGCCACGCCATCGCCTTTGACGCCACCAACCAATTTAAGCAATTCCATCACCGATTGTTTCATGATCTCCGCCTGCGCGTTCAATTCCTCGGCGGACGCCGCGTTTTCCTCCGCGCCCGCGGCGTTGGACTGCGTGATTTTATCCATCTGACCCACGGCGATATTGATCTGACCGATGCCATCCGACTGTTCGCGCGAAGCCGCCGCCAGTTCCACGGTCAGTTCATCCACTTGCCGCGCTTTCGTCACGATTTCATCAAGCACAGCGGCCACTTTGCTCGTGATGGCCACACCTTGCGCCGTCTTGCTGATCGCGCTTTCAATTTTTGTCGCCGTTTCCTTGGCCGCTTGGGCGGATCGCTGCGCCAGATTGCGGACTTCATCCGCCACGACGGCGAAGCCCATGCCCGCTTCGCCCGCGCGCGCGGCCTCCACTGCCGCGTTCAGCGCCAGAATATTGGTTTGGAATGCGATTTCATCGATGGCCTTGATGATTTTTGCGATGTCGTTGGAAGAAAGTTTCAGCGCCTCCATTGCGGCGAACATGGTTTGCATGTCGGCAGCACCGAGGTCGGCGGCGGCGCGGGTTTGTTTGGTCAATTCCTTCGCTTGGTTCACATTTTCAACATTGTGTTTGGTCATGCTGGAAGTTTCTTCAAGCGAAGAACTGGTTTCTTCGATGGAGGCCGCCTGCTGACTGGAACCTTCGGCCAACACCTGGCTGGTCTGGCTTAATTGCGTTGAGGCCAGGGCGACCTGCCCAGCGCTCAACAACAAACTGTCGGCGGTTCTTTTGACCAGCGTTGTGATGGATTGGGAAAGCAGGAAAGTCACCGCCAAAGTCACGCCCAAAATCCCGGCGAACAAAACGGCCGTGAAGACGAAATACTGGTGCGACTGGTCATTGACCTTTTGTGCGAGCGCCAATCGCTCGGCCTGCACATCATCAATATAAACGCCGGTCCCGACAAAAAAATCCGTCCCCGCAATTCGCGCCACATAGCTCAATTTCGGCTGAACACCTTTGCCTTCTTTTTCAAAATAATATTGCAGAAAACCATCGCCCGTTTTCAACGCCTCAATCATGCCTTGAATAATGGCGAATCCGTTGCTGTCTTTCAGATCGAGGCAGTTCTTGCCATTCTCGCTTTTGTTGATCGGCACATTGATGCGCACGCCGTTCAAGTCATACGTAAAATAATAACCGGAATCGTCCTCAAAAAAACGGACCGGATCCGTTTCCGCCGTGATGATGGCAATTTGTTCGGCGCGCGACTTGGCCGATTTCACCCGCAACGCGAGGATTTGCGCTTCCGCATCCACCAGCGATTTGAGGGCATTTTTGTGGCCGTTTAAAATCTGATTTTCAAAATTGGGAAAAACGACCTTCTGCTCGATGCGCTGCGCCAACCAATAACTGGAACCTTGCAAGGTCAACATGCCGACCAAAAAAACCGCCAGCAACAGCAGCAATCGCTGATTCAACGTCAAATGTGTCATTCTTTGTTTCATAAAAGTCATTAAAAAGCGCGATCCAACTTTGCCAAGAAAGCCGTCGCCTGCTCATCGGCGAAATGCCGGCGGATAAAGAAACCGATTTTGGCAAATCCTTGATTTTTTTTGCCATCGGCGCTCATGCTCGACATAGCGATGCCTTTTTGAAAAACTGCGCGCCCGTGAAACAAAGCATTGTAACTCTCGACATGGAAGGCGTCCTGACGCCGGAAATCTGGATCGCCGTCGCTGAAAAAACCAAGATCCCCGAATTGCGCCGCACCACGCGCGACGAACCGGATTATGACAAGCTGATGCATTTTCGCATCGGCATTCTCGATCAGCACGGCATCAAGCTCTCGCAAATCCAGGAAGTCATCGGCACGCTTAAACCGTTGCCCGGCGGCAAGGAATTTTTGGATGCACTCCGTTCGCTCGTGCAGGTCATCATTTTGTCCGACACGTTCGAACAATTCGCGCAACCGCTGATGAAGCAACTGAATTGGCCGACGCTTTTTTGCCATCGCTTGCTCGTGACGAATGACCGCATCACCGGCTACGAATTGCGTCAGCCGAACCAAAAACAAAAATCTGTTGCCGCGCTCAAGTCGCTGAACTACCGCGTCCTCGCCGCCGGCGATTCCTACAACGACACCGCGATGCTCGGCGAGGCGGACACGGGATTTTTGATTCACGCGCCCGAAAAAGTTAAGTTGGAATTTCCGCAGTTCAAAGCCGTTGAATCGCACGCCGAATTGTTGAAGCTCATCAAGGGAGTCTTGTAAATGCCGACGCGACGCGGATCATTTAAAATTTTCACGCTCTTCGGCATCGGTGTCTATGTGCATTGGGCCTGGTTTCTGGCGTTCGTTTATCTCAGCAGTCAGCCGCATCAATATTCCAATTACGGCTGGAGCGCGCTGGAAGTGCTCGCGCTCTTTCTCATCGTGCTGACGCACGAGTTTGGCCATCAACTCGCCTGCCGGTCGGTCGGCGGCAAAACCAATGACATCGTGCTTTGGCCGCTCGGCGGCGTGGCCTTCGTCTCGCCGCCGCAACGCCCCGGCGCGCAACTCTGGAGCATCGCCGCTGGTCCGCTGGTAAATGTCGTGCTGATTCCCATCCTGTCGGTGCTGGTCTGGGTAAGCTCGCATTTCGGTGGGAGCGATACGCACCCGGATGCGGATCAACTGCTGGGGAACATCTGGATCATCAATATAGCCGTGCTCATTTTTAATCTGATGCCGATTTATCCCCTCGATGGCGGCCAGATTTTACGCTCGCTGCTCTGGTTCCCATTTGGCCGCGCGAACAGCTTGCTGGCCGCGAGTCTGATTAGTTTTCTGGGCGTGGCGGGAGTTGTGGGTTTGGCCATTTGGCAACAATCACTCTGGCTGGGATTGATTGCGGGATTCATCCTGATGAATTGCTGGAGCGGATTCAAACAGGCGAGGGAATTGTCTCAAAGAGCCAAAGCCCGCCGGCATGAAGGCTGTTGCTGCCCGGCTTGCAAGTCCGTGCCGCCACAAGGCGATTTTTGGCGATGCGCAAAATGTCGCCAAAGATTTGACGCCATCGCAACACGCCTTTTTTGTCCTCATTGCGGCGTTCATTATTCAGTGATGACGTGTTTGGAATGTGGAAGCCAGCGTCCGCTGGATGAATGGATGCCAGCGCCCCCGCAAAACAATTGAATTAAAAATGAGAAAAAAAAATTCCTGCCTGCCTGCCTTCATCAGTAGTTTTTAATCCTCCGCCTTGAACGCCCGCGAAATCAAATCGCGCACCGCCTGTTTCGGATTTTTTCCCTCGTAAAGCATCGCGTGCACTTCGTCAATGATCGGCGCGGAAACTTTTCTTTCTTTGGCCAGCCGATGCGCCGAGCGCGCAGTCGGATAACCTTCGGCCAGTTTTGGATGCGAGGCGACAATTGTCTGAATCGTCTCGCCCCGACCCAATCGCTCGCCCAAATCACGGTTGCGGCTTTGTTTGGAAAAACAGGTCAGCATCAGATCGCCGAGGCCGCTCAAGCCGGCGAACGTCTCCGGCTGCGCGCCGCACGCCACGCCGAGCCGGCGCATTTCCGACAACGCGCGCGTCACCAAACCCGCTTTCGTGTTATCGCCGTAACCAAGGCCGTCGCTGACGCCCGCGCCGACGGCGATGACATTTTTCAGCGCGCCGCCATATTCCACGCCCAAAATATCCGTGCTGCGATAAATGCGAAATTCCGGCCGATGAAACAGTCCCTGCACGGTTTTCGCCGTGCCGTCGCTTTCGCAGGCGCAAACAACGGTGGTCGGAATTCCCAGCGCCACTTCGCGCGCAAAGCTCGGGCCGGACAATGCCACGACGCGGTCCGCCGGCGCGAGCGCGCGCAAAATCCGGCTCATCGTGTCGCCGGTTTCAAATTCAATTCCTTTGGTGACGCTGACAAAAATACCCGGGTGACCTGCTAATTTTTCGGAAACTTCGCGGAACGCCTGCGATGGAATCGCCAGCACCACGCACTCCGCGCCGCCGATGGCTTTTTTGAAATCCGACTGCGCCTTCCAATCCGTCGGCAGCGCCACGCCGGGCAGATATTTTTCGTTCCGCCCGTTTTGGATTTCCGCCAGCGCCGCCGCATTTTTGTCCCACAGCGTCACGGCGTTCCCGTTTTCCTGCAAAATTTTTGCGAGCGCCGTTCCCCACGCGCCCGCGCCGAGCACGGTGATTCTCATTTGATTTTCCCCGGAGTTGAAGATTTTTTGCCAAGCCGATTTTCCGTTCCCGCCATGAGCCGTTGAATGTTGGATTTGTGTTTGTAGATCGCCAGCGCGCCGAGCGCGGTGGTGACGATGCACAAAAATAAATTGTGCGGCGACATGATCCAAACCGTCGCGGGCAATGCGATGGCACCGGCGATGGAACCGACGGAAACATATCGCGTGAGCAAAATTGCCAGAATGAAAACGATCAGCGCGACGAGCAACGCCCACGGCGCAAGCGCGAGATAAACGCCCGCCGTCGTGGCGATGCCTTTGCCGCCTTTGAATTTCAGCCAGCAGGTGTAATTGTGGCCGAGCACGGCAAAAACTCCGGCCAGCAAAAAAAACTTTGTTTGCAACCCGAGCGGTTCGTATTGGAACCAATCGTAATGAAAATTATTCGGCCCGGAAAAATGCGGGATTACTGCGTTGAACACATTGGGGGCAAGCCAATGACACGCCGCAAAACCCTTCAGTGCATCCATCAGCAGCACGAAAATCCCCGCCGGTTTGCCGAGCACCCGCATCGCGTTCGTCGCGCCGATGTTGCCGCTGCCCACGCTGCGAATGTCTATGCCTTTCGCCCGCGCGACCAAGAAACCGAACGGAATGGAGCCGAGCAGATACGCGGCGAGCGCGGTCAGGATGTAAGCGAGAACTGGCACGCGGCAAGTGTAGAAGACGACGTAAGGAGTCTCAAATTTCTTTTTTCGGTTGGAGACTCGTCACCTCGTCTCCACTATTTTCATTTTCCGCAATCCGTTTCACTGGCAAACTCCGCGCATGGCAAAAGTCAAAGTCGCCGTGCTCGGCACTGGTTCCCTCGGTCAACATCACGCCCGCATTTATTCCGAACTCCACGCCGCCGGTGACGTTGAACTCACCGGCATTTACGATGCGCACGGGGACACCGCCAAAAAAATCGCCGAGAAACATCAGCTGCGCGTCTTCACCTCCATCGCCGAGGCCGCCGACGCGAGCGACGCGCTGAACATCGTCACGCCCACGACGACGCATTTTGACATCGCCAAACAATTGCTCACACAAGGCAAACATGTCCTCGTCGAGAAGCCGATGACCGACAGTTCCGAGCAGGCCGCCGAACTGTGCGAACTCGCGCAGCAAAAAAATCTCGTCCTGCAAGTCGGCCACGTCGAGCGGTTCAATCCGGTTTTCACTTTTCTTCAGACCGTTGCCACCGAACCGAAGTTCATCGAGTGCCATCGCCTGTCGCCATTTCCCGCGCGCAGCACGGACATCGGCGTCGTGCTCGATTTGATGATCCACGATCTCGACGTGATTCTTGCGTTTGTGAAATCGCCCGTGACCAGCGTGGACGGCGTGGGCATTCCCGTGTTGAGCAAGAGCGAGGACATCGCCAACGTGCGACTGCGGTTTGCCAACGGCTGCGTCGCCAATCTCACCGCCAGCCGCGTCAGCCCGGAGCGGATGCGCAAGATCCGCGTCTTCAGCGGCCCGACCAATCCCTGCTACATCTCGCTCGATTACCGCGTGCAGGAAGGATTCATCTATCGCGTCGCGCGCGACGGCGAGGAAGAAAGTTCGCTGCTGAAAAAAGTTCTCGCCGCCAAGCTCGGTATTGGAAAGGACTCGACCATCGTCAGCCAGTTTGCCGGCAAAAAAATCGTGCGCGAGCCGGTGCCGATCGCGAAGGACGAACCGCTCAAGCTCGAACTGCAACATTTCGTCGAATGCGTCCGCGCGCAGCAAACCCCGATGGTCAGCGGCGAATCCGCCAAACGCGCGCTGGACCTGGCGTTTGAGATCACGCGGCAGATTCAGCAGATAAAATGAGAAATTATGACTCCGGTTGAACAAGCGCAGCGAAAATGGGAAGCCAACACGAAGCCACATCCAAAAAATCATATTGTTCGTCCTGTCGTTAGAAATAACCCAATAATTTTCAAAGAAGAATTTCGACAATTCGACAAAGCTATTGCGTTGCTCAATTGGAATGTGGATTGCATTGAAATTCTAAAGCTCGAAACGCTTCAGCCGCGTCACGGTGGCCCTACTCGTCTTATTAGTTTTTTGAAATGTATTGCGGATGAATTCCAAATTCCGCTTTGGGGTCATGCAAGGCTTTATGAACTCGACCCACCTTTTCCAGAAGGAGACTTGCTCACGAAAGAAAAACTCTATCAATTTTACGAAAAGCATGGATTTCAACTTCGCAAAATTGATGACGACACCAGCGAGATAAGTTACGCCCCAAGAAAATCAAAACCATTGCTGTTCTTACATGAGAAGTCTAAATGACATTTTGACGGCGGCATTTTGGGGCACTTTCATTTTTTATTGGATAGGCCATGAAATTTCTCCTTCTAATCCGTTCGTAATTGTATTTTGCATAATTGGCGGCTGGATAATGATATTCAGCATTGGATATCTATGGCGTCTAAAAAATTTTATTGGAAATAAAATACGCGACGCCAAAGCGACCAAAGAACCATGTCCGCATGGCGTGATTGGTGGAAAAATTCGATTGAAACATTTGCTCGGTGGCGGAAGTCACATGAAATGCGCCCTATGTGATCAGGATGAAGTCGCTGTTCTGAAAAAAGAACAAGCTGAACAAAATCGTCGAGAGGCAACCGAAAAAATCAGGGTAGCGGCGGACAAACTTCAAACCGATGAATACACTCGGCTAACAAAACTCCGAACGCATAACATTGATTGCTTGCTCCGCCTAACACCGGGAGAGTTTGAAGAAATTGTCGGTAATATGTATCGCAAATTTGGCTATTCAGTTGAGCAAACTCCGATGACGAACGATTTCGGCAGGGATTTGATTCTCAAAAAGGACGGGAAAAAGATCTTTGTGGAATGCAAACGCTATGACAGAGACACGCCGATTGGACGGCGTGCATTACAATTGTTCTACGGTGTGATCGTGAATATGAAAGCGGACGCAGGAATTTTTGTGACAACCAGCAGTTTTGCAAAAACAGCGGTGAACTTCGCAGGTGAGACCGGCATCAAATTAATTGATGGATACGAGTTGGCTACTTTGATGGCTCAAGCATTTCCTGGCGATGGCAGCGCAGACGAATATCGTGCGATGTGCCGAGAATGCGGAGACGTAGTGCTTTTCAATCTTCGCGAGCCAGTAGAGGAAATAAGTTGCAGGAACTCACACATGGTTAAAAATGATTCGCCAGATTCGTTAAAAATAAAATTGATTGCCGAAGCTCCAAGTTGTGAAAAGTGCGGTTCAAAAATGAGACTGGTTAATGGCCGTCGTGGAAAATTCTGGGGATGCGGTAATTATCCTAAATGCAAAAGCACAATGAGATTTAGCGTTCGTTAGAATTTCCTCTGCGTCTTTGCGTCTCTGCGTTAAAATAAAACCGTGAAACCAAAAACCTTCATGCTCATCGCCGGCGAGGCGAGCGGGTCATGATTTTGGGCTGGACTGTCTCTTTTTAGCCATTCGCCTTGCCAGGAGGGGCTTGACGTGACTTCGCTTTTTCGGGCCATTTGATGTGTTAGTCTGGGACGCAAGAAAGGACCAGACCAATGAAAGGCAAGCGGTATACGACGGAAGACAAGATTCGCATCCTGCGGGCGGCGGATCG
>Ga0302191_10002165_pt1 | contig 12339 bp, 6 predicted proteins | sample II_Bog_E3_1_FD_198775 | JGI IMG/M metagenome (GOLD analysis project Ga0302191, IMG submission 198775) | Peat permafrost microbial communities from Stordalen Mire near Abisko, Sweden - II_Bog_E3_1 | ecosystem: Environmental > Terrestrial > Soil > Wetlands > Peat | place: Sweden: Abisko, Stordalen...
TTTAAATTAAATTAACTCTATTTTTTTCCAATGAATCGAAAGAGTTAAATATGTAAATGATAAATAAACAAGAAGTCAATTATACTAATAAATACATATTTTATAGATATGGTATAAATTATTAAATGACTCTGACAGATTGAGAAATTTATCTTTTAATCTTAATTATATATAGATTTTCACAATGCTTGGAGATGAAAGGAATAGTATTTTAATGTCTAGAAGCAGCTTTTAAGATAATCTATACACAAAATTTAAATTGCACATCATGCAAAAAGAATATTTTAGACTCCTAAAATTGTATAACTTGAATTTCAAGGCTAAAATATTCAGAAAGACGACCAATTAATCAAGGAAATATTGATTTAATTTACTTTAGATAGTGGGCAATCCTAACCCAACATCAACACATCAACACAAAGATTAAGGATATCAAAATGAACTTTGTCTTCCTTAGCTGCACAACTCTCAGTAAAGTTAGTATATCATATGATTGAGACTTATCCCATCAATAATGAAAATATACAATCTCAACATATTTTAATGAATAAAATGTATGCTATTTTGTTAAAAACATAAAACTGTAAATTAGTAGTGATCAATTTAAAGAATATAGCTATTGCAATCATACATGAACATTCAAGAGCCAAGTTTTTATAGAATCCAGTTCAAAATTTCTTACAGTAGTCAATTCCTTAGCATCTGTTTTAGCTGGAGCATAAAGATCGACACAGTGAGCGCAATCAGTACAATTAACCACCTTTGCTACAACAGATTTGAATTTTTTTGAAGTAGATGTTAAACTCGCCCATTTCCAAGGATCTATATAGCAGTTTATGTACCTTCTTATCCATTAATCATTAAGAGATTTGTAGTTTATAACTTGATTCCTCCATATTCCTCATTTGTTCTGCCAACTGAAGGCCAAGTACCCACTCCAAACAAATCCTCACACCATTTTCGATAAAAATCGATTGTGATAAGTTTAGATCTCATTGAATGTTTATCACTATAAGTTTGAAAATATCCCAACTCAGTGCAGCATTGGTACGCCCAAGATCTGCCTGCTCCACCCTGTTCAGCCATAAAGGTTGCGTTACTGAGGTAATAGGATCCATAGTCATAAGGATTGACATAAACAGCGAGAGGCTTTATTACTGTTAACATCTATTCAAGGGTTTTGTTCTTCAGTGAGTTGCAAAGACTAGTCCTTTTACCGTATTGAATTTGTGAGGCCAACATATCAACCCAAAGTGAGACAAATTATCGCGAAGTCAACTTCTATGCTTTAAATTGACTCTGAAAAGATATTCTATTATCACTAAGGCTCTGAGTTTATCCATAATTGATTAGTGTTCTGAAAGCCTGAGTGCAATAGTCTCCGCTTTTATTGACAGACAAAAATACCTGTTAGTCATATTGTTTAAAATTCTCTACAGCAAGCACAACTGCACTCGAAGCGACGGCTCCAACAGTTAGATGAGGATATTTATTTCTGAACCAGGCGGAAAGAGCGCCAGGATATGACCCTCCAATTGTAATCCATTTATTTGCTGGAGTTATACCGTGCCACTTATTTTTCTTTACTTACTCAATGAAAAAAGCAATATCTTTTAAAGCTTGTTTAGAGGAAAGATATTTTAAGTTTTTTAATGCGAGTGGATCCTCGCGAAAAGGCATAGACTCTCCATAGAATCTGTGCTCCAAAGCAATGATCAATCCTTTAGTAGATTTAGCTATTTAAGTTGTCCAAGACTTATCAGATACACCTGAGCATGTTCCTTCCCCGCAAATGTAAAGTATAACTGGGCCCTTAGCAGTATCAAAGTAGTTATTGGTGACAAAATATCTTTGTTTCCAAAATGCGGGTGGCAAATAGCTGTAATGATCGACAATTTGATCAAAAAATTAAACACTTTGATTGTCATAAGTAGCGTTCTCTTCTAAGAGTACTGAAGTTCGTAAAAAGGAATTTTTGACTAGAGTTGTTAGTACAAGCAGACTCAACAGTGTGAGCTTATGCAAAGTCATAGTATTTAATATATATATATAACTTTGTTTCGATTACATCAAACCATCAAATAGATCATCATTTTATGTTAATAGAACTAATATGTTTGCACCATCTTTGTAGATTAGTCAATTGCTTCGTTTCTTTTTATAGACTGTTGCTGATTTCATTCCAGCTGAAAAAGATGGCAATATCCGCAATGGTCAATCGGTTTCCAACTAAAAAAGTGCTTGTTTTCAGTCGGTCATCTACTGACTTGATCACTTTTAAAACTAATTCCCTAGCTTTGTTAACTTGCTCTTCCTTCAACTATACCAACTCGTTCGCCTAAAGTATCAGAACGCCCACTGATGGCTCCATATCTCGTTCCACCAACTACAACCATTGGTTAATTTCCGCCTCCTTAAGCAAAGACATACCTCTTGAAAAGATGTTTACGGCTTCGTTGCCAGAGTTCTAAGAATGGAGTGTGTTCCAAAGACAAAGTTTCCTTCTTCTGTTTAAAGTGTTGGTATGGAGAATAATTGATAATGTTCTTGAAACTGCTTATTTTTGTGACTGTATGGAATGGGTTCGTGTACAATATTTCGTCCATAGAGTTTTGCAGTAAAGAGCAACTTAGCTAATTTGTGATTATCTGGAGGACAATATATCTTCATTTACGAATATTATACGTTTGCTAACTCACAAAATGCACTAGAGTAATAAATAGAGTAAATCACTGTTTAAAAGTGATCCTCAATCTATTCAGTGATTTTTTATCAATAAATTTAAACTTAGATTTTATATGAGCAGTAACCCCAAAGTTCGAAGGAGAATTTCTTTCACTCCCATTATGCTCAGTAAAATTGATAGCAACTTAGCTTCTAAGTCCATTCGCCCAGTGGATCGCTCTGATTACTAAATAATGCGAAATGAAAGAAAATTCAGTGGAGTTAAAAAAGCCAGGGATGATCTTACTCACTACCTCTTTAGGAATAGCAACTAATATGGAGAAAATCCTTCGTACGAAAGAGGCGTATAGAATTAATCTCGGGAAGAATATCATGTTGCTGAAGATGTAGAATAGGAAAACTTTAAACAGTTGGTTAGAAAAATGACGACCCCAGCTGTTGTAAAGATGGAGTTTCAAAGCGAAGTTATTAAGCAAAGACAAAAATTATAAATGCGGTTTCTGAAGGAAGTTGATGCAGATGTTAGGGATAATACACCATAAAATAATCGTTTTGTCTATTATACGAACGCTAAAACCTTCGAACAATTTACGAAGATGGCGAAGATAAAGCCATCAAAGAAATGCTTTCATGGAGGAGCTCGAGAGTAAGCTGATGAATAATGGAAGAAGTATCTAGATAAATACTACCTAAATATTCATAAAGTTAGACCCCTTTTAAAGAGAGCTAATGATATCCGATTACTTTCTCCATAAAAGTTAAATCGCATTGAGTGTGCTTCCGATAAAATAATTGATGATTAGATCGATAAGAGTTAAATACTTGCAAGATTTCAGTCCAATGCTCAGATCCGTTCTCTTTCAAAGAGAGAGAGCCATCGAAAAAAAGATCGAAGGATGAGCCCAAACTAGAAGGAAGACGTATAGCAAAAAGAAAGTTTTTATGCCAATATTAATTATAAAAAAATCGAACAAGACATCGCCACAAATAAAGCAGGTGGTCACAAAAAAGACTACTTTGTATTTGGACTTTCAGAAAATGCTGCAAACTCTCCAGAAGGCGTTCTTAAGGCTAAGTTTGACAAATATAAAGATTTCATTTTTAGAATTAATTTCACCAATGGCGTATACGTGAAGTATAGAGATGAAAACGACAAATCACTAAAGATTTTTGTAGGGTTTGGAAATAACTCAGCCATAATAAAAGGAATCATGCGTCGTCGAGTTTGGTGGCAAATGACTGATAAAATGACTGATTAAGTCAATTTTTCATGGACTCAACTTAAGATTTCTGATTTTTTTAAAGGACAAACTAAAAACCAATATCGATTGAAGCATCAAAAGCATAGAAGCTCCTTTGAGGAAAATGGATAGGTGGTCTAGCAAAATAGTAATACAGAAGATTTCAATTAATCTCTTATGTATGGAGAGGATATGAGAATATGGAAAAAGTATCTATCAAAAAATAGTAAAATTGAAGAAAAAGGCTTTGACTATGGTCTTTCTAAAAGAGTGAACGGACTTCTGAAAAAAAAGCCAATTACTTTAATTGAGAACTCAACAAGGTTAAAAATGCATAACCACTTGCAATGCAACTACTTTCTGGGCAACAAAAAAGCATTATTTTATTCAATGAAAAAATACTATTAATTGCTGAAGATCAACCCCTTTACAAAAATACCTCTAACTTTTCATATTACACAAGGACTTCAAGACCCAGAGTTTTAGAAATTTTTAGAAGAATTTTAAAGTCAAAAGAAAATAAAAAATATCGATAAAGAGTTTAGAAATATTTGGATTATAAAGCCTGGAGAGCTTACTAACAGAGGGCGAGGTATTACTGTTTGTTCGACCTTAGATGAGATCAAAGTTCGTCTTAAAACAAAATAACGGAATTCTAATGGTACCAATCGTACTTTTATTTTACAAAAATACATCTAAAAACCTCTCCTCTACCATCGCCGAAAATTTGATATTAGACATTATATGATGATTACTTGCCATAATGGAAGGATCAAAGGATACTGGTATTTAGAAGGATATATTCGTACCACTTCCAGTTAGTACAACATTAAAAATACCAAAGATCTTATGACCCATCTAACCAATGATGCAGTACAGAAAAATGGGCAGGATTATGGAAAATTTTAAAAGGGAAATAAGGTCTCCTATACGGAATTTCAAAAATATTTAGTCAATCATGTCTCAGCTGATATTGATTTTCATCGGCAGATCCTGCCAAAAATGAAACAATTAGCCACAGATAGTATCAGAGCTACCTACAGTATACTTGATCCCGAAAGAAAAGAGCATAATTTCGAGTTATTTGGGCTTGATTTTATGCTTGATGAAGCTTTAAATGTTTACATAATAGAAGTTAATACAAATCCTTGCTTGGAGACCTCCTGTCCTTTGCTAACTAAAATCATTACTCCTTTGGTGTAAAATATGTTTAAGTAACAAATCTATTATTTAGAATTGGTTTAGACCCTCTTTTTCCTCCTCCCTTCGATTGGCCAAGCCAAAAGAAGTATTGGCTCGGAGATAACGCTTTCGAGTAAAATAAGTTTACTCTAATATTTGATTAATTGTAATAGGGTTTACAACTAAAATAACTTTACAAAAACACACCACGTATTGACGAGAAGATGGGCGATATCTTTGAATAATAGGAATAATACCAAGATTAATAAAAATAATGGAATGATGAGTAATAGCAGACAAAAAAATAAAAATGAACCACAAATATGATTTAAAGTTTTACAAAATTATCCTTATATTTATTTTAATTTTTGCTGTTATAAGACAATTGATATCAATCCTGGTCAATTCCTAAGGCTTACAATAAACTCTCATTATTCGAGTTTTGTTTCTTTGTTTTTTACTAAATATCCATGTTGCTCATTAACTCTTAATATTTAAAATCTGTTTTTGGCTGTTAAACTGTGCCATAAATCTCATTAAGTTGCGCTTCATGCTCAACACTGACAGTTAGTTTCATTTTATAGCTTTGTTCAAGCCACTTCCTTAAATTTTATTAATATTTTTCTCCATAAATAAACCCCCATACTTTGGCTATGAGTCGCAGATTCTCTAATTTAGAACTGTTATCATATTAAATCCATACTTTTTCCCACACTCCTTTAAATAATGATTCTAGTTATTTTTTGGATTGTTTAAAGACATACTTGTTGTTTTTGAGCATCTGATCTAAAAGAATCAGGGAATAGTAATTTTGTTTGGATTGAATTAAACTTTTAAGCTTTTCAAATGATTATTTGGTGAACTGCTCGTTTTAGTTAAATTTAAGAAAAGTTTCGGCCGCTAGCATCACTATTTTTTCGCTTCGTTCAGAAGTTGATTTAGCTGAAAGCAAATTAAAATAGAGACTCATTTTCAGGAGGGCATCTTGAATCTCTACTGCTGCATAATCTGTACTCATTTTACTAATATTATGACAGATAATTATGCGCCATTAAATGTAAAATTAATCAATAGTTTAAATATGCAGTCAATTAAAAATAGTATTTTTGATTCATATAGTCCTATCAAAAAAGGGCTCTTTTGTTCATATTACGGGCATTATCTTTTTCTGCTGGTTCTCCAAACATTTGAGAAGCTTTAGCCACCATATCTCTAAGTTCAGTTAACTCTAACTATTACTCACGACTTTTTTCTCTCTTACTATTTAGCATATAAGTAGGCTTATTATTTGTGTAATCTTTTTCCTTGTCATTGAAAGAAAAATTGGTGTTATTTGTTTGATAAGTGCCCTTCATTATTGCCATTCTCATTTCTTTTAACTCTCTCTCGAGATTTAACCGATGCCTTCCCTCTTGATCAAGCTTTTTTAAAAGAGTTTCTATCTTTTCATCACGCTATGATTTTATATTTTAGTATTTTTTCTTATATTTTCTCAATTCATCCTCCAGCCAATTTTGTTGCTTTTTACTTTCTTACAAATTAATAGTTAAATGCTCAATATTTTCTCCAAAGATTTGGATTTTTATTTACCTATTTTACAAATCTTCTTGAACTCTACCAATTTATTCTCCCCAACGGTTATGGAAACTTGAAAGAGATCTGGCCACATCCTTTTGCACTCTTGATAAATTATTAATATAACTTTGCTAGTTGATTGATAACTTTTACTAAAACCTCATGGATATAATTTTTTATTTCTCCAATTATTATAGTACATCTTTTTTATCTTTGACTGCTTCGCTCAACATAGTATTTAACCTCGTTACTTATTCATCGCTTTTTTGCAATAATTTTTAGTACTCCTTCATTTATGATCTCATAGATTATTTTTCTTCTTTTAGACTATCAAGAAGTTCAGTTTATTTTCCTTCCATCTCATCGAGCATTTCACTCATTTTTTGTCGATATTTTCTATCGAAAATTTATTTGATTTGATTTACTTGATCATTAAGATTTGTCATTTAGATGGAGAATCTATTCCGCAGCATTTAAAAAGCACATTTAATTTATTATTTCAGAATTTATTGATCCTTTTTTAGGCGACGTAAATTTAAATGAGCCTTGTCAATTTTATTGACTAATTTCTTTTATTTTTAGCGCCATTTTCGAGCATTTTGGTTGAGGATTCCATTTTTATTCCTTTATTAAATTAGATATTTCTATAAATTTTAGATTTTCTCTTTAAAGGTTTAGACCTGGATATTTTGAGCATTAATTACTTGTTATTTTTGAATTATTTGCTGTTTTTGATTAACAATCTGATTGAGTTGTTCTTAATGAGTTGAATTTAAATGACTCATTTTATTATTTAATAAACTCATTTCCTGTTGATATTGAAGGCATTCTGATCCCAAACTAGAACATTTTTTATTAAGACTCACCATATCGTCTTTCTTTTCATTTATTTATCTTTCCATCTATTCACAAGATTTTCTCCAATTACTGATATCATTAACTTTGCTTTCAATTTATCTTTTCAATTTTTATATTTATCTCGTGTTAAGTGATTCTTTGTCTTATCTTTATTGGGTTAATTTTTAAACAAAGAGATCTTGAGTTTTTTTATAATTTTATAATTCTTAATTTTTTTATTACATTGAATAAAGATCTTGTTTAGTTGTTTTTAACATTTCTTCCAATTATTCCAATTTTCTCTCAGACTGGTGAATCTTTTCCCGAAAGCCATGCTCAATCACCTCCACTCTCCTCGCTATAACTTACTCACTATCGCTAATGATAACACTGTTTCCAAGTTTTAAGCTTTATGCATGTTCTTTAAGTTATCTCCTGAATTTTTATTCAATTTAAATAGCTATCAAATGACACTCTTCCTTTGCTTGATTTTAAATATCAAAGCATTTTCTCTCCCAACACTCCTTTATAAGATGCATATCTTTCTGCATTTTTGCTACAATTTATTCATATTCAGAAATTTATCTGCCAGATTTTTCTTCATAAAACTCCTTTAAATTTCTTTCTGTTTCTCGATTTTTTTATTAAGATTATCTCTTGATTTTTCTGATTTGATCTTAGCTTTATGCCTTATGAATTTCTAATTTCCTCCTGTCCTCTCTGAGATTTTAATTATCCATTTTAAATTTTAAGATTTCCTCTCTGCCAGAATCAATTTATTTTTTATATCTTTTAATTTGGTCCTTGAGCTCATCCATTTATGCCCTATTTTTAAATTCATATTCTTTTTTCTCCATTTCCTTTTCAGATATAAACTGCTTGCATTTAATTTAAATATGTTCTAACTCCGAAGCATATTATTACCTTAAAGATTGATTAAGTTCTTAACTCCTTTTTATTCTTTGTTTCAATTCTTCATTTTATTCTGAAATAGCAGTCAACTAATCTTAGAGATGCAATTAATCATGTATTAATTAACGGATGTGTTGCATCTTGTAGTTATATAATGTTTCATCATTGCGCATTTGCTGCAGAATTAAATCAGATTATAAGGCTATAATGGCTTGGACTAACTTGTCCTTGATTGCTGCCATATATTTTCGCTATTTAAATTTTGAATAATTAAATATTAAAATTGGAGGAATGGTTAAAAATAATAATTTTTTGAACATTGCATCTTGAACTGATTGAAACTATGAGCAAATAATTAAAATTGAGAAAATTGATTATTTTATCTTAAATTACGTATGTATGAAAGTGACAAAGCTCAATCGAGTTAAGTATAATCTGAACATAAAACCTTGTAATAAAATTGCCTAGAAATTAATAGGTAGCAAATGCATATCTATGCACTGAAAATAAGGCATCAAGAAAAGACAAAATAAATATTTCATCCATACCATCTGCCTTATGTTAAAAAGCCCAATTTGTAGCCATTGGCGGTTCAAAATTTTAAAAAAGTGTAGTAAAGTTAATAGGAAGCATTAGATCGTTTAATTAGCAAATAGGATGAACTAAAATCTTCTTATGGTTCCAATAGATCTAGCGTAACCTATCCAAGTTATTAACTTGATCGTTTTTATAAGTTCTTTAGGATTTGATATGATACATTTGAGCATGATTTAGCTCTCTCATAGTCTATTGATTTTAATTTTTTTTATTAACTTTGAACTCAATGCTTTCGAAAAGACATCGAAATTATTTAACAAAGTATTTTTATCGTTTGACTTTTATTATGCATGCACTATGGAGTCTTTTATTATTTGAATAAAAAAAATATTCATCATGCTTCTTTTATTTGATGTTCTAATAAATTAATTATAAAATATGTCAATCAAGTTCCAGATCATTATGAGTCGTCTCCATTGATGTCTAAGATATATGCCACTCTATCTTTTAACATGAGTCATACGTATCAATCAATTATAAAGATTTTGTGTGGCAGGCTCTCTTCATTTTTCTTGTATCTTCTTGGTCTTGTTGGTTCTTACCCAAAAGAGTTATTTTTTCATTATTAATTTATGCCTATGATTATAAAAATAACTTTATAATAAAGGGCTGTTAATTCAAAGTTTCACTTTATCTCCACTATTGTAAGAAAAATATTTTTTTTATTCTCGAGCATAGTTTCATGAAAAATATGAGCATAATGACAACAAAATTTTCTTCTAATGCATCCTTTAATAGTGGCAACATGATCAATAATATTGAAAGCTTAAGATTTTCCATTTATCGCTCTAAAATATTGATAAGATGAGGCTCATTACTTAAAATATAATACATCTTTAAGTATTGGTCTTTTTTCTTCATCTCTTAACTCATAATATGGTATTAAATCCATAAACTTATCTAATTATTCTTATTTTGCCAAAACATAAGAAATCAATTGTTATCGTGCTAAATATCTCCAGATGCTTCTCTCGTTATTAAATACTATAATTTGAGCTCCTATATTTTTAATTTTAAGCAAAGCATTAACAAGAACATAATAACCGATAAATGATAGAAACAATTGATTTTTCTTGTATTTTTCTAACCCAAAAGTATTACTAAAGATGAGTTATTTTACATCTTTATTAAAGTATAGTATTTAGGTCATTCACAACTAAGAGAAAGAATCTTCTCAGAAGCCCTATAAACTAAATTTACGACTTTTTAATTTATTTTAGTTAATACTTTTTATCTAATATTTTAGCATCCTATTATATATTATCAATTAGTATTAAAAAAGTATTTTATCATTAAAGAAAATTCAAATCAATGAAATACATTACTTTGAGCTAAAGAAATTCGCTAGTCCAATTTGGAGGACGAAACTATCATAGAGCTGCTTGTCGAAATATATTTCATAGATTGAGAAGCAAGTGAATAGTTTGGAGTATTTAGGGAAAACCTATTAAATCTGAATTTCTTTCTATTCCTACTTGTTCGATCATAGTACTTGATCCATTTTTTTTAATTATCGTAACGAATGGGATAGAGAGCATTTGAGGCAAGAAATTTAAATTTTTAAATTAAGAAATGATACCTTTGATCTCGAGGCATACGCAACAATTAATTAGATTACTGACAAAGTCCTCGAGCAGTATCATCTTTAAAGTTTTTAAACATCATGCTATTTTTAACAAATTAACTAATAAACGATGCATATTATGACTCAGGTGAGTTAATAGAATTCAGAGGACGAGTCTGTTGCGCAGAAATTATAGGAGCTATGGCAGCAGGGCGTTTAGTAAAAACAGGAACATGGGAATGCTATTCTCGATGACAATCCTAGATTATGCAAGCAATTAAAGATAGTGATTTTATCCTGATTTATTTTTCCCATTAAAGATAATTTTTACTATCATTATTGATAAAGGTAAGATATTGATTGAGGTTGTGGTGAATCTTTGTCAATTCTCCTGCATAAACAAATTTATCTTCTTCCACAAATACAACTACTCTTTCTGAAGTATCAATAAGATTAAGATACTTTTTTGACAATCCTACTATATAGGGCATAAAGGATTAGCAGGCAGATTCAATAAGATGAGGGGGCAGATTAGGAACATACATATAACACCATTTTAGAGGTAAAATTATTCTCATTAAAGTTTAAATAATCAAAGTTGTTAAATTTTGATTATTAGAAGTAAATATAATCTGTTTTTATTGAAGAATAGCTGACAAAATAAGTCTCAGGGTATTTGTGGAGAATGGAAGATGAAAGATATATGATATTTCATAGAAGGAATTTGGATATAGTTTATATAAATGCATAACCTCTTTGTTAGTACCTTTCTAGATCAAGATAGCTTATCCATTTTTATGTTAATTGAAACTTTGAAGATAATAATTAAAAGTGAATTCAGTAGAAGGAATGGTCTTTTTACTTTATTTATTTAGGCTTACTGTGATATAGTCCCACTCCTTCTATCGATTATTTTCACTAAGATAATTATACACTTTATATAATCCTTCGTTGATAGAATATGAAATAATTGGTTACGGTTTTTTCAATTATCGGAAGACTTTCAATAAGTTTACCATCACTTTATAATAGGGCAGCTCGCTGAGTAATACTAGGCACTTTGGGACGTAGAATTATCTAAAAACCTCTTTCATTTGAGAAAAAACGGTCGATTCCCTGCATTTAAGAGGAGCCTTTTCATAGTAAACTTGTGCTGTGCAGAAATATTTTCTGCCGTCTCCTCGGGTTATGACAAAATACTTCCATCTTTACTCCAGCTGAGGGTTACTTATCTTTTATATCTCGACGCTGTTTTCGTTAAAAATATGTCTATTTTTGAGATCAGCTGAGTAGATAGTTCGAGGAAATCTCATGACCCAATTGGCGGCGCCAGCGAAGTCTTCAATGAAAGTGAGCTGAGTTTTGAGTTGTTAGTAAGTGGTTCCAGCTGTATGAACATATTGGTACGGGGAATCGATAGAAAAAGGGAAGTTATCATCGGTTTAATCAAATATATATAAAAAACAATGTTCAGTTGATTCCGATTTGACTGTTTATAAAAGTGAATAAATCACTGACAATTGAAACTCAACAGCAATGCCATCCTTATTAATAATTACATATGTAAATACTGATATAATATCCTTCAATTGACTAGATAATGAAGTCTTCACAAGTTATATAGATCGAATAGATAGACTGCGAAGATTCCCATAAAAATAGAGCACATAGTGTTGTCAGTCTTCGGAGTGATTCTTCTCATCAAGGAAAAACAGTTCTTTCAGCTAAAACTCCAAAATCAATCAA
>Ga0302191_10002169_pt1 | contig 12327 bp, 4 predicted proteins | sample II_Bog_E3_1_FD_198775 | JGI IMG/M metagenome (GOLD analysis project Ga0302191, IMG submission 198775) | Peat permafrost microbial communities from Stordalen Mire near Abisko, Sweden - II_Bog_E3_1 | ecosystem: Environmental > Terrestrial > Soil > Wetlands > Peat | place: Sweden: Abisko, Stordalen...
AATTAATAAAATAATGCAAAATAAAAATAACTTTTTAGAAACAATCTTCTGTAATCCATCACCCCGTTACTATCGATCAATTAGATATATAAGCAATCGGTCTTTAACAATTCCATCAAAAGATAATGCTCGCCATAATCAGGTTCTTCAGACTTAGCATTCTTTTGAAAATTATACAAAGATAAAGAGAATAAACTTGTCTCTTTGTACTAAAGGAAACTCACGAAAAGCAATTACTTTAGAGAATGAATAGGAAAATGCTCACAGTAATCGCCAAAAAATATCTAACGATACCTGGAACACTATGATGAATCCAGCAGATTTCATAAAAAAATTAGATAATAAACTGCAAATTTAACGAGTATGTCTTCCCAGCATTGTCTAATATGGTCCATCCTTATTTACCAGTTTAGATCCACTTGCTTTGCCTTTAGAACATATTAAAGTATCCTTGCCAACATTTAGACAGGAATCGTTTAACTTAATAGATAATTGCCAACACCATTAATTTAAATTCAATTAATGCGAGGATAGATTAATAATTTTAAACTCAAAGTAGTTGCTGATTTGGAATAATATTAAAAATATGGCATAAAATAAATCAATCGTTTGAGGCAAATGCTAAAAAGAGATAGAGTAAATGAATTGGAAACTAAAATGCGCTTTAAAAGATACTGTCAACAACTTGCAGAAGAAGACTCCTCTCTTTGGCAAGGCCTGTAAAAAACAAAATACCGCTTAGATGAATTGCAAGAAACAATTTTTAGTTGCAAACCTTTTAATTTATCTTTACAAAATGAAATTGAGGTGAATAGATATTTTTGAAATGAGCCTATGCTCCATAAAATTATTATAAAACATTGATGAATCTATCCAAATATAAATACTATTGATAACTTTCGAGTGAAAAATCGTTAGATGATAATGTTTAATTGTTTAATCTATGATTTAACTGAAATTCATTAGTCTATTATGATAAAATCTATAAGCTCTGTCATGAACCTCTTATGCTTAAATTGATAAAAAATATTTACAATCATAATTTATTCTTACTTGCTCATTTAATCATTATAATCATTTTCTCCTTTTAAGGTCTTGGATACTAAACTTTATATTTTATAATTAAAAATGAATTCCTAAAACGAAGTTAGGTAACAATATTCATTTGATCTTCCAGCTAGGAGCATTTTTCATCCATCTGCAAGTGGACTACCCGAAATACTTGTAAAATCCGCTCGAAAATCTGGAGAAGGAGATGATTAATTATTTAACTTCGATCTTATATCTCAATCTAATGCTCGCTCTGGATAGATAAAAGACCGAAATTACCTTATGCTGACATTAAAAAAGTCTTAGTCTCAAAAATAAAGAAATAATTTAAATAAAAGTCTCAGAGAACCTCCTTCTATCCTTTACAGGATATCTCATGAAAAATAATAGTGCCCTTTAGCAAAAACAACGAATCAAGAGCTGACTTATAAGAAAGCAAATGCACACGAATAAAAACCGACACATAATATTTATGAAGAATATGCAAAAGAAAATGAGAAAAACAGTTATAATTTAGAACAAACTCAAGCTAATAAAATGGTTGAAAAAATAATGCCCAGTGGTATTACTTTAAGCAAAATATAGAGAGAGTAGTAAAAAAATAGTTCTAAATATCTTACAAGGAAAAAATCAATATCATAACATTTTGAAAATAAACAATAAAGAAAGGAAAATGCTATTAGATTTGCCAAAATAAATCTTGTCCTTTCCTAAAGAGGATTACTCGGCGACAATATATAAGTTCAAAGATAGTTACAAGTAAAATAATTAAGTAAGTCCTTCTCAAAGGAAAACAATAGATCCGAATTAAAGAAATCATTTCAATAATTTAACAATCACCAGCAATTAATCATATTAAACTTCAATCCTGAAGCCTAAATCGAAATAAAGAAATAAACTCTTAGCTTTTAAGCTGTTATTAAATATTATAAATAAGATTTTATTGTCTAAAGTAGTGAAAGTCCAATATAATAGCGATAGATTCATCAAAAGAGTTCATCATTTTTTTCATAGTGCCTTTCATGCTGTTTTAGAGGAAATAAAGAGAAACCATAAATAAATTAGAGTAATTATTTAGCAAAAAGATTTTTTGCAATTTCAAGACTACATTATTTGGGGAGCGAAGAGCTATCCTGTCCGCTTTTGAAGGAAATTTATTCCAAATTAGGAGAAAAAGAATTTAATAAAAATAAGAAATATTTAAATTAAATTGGATTTAATGACACAGAATTTATGAGTGATTTAGATAGTACTGGAGTTCTGTCTTTGGTGCAATGGGCTCAATTTATTTAGAATAATCAAATGTACCGTTTTCATAATTCAGATTAGAACAATAATGTTTAATATGGACCAAAAATAAGAATTTGTCTCTAGCATGGATTCACATCAAACTCACCGAAATTTTCTTATAAATGTTATCTGAGGGCAAAATCGGACTATTATCATGGTAGTAGGCACAAAAAGGATATAATTGCCTTGCCACTAGTATGTTGTTAAGGATAATGAAGGAATATAAGATTGGAGATGCTTTTAAAACGTTTTTTGATCAACAATCGAGTAAAATCAAAAAGGAATATGCCATTTTGCTGAATCAGTATTAACTTTAGCTTAATAAAACTAAAAAATGATGTGCATAGAGTAATTTCAGTTATGTTTTAATAAAGATATCAATTATAGAAATAATAATGATCATATACAATCATTCACTATTTAATTGTGAAAGGCACAAAATTAAAGACTACGCCCACAAACCCGCCCACCCCCATTGATATTAAGATAGTTGTAACTGTATTGGAAGCCAAATTTATAGCATCGACATAGCCAAAAGTGTCCAAACCCCAAAATCCACAATTTGCAATTAACCCGACAAATAAGATCACTGAATAGCTGAGATTTGAAATTTTATGAAGATAGGTGCTAGTTGATTCCTGGTTTACCATACCTGCCATAAAAAAAATTATAAAGCTAGTCATCATTCCAACTCGGCAAAATGCTAACTCTAATTATAATGCTCTTGTCCATATGCCAGGAAGCGATACTATAAGTATGATCATGGCAAATGCAATGACAATAGCAGCAGTATAGATAGGAGCATTACTAGTAAAATAATTTATTATAAAAGTTTTCACTGATTATTTTTAGAAAGCAAAGGCCAATACTACTCCAAACAAATAAAAGAATAGGTGAGAGTAAAATGATTGAAAATAGAGTTGAGCTTCGTTTGAAATAGCAGTTTATATAGAAGAGGGTAGGGAGCTACTTAAGGCAAAAAGTAGGACAAATGATGTAATTGTGAACGAGATTAACAATATATTCGCAGCCAATCTTTTTTTAGCATAAATAAAGAAAATAAGTGCGAGAAGAATGGTAAATTGGATCTCAACTTGCACGTACCAACCAAAATTAAAACAACCATCTGAGAACCAATTGTCAATGAGTAGAAATAATCTCCACCAGCTTGAATAGCATTGGTCGACTTGATCAATGTATGTACTCCATAGAGGACCAGCGTGAAGGGAGGGTGTAACAAACCAGTAAATAAATATTACAACTAAATATAATGGATATAATTTGAGTATTTTTATTCCTACTGCTTTAAGAATGCTCATTTATTTGTTTTAGCTCAATTAGTCAGATCGAATCAATTTTCTGGAGAAAAGATAGCCAGAAATAAAAAAGAAGATGTCGGGCAAGTAGTAAGCAAATATGGCTATTCGTGCATAGTATGTTTCATATATTTCCTGATTGAATGAAAAGTAATTGTAAGCCCCATAGTTACTCAGGTAGAATAGGTATCCAAAGACGATAAAAGGAATGGCAAATATCTTAAATAAGCTGAAGCTCATAATTTTTCGAGATTCTTCTTTCTACAATAGTTCAGAGAAAGCTTTATTCAATGAAAATCTGGATAAAAAAGATTGATGAGCCTCAGGCATCCTTCCAGCTAGTTTGTCTTCATTGGACTATTAAAGCTAAATTTGTATTGCTTCTTCTTCAGAATCAGTGACACAAAGTTTACCCCACTTAATGAAGGAACTAGCCATGCGAGTAATTATGAACAATGAAATAATCACGCACACAACAACAGATCCAATGTATGTATGCGCCTACATATCTGCATCTACAAAGGTCATTGAGGTAATCTAAAAAGTGGTATTTTGCAAAAGAGTATTAACTAAAAATGCTAAATCCAATTATTCTTACCTCCTGATTGATCGAGTGTTGCAGCATCGCATTAATTTGTGAAGCACAGTCCATAGTACATATCCAATTAATACTTCTTTTCGCCAATGGTTTAAGTGACGTCCACTTTTACAGTCCAATAGTTATTATTGGTGTTTTTCAGACACGAACTTGGTAATCCCATATCATCCAATATTTTGCCTGACAAAAGCGCGTAAGGGGCCATAATAATAAAATCTACATTTCTCGAAGCTTACATTGAGTTTCATTTTTTTGGTACAGATTTTGCAGACTGTTCAGATACTAGATGCAGGATATATTTGGCTGAGCATCTACTTGCAGGAGCAGTATCAGTATTAATGAGCTATAAAATAATCCCTTCATCTTTTATATAATTGATTCTCAACTGATTTGATATAACAAGCTCTTGACGTTATTTGTTAAGGACGTCATTGTAGACTGTAAAAATATTTTTACTCCTCATAACTATCTCATATGATTTTCAGTCAAATAGATTCATTGAATAACAATATATGGATTAAAAAATATTTTTTAGTATTAAGTAAATCTCTTGAAATAATGTATATCATATTTAGAAAATATGAAACAAGCAAATTAAGTGAGTAGTAACAACATTACTATTTTCAAATTTAAAGGAATAGCATACTCATCATTACGCTGGATTGATTATATTTCATATTTAATAACTATCCAATTATAAATCGAAAATGGCAGAATCGAGCTGTCTTCCCTTCTCATCCATAAAGCCAATAAAATTCATAGGTATGAACCAAGCTTATCCCTTCTGCTCCATCATTTCCGAGAGCAAGCTGATTTACATGTCGGGTACTCACATCATCATGGAAAATACCAAAACAAACGAACAAAAAATAGTGTGGAATAACACTTTTACAGGGCATATTCATCTAATCGAGCATCAAATTACTTTATATAATGATCATATCCTAGGTAGTTCGAATCTCACATAGCTATTGCCATAAGAGACGCGAACGCTCTCATGAATGTTATAGTGATTCTGCCTCTAAATAATGTTTAAAACTTTAACGAACGATATCACGTACACTATCTGAAACATATCGAAGAATATTAATAAATCAAACAGATATATTTTTATGAAGAAGGCAGTCTCTTTGCTGTCGTTTCTGAATATCAAAATATTAATACTTTTTCCTTGTGTCGAACATCAACGGGCGATGTTCTCTATAAATAATCATTCTGCTTTACTGCACTTAAACTTTCTAATATCACTGTCAACAAATTGAACTGCCTCAGTTTACTTCAGCATGATAAAAAAGGAGATGTGAGGTTGTGTCTGATTATTGTACAATAAATAACTAGAAAGTTTTATTATAATATCGCACTCGAGAAAGGAGAATCAATTTCATAGTATTTTTATGAACCTTTTCAGGAAGAAAATATAATGATGGCTCTTACAAACACAGGCTTTGTCCTAATTTTAAAACTTAATTAATTTTAACTCATTTAGGTTATTCGAGTCGACGTTCGCATCTGTATAAACAACATACTTCCCAATTCAGTGACAAAAAGTGGTTAAAAAGTGTCCTTTAATGTTTCATCATTGCCAAATCAATACGCTCTTCCCATAGTAATGCAACCTGCTAACCATAAACTAATTCTTGCCTATAAATAGCCAGTTCACATTGCTGTTCTCAGTTTTTCCTCTTTTAACCCTAAAAGTACTAAGTTTATTGTTGTTGATGCGGCCCTTGATAACTATCCCCATATTAAGGGAATTATGTGTATGAAGGCTAGTAAAGATAATTGCAACATTGTGGCTACTTTCGAAATCGATCCGCTGATGGATAATGGATTGATTTCTATAAGTGAAACCAATAACTTCGATGAGTAAAGTTAAAATTATAAAACAACTTCTTTTGACATACATTTTGATGAAATTATAACTCCAACTAATCTCACCCAGCAGAACATCGCAGGAGAGTCAACTCAGAAAGGTCAGATTTGTGATTCAAATCAATATATAGTAATGCAAATTGACATACTTTCAAATATGATAGACCATTAATAGCATGCCCTATCCGTCTAATAGACTTTTAGTGTTTACAGTGGACATTCAATTGTGGAAAGTGTCAAATATTGTCCCTACAATAATACAATGTTCATGCTGATGCATAATAAAATGCTTTTATACTACAATCTCAGCCCTAAAGAGTTAAACAATCAAATAGGAGGCAAATCAATTGGCTACGCCGATTTTAGAATAAGCGGATTGCTCATGTGGAAACACTTACTTCGCGATCAACCTGTTAGTATGGCCGTGCATCCTTTCAATTTTACTTTGTTACTCATATACGACGACATCATTAAATTCCATAACTACAACACCAAGAATTTATTTCCGGCTTTCCTAGTGACCAGTGTAAAAAATTGCAAAGCTGCTGCCTACTCACCATTAGGGGATAACATTGTTTTTGCAACAAATGGAGCTATCATTATACTTAATAGCTATACTTATCACCTTGTTAAAACGGTTGTTCTGCCAAACATTATTGGGCATCTACTTCCAAAACGGGTTAGTAAGACTGATATTAAAAAAATAGCTTCTTAAACTTATAACAAAGCTATTAACAAGTTCTTATTCATCGATAATGACGATCTTATCGTGTTTTCAGGATCAAATACTTTCTCTCTGATCGTAAATCACGAGAAAGCAATGCACTTCGGTTTTATTGATCGTGAGCCTCGATAAAAGTATCAGCAAATGGTCTACGATTAAATTAATCATCTGACTCTCCTTACTCATGAAGAATACATTCTAGTGCTTGCAAAATCGAATATTAACACCAACAATCGTTGTGAATTGGTCTCACGAATATAAATAGCTGCGACTTCATTGCATATATGCACCGCGCTGGCAGTATTATTTATCGGTGGAAAGGATGGTACTCTATATATGATCAAGTGGCCAGATTATTGTCAAAGCGATCTATGCACATAACGAAGTCTTAGATATCGTTTATTTGATGAACCAATCGTGGACGTGAGCACATCATCCAATATGAGCTACTTATTCGTCGTTTCAAAAGGGGGTAATTTTTGCATTAACGAACTTATTGTAAATCACAGCGAATAAGGACTAAATAAGGATTTGAAGAGTGCCTTAATAAAGATGAGCTAGATTCCATTAAAGATAAATGATCGGTGGCTGATGTCTTCGAGTGAGGAGGAGAAGAAATAACGTGAGATAATAAAACTTCGAGGGCAAGAGGCCGATATTGTGAATCGCCACACCACTTTAAACAAAGAAGACTAGGTAAATCAAGAACAGTTATTTAATATGAAGAAGTCACAACTGTAGATTGAATATCTGCAGGAGCTAAAATAATATGAAGAGGAATACGGACTGCAAAAAATCCTTCATTAAATAAGTATCCTTAGAGATGAACTTAAACTTACCCTTCGTCAAAGATCAAGAGTCAGGGAAGAGGTGGAAGATATAAATGAACAATAAATTCACTCAGTTTTTGAAACAAAAAAATTGCTAGAGCAGGAACTCTTGAAATGCAAGATGACTAATGAGGCATAAAAAAACTAACTAATAAATTATTAAAGGATAGAAAGATAGAAAATGGAAGGATAGTTTTATTTTTAGTAGCAGTAACTTATTTAAAAGGGTGATAAGGGGTTAAAAGGATGGAGGGAAAAGGGAGCTGTCAGTTAAATCACAAATACAAATATAGAGTAAGATTATACTGAAAATAAGGAGGTAATTCAAAAAGAATTTAAGCAAGATCTAAACGCTATCTTGGATAGTAATCAGGTGATTCTCTCTAAGAATCGAAACATTAACATAAGCATTCATAACATGCAAGATAAGATGAGTGAGATTAACTTATAAAGATAAAAGTTATAATTCGATTTATATAAAATACGAGACGAACAAGAGTAGCTTACTAACGTCAAAGATAATCTCATGCTTTAGAATCAGAACAACAAAATAATATACGACAAGTTGATTAAAAACTCCAAAGAGTTGTAGCAAAAACTTATTCTTGAGAGAAAAATGAAGGAGAAGTACGAGCTAAATATTGCTGAAATAGATTAAGAAATGGACCACCTCAGAAGTTCAGAAAGTATGCTAGAAGATAAATATAAAGAGATAAGTAATAACTTTTTACTGGAGAAAGAAATGTACGCAGAAAAATAAAGGGCCATTCTGCAGTTGACGACCAAACTACAAGAATTAAAAGCCAACAAAAAAGAGAAATATTATTCCAATTTTTTATCTAAAAATCATTATAAACAAACTCTCAAGACTATTATGCGAAACCTATAGGTGGATTAGTAGAATGCTATTCAATAGATATGCAAATAATACTCAATTTATTGCGAGTAGGAAAGAGGAGAATCCATATTACTCAGCAATTAATTTTAAGAAATCAAGAAGGGTCATTAAAAATTGGCAAGAGACGCCATCAAGTGGACTGAGGTTAAATAGACTTACATGGCAGGCTTTTTCAAAAATTATAGTAAGCTCAATTCTGAAAAACTTAAACTAACCTATCAGTATAACGATTTGATCAAAGTTTCACAGGACTACAAAATGTACATCAGCTATCTTCAACGTGAGATCGAAAAATGCAAGAAAGCATGCTAAGAAAAAAAGACTTTATCTAGAGTAGGGAAAACTTTAAAGCCTATCGCCCTTATGAAAAAAAGTTCAAGTAGTTTTATGAATAATTCTATTGATCTTCTGAAATCACAATAGGGAGCAAAGAAAATTGCAGTCGTAAATCATATAAAAAAGAAAGGAATCTGCATTTCTTTACACTCATGCAGCAATGATAAATTTATCACTGAAGTTTGATTTGGAGTTTAGTTTGTATTAATAATAAAGGGACGATGTTTGATGAACGAATTAAATCAATCTTATAGGAAAAGACATATATTTTCCTCAACAATTTAACTATATTTACAAAGAGAAGTTGTCAAATCCTTAAATACGCTTGTATATGAAATTTATAGAAAATTCTTCGAGAATCAATTGCTGAATTTGAATGAACTAAGCTTAAAATAATATTACCCAGTCAATCTTGACAAATGTAGCATTAGAGCAGCAGAATCGTAACTTTAAGGTCAGGCTTATCGATTGAATGACAAATTATTTTATAAGTAAACATCCAAAAAACCATTTTACTTCAATAGTTTGCCCATAGCCCATGTAAAAGTCATTATAATTTACACTTTAATATCCAACAGTCAACGACAAGTTTGAAAAAATACATGCAATAAATTATTGTGGAGTAAAATGCTGTCAAAAAAAGATTTTTATTATAAATAGATTTTGGGGAGGCCCTGACTTTAATAAAGTTAAGTCATTTTGGGAAAAACTGATTTCAATGAAATTGTGGCTGAGATTTGTGATTCGCATATCAATTCAAATATTAAAAAAAACAGTATTTTTTTAGGCAGGGCTATCGATAAATTCGAATATTTAATATAATACAATACAGATGATGAAAGTTGAAAAATCGTTGCTGGAAATTAATTTTCCTGATTTTGTTACTCGTTTTAAGGATTTGTGTCTGGATTAGTTGCTTCCCATCATTGATTAGACCATTGATACAATTAGGCAGGCTGATAATTCAACTCTCATTGGGCTTCTTATTATTCTGTTTGTGCAGTTGCTTTGCTTGGCCATTCTGTAACATCGATCAGACAAACGGGAAACCGTCGTACCTTAAAGACAATTGGGCAAAGAGATAAAGGATCTTAAAAAATAATTCAAAAGCATCCAAAATATATTGATAAATAACTATCATTTGGGAATTTAGTTTTCCATTATGTAGCAACTGTACAGAAGTTGTACGTTGGTATTATCGTCAATTTCGACCATTCCGCAGAAGAATGGAGCGATCAACTAGAGATAGATATTATCCTGCTTTAAGTACCGCACGCCTTTTATGTATTATTTCCAATTCAACTCAACCGTAAAGTTGGTGTAAACTTGCGGGCAAATCTCGACTTATATCTATTTTTTGAACTGAGGGCAGGATATCACTTTTCCTTTGCCATTTTCCCCCTTGAAGACAGACGAGAAAGGTTTATTCATGACTTTTTAACGAAACTATTTCAATAAATCAATCTCTTCTGCCTACTCATATAGCTTATCTCCAAATATATAGAATTTCTTGCTTTCTGATGTTGATATCAACACAAAATATGTGTTCTTATTCTATAATAAATAACTATAAGGAGGCTCCACAGTGAAGAAAAATTCATTCGCATGAGCCAAGAACCGACTTCGTAGCAGACAGTCCTCGAAGATAAAAGAAGTGAACATTAAATTATCGGCCAATGCGTTGCTTTTAAAAAGAGGCAGTCCTTATTCCTAGAGATAAGATGTTAGTTCACTTTTACCTTTAAACTGTTGTGCTTGTCGACTGGTAAGCTGAGCTTCCATTTTCTTTAAAAAACTTGGCTCAATATTGAAGTTCTTTATTTTGGCAGGATGGAATTACGGTTTGTTGGTGGCTGGACAAACGAAAAGCCCAAAAGTATTTAGAACAGATGTGTATTTTTATACTTGTTTGCACACTATTCCTTTTCTTTGGAAGCAAAGCGCGTTTTCATTGAGGAACGCCATTTTCACAGGATTTTTAATTTATCCAGCGTAGTTCTTCAGCGATTGGCAGCTATTTTTATGACTTTCGCTCATGAGATTGGCATGCCTGAGATAGATAATCTTTTCGCAGGGATCATTTACAAAGATATACTTGATAAAGGTACTAATCAGCTGTGGTTCCATACTCATCATTTTTTCCTGTGCAACTTCAATATGAAGTATGTACAAAAGTCTTCTATTGAGAGTAATTTGAGGAAAATAAATGCAAAAACAGGCAATTTAATTGTTATAAACACAGTTTGTCAAGTTGATATGACGGTTTGTAAAGAAACTAGCGGTCAGATAAGCAAGCAAAGCATCATACTTGTTAGAACTCAAGATCTTTATTTGTTTTAGCAATTCTTACTCAACAATTGACTTCGATTGAAATATGCATTTTTGGAGAGTGGCAGCTTGCTATTTTGTGATCGAAATTTATTATGACTGCACAGCATTGGTTGAGACTGCCATGTTGGAAGAGATCTGAGGATTAGGAATACTAATTTTGCTTTTCGTTAAATCTCCCGGTTGGTTGGCAATCATTGCTTATTTTCGTTCAGTTTTCGTTGTATCCTCAACAGGATTTTATCTATGGGCAGCGATAATATTTGGCTGGACACTATTATTTTCAACAAAAGAGCTTTGCTTGAATGGACTGCTAATTTTGTTTGGACTATTTGATTAGGAGTCGTCTTCTTTGTATAACTTGTTTGGTGACAGAGGTTTAGGCTACCGTATTTAAATTATTTGAGCTTTTTTGAACTCAACCTTCGATTACCCTTGAAGTATAGGATCATTATTAGTTTTTACTGTTAGATTGCTTGGTTGGATTGAATTGCTCTTATGAATTGACTACTTGTAAGAATCAAAATCTTCAGGATATCTTTAAAATTAATTAGAATTTTTCAACGCAACATCTGCTCCACTTTTACTACCTAAAAGAGAAGACGAAATCTTTTTCGGTTGGCTTTCTAGATTTACTGTCACTTTTTATATTTATCTTGCTCGACTATTTGATATGGAGTTGTTCGAGTTGAGTAGCCTTTCTTCAGGTCGCGGTGAAAAACTGTTATTACTGTTGAGAAGAGCTTGATTTTGACTACCTTGATGAATTTGACTTTTAAAATTACTGCTTTGAGAGGCAGGCATCATTTGATTTGAACTATTTATGCTTGAATTGCTAACATTTTGATTGACGAGAACCTTATTAGACTGATTCATATTATTCGAAGAAGAATGTAAAGAAATAGGGTCGATATTATTTAGTGCAGTATTATTGTTGATACTGACTTTATTTTCAAGATACGTTGGTTATATTTTAGAATTGACTGAGCTGGACGCTATCTTTTCTCTATTCAAATTTGAAGAACCAGACTGTGAAACTTGAACAGTTGAGCTCACGTCCCGAATAGAATTGATATTGATATAGG
>Ga0302191_10002178_pt1 | contig 12303 bp, 4 predicted proteins | sample II_Bog_E3_1_FD_198775 | JGI IMG/M metagenome (GOLD analysis project Ga0302191, IMG submission 198775) | Peat permafrost microbial communities from Stordalen Mire near Abisko, Sweden - II_Bog_E3_1 | ecosystem: Environmental > Terrestrial > Soil > Wetlands > Peat | place: Sweden: Abisko, Stordalen...
GATATAGAAATAATTATTGGAAGATTTTATTGCTAATAAAGAGCTATTTAACATGTTACACTATTATTTAATATTTATTCATGTATGTTATATTCCTATTAACCTTATAATTTGAAAAATGAACAACAGGATGAAATATTTATGTCAATGATAAAGAATTCTGATTTTAATGACCGTACCAATAAAAAATTTTACAAAATTAATTTAATTTAATTGAATTATTAAAAGCTTTTATGTATTTTGATCATAAATTCTATTCTTTGGCAGAGATCAAAGGAAGAAGCTCTTTAAAGAGTTTTGCTTCTTGAATGTTAGGATTTACATTTTTAATATTTTCAAAACTTCCATAACAAATTTACCATTTGTTTTGGCTATCTTTGTATATCAATGCTTCCTAAATTGTCTTTTATATCACTTTTATGGAGTCTATATTTTTATTCTCTGTTAGAGTAGATATGGCTTTTTTAGCATTTTTTGTTTCAATTTATTCATTAAAATTTGGTAGTAATCTTTTAATTGCATACTCATCCCAAATTTGATTTATCTTTAAATCAACTATCATCTATGCTGGGCAGATTATTGTGTGCCGAATGAAAAAGTTTTTATCCCTTTTAACTTCAGCAAATGTAGAATACTTTTATTCGGCTCGTTTATTTTATTTACCAGTAAAAGTTGATATATCGTCAATACTTTCCTTTGTAATTTTATCGAGGAGATTTGCTGCATCTCTCACTCTGTCTTTGAAGCTTTGCAAGCCTCTTGAAATAGTAAAATCTAGAGTGTTGATATAAAATATATTATTTTCGTATCTGGATATAGCGAGGTCGAATGATGGGCTATTTTGTGATACATCCAATAATATATTCTTCTTCATGTCAACTATACGATCAATCTAAATAAATGATTATTTACTGTTACAGGAAATCCTATGTAATGAAGATTCTTCTTATAAAAAGCAGCTTAAAGTAAATGAGTAAAATTATTTCAGATTTTCCTGTTTTATATCTTAAAATCCAGAAATTTTCTCCCACCTGATACCTTAATTTTTTGCGATTGTATTTTGTATGGAGTTTCAAAAGTTAATTAAATTTAAGCCTGGTACTGTTAGAACATTTGTAAACAGCAATATCTTACATATAATCCCAAGCTTTTTCGATTCCAAATTAAAAGAGGTTTAATTGTTTATAAAGAGGCTAAATTTGTCTTCATATAGTTATATAGGAGATAAGAGGATATTTTTATAAACTAGGCAGGAGTAAAAGCCAAAACTAGAAATTTAACATTTTATATAGTTTGAGTTTAAGCAGAGAATAATTCAACTCCAATTTCTTATTTAAGTAATAAGTCTACTACTGATGATTGTAGTTCTATATACAGCTATTTAAGAGGAATCTTGAGACATTTGGTTGATTACAGTGGGTTATTTTGCGTTATCAATAGTGAGAGGAGCTAAGTTTAATAATTACAACATTAATTATCTCATTGAAAGGCAATTAGTATAAATTATTGGTTCAATTATTAAATGTATTATAATCATATTAAATATAAATGGTCAATTAAAAAAATTTTTGATCAAGATTAAATTATGTAAAATAATAAATAAGGTTGACGGAATTAATCTATTTCGATAGATTTCAGAACAACTTGAATTTTATTATGTAATGTGTAAAGATTGTATAGTAAATGTTCCTTATCCTATAGAAAATAAATAGTTGCTGACAAGTATCGGCTTTATTTGCCAAATAATTATTAATTAAAAAAAAATTGTGATTCTAATTGTAAGTTGATTTTAATATTAGCATCTTAATATAATTCATTTAAAGGCCAATGGCTACTATATTAAATATTGTCTAAAGCGAATTTATTTAGAGCGTTTATTAATAGAAATTACTTATTTGTTTTATCATTTCTTCCCTTCGATAAAAAGAGTTATAATTTTTTAAGAAATTCTATTTAACTATTTCTTTGAATTTCATTCAGCACTTATTCAAGCTTTTCAATAAAATATTGTTCTTCCATATATTCAAATGGCGATTTAAGTTTAGAATGTCGAATGTTCGGAAAGACTACTTCCCGAACATGCAGGTATCTCAAATAAACGGGCCATCGATGGCCTGCTTGCGCCACTTTTTAGTAGTAAATTTATTTCATCCTATTTATAGCTTCTGGAAGAAAAGATAAGGTCAAATTTTTATAGATTTAGGACCATACACAGTGACTAAAGGAAACCTGCCCCCAGGGCTAAAATAAAAATTTAGCATAAGGCAAATCTCCACGAGATATGAGGCTGTGCCCATTCATATCAAGAGTATATATAGCATTAGATGATTTATCAGCTTGCTTATTTAATAAATCCACTTAAATATCGGCCGAACTGTTAAAGAGGAGGTGATCACATAATTTTTATATTTCTTTTTATTCTTTTGATTTATCGCTGAGCTCTGTTCCGTTAATCAATTAACTCCTAAAATTATGATTTTGTAAGTTTTCTTTCTTTAAGCTAAGTGTTATATTTTCTCAAAATGGAAGCAACCGCATTGAGCTGATCAAATATAGTCACAACCCTAATTCCTCGATTGGAATATAATATTTGAATTTTCTATAATTATTTCTGATCTTTAATATTTTTCATTTTTTCTTCATCCTATTTGATCAGATTGGGTTAGGTACATTGAATTTTTATAATATTCATAAAGGCCTATTAATTCTTGTTAATATCAGAACTATAATATACTATTTTTGGAATTGGTCTGATTAATTTTCGTTCCAGTAATGAATTTAACTCCTTCATTTATGCTTAAGTGGATGAGGCTTTGTAGAAATAATGATTGATAATTGAGGAAAGATGATGCAGAAGTATTATTGACACGGTCTTGCTGATGCCATAGTTTCCATAAAGAAGATACATCTTATCCTGTTATGATTAGAAAATTATTTTATTGAACATAAATTTAGTTACCAAGCTGTTTGGATAAAAAATAAATGGGGAACTAGATTTCGGTTGATTGGCACAAGTTCTGGCGCCATCTGAAACTCTTTTCTGCTGAAACACGTTGTAATTGAGCACAATCCCCGTGGTGAACATCTTGAGGACATCCTCTCTTATTTCATCATCGAGCTAGTCTTATCCGCACTCAACCGATTTAATTGTCAGACCTTTGATTGTGTCTGCAAGGGAGGGTTTGATTATCCTCTTCCCATTGATATCTTCAAAGTAATCAGTTTCCTCCTTCGCTTCTCTTATCTCCTTTATGATGCGACATGCCCATATTGCTTTTTGTGCTTCCGGAGAGAGTTGGGTAAAAGTTTGCGCAAGTCTGAGTGAAACCCGTGAGTGTCCTACACCATTGCATTCTGAGCATAATCAATAATTAAATTATAGCGAGCACATTGCTAAGCAATTCTAATCCAATCAATTTAAGGTGTGAAACTTTCTATATTTTGCTTCTTATTGGGAAGAGAAAATTTATGAAGGCTTTAAGCATAATTAATGATCTACTTCAAATGAATTTCTATTATTAATCGTCTTCAATCAATTAACAATTAAAATTACTCGATTTTTGTTTACAAAAATATTGAAATAGGAATCAAAGATATTCTATAAAAATTACATATCAAACCTTCGATATTAATATTTTTGTGAGATATATCTTTTTATTTCTGGCGATATGTTTCGATCAACGATGATAAGCTTCTCAAACTGATTTTTATAAATTGATTGGAATACCTTTAAGTTTAGCTAAAAACTCAGTAATTAAAATTTATGAATTCATTTATTAATGACAATGATTGTTATTAATCTCCTGAGAACGGTTTGATTCCCTTACCCGCCTTTTTTCCATCCTTATCTGAATTTAAGCATTCCTCATGTTTACAAAAAAAAAAAACGCATGGCGCAAACATTGATTAAACTCCCCTTGCCAAACAATCCTATACTCAAAAACTATGCCTAGCTTTTCAAAAGATTTATGGATCTCTTTAATTAATATTTTTTCAAAACCTTTTCAAGTTTGTTAAAGCAAATTCCAATATTAAAGATTTAATATTTATTGATGTAGATTATATTCCTACTTGCCATAATCGGAGTGACCTTTGGTAGTGAATTCATTCTGCATAAGCATTAAGGGAAAGATGCACGATGCTTGGATGGCTCACCAGCGGCATTGTATTATCAGATTGGACAGAAAACTGACAGTTTTATGATTTATTTTGAGGGAGGAGGATTATGCCGAGGAGATGGGCTTGCTGATATGATAGAGTACTGTTATCAAAGATCTTTCACTCACTTAGGCAGTAGTAATAATTATTCTGACAGTCGATCCTTCGATAAATGGAGCTATTTATCTTCAGACATAGAGGCAAACCCCTTCGCTAATTGGACAAGAGTATTCATTCCTTACTGTGATGGCAGTGTCCATCAAGGTTCAAGATAACTTCCAATTCAATATAAATAAAGAAATCTTTACTTCAGAGGATCAAACAACACTCTAGCTCATTTTAATTTTTTAGACTAACAACTCAACCTTTTCTCAGCCAAAAATATTATAATAACTGGAACTTCAGCTGGAGGTCTTGCTGCTTTTATCTGGAGTAATTATGTATTTTAACATGCCAAAAATCCAGAGGGAGTGCTCATAGTTCCAGATAGTGGACAGTTCATAATTGATTTTCCGAACTTTTATAACAACAAGACCATGACGGATTATACCATTGATACCTTCAATTTAGTTAACAGTGAAACCAAAATGCCCCTTACGTAATGCATATAAAAATATCCTTCTCAAATTGAGTGTTTTCAAGCAGGCAATCTATATGAGTTTATCAAGCCTAAGACATTTGTACTGCAATCTCAATATGATTCTTGGGGATTAATACAAATTTTGCAATTTAAGTGTGTTCCCAATACATCACCTTCAAATTTGACAAAATGCAATGATAAATAAAGGGCATACATAGAAAAATACAGATAACATATTAATAAAGCTGTCCTCAATTTGACATCTGTTCCTCACATTGGAGTATGGGCCGTCTCTTGTGTCCAGCATGGATTTTTATAAGATAGTATGGAGTATATGAACAGTAATAATTATAGGATTCCTCCCAGATAGGGGGTAACGATTAATGAAGCCTTATTGAATTTTATTTAAGGCAAAGGTAGTCAATATATTGATTAAAATAATTGGCCTTAGAACAAAGGATGCAATGGACTAATATCAGAGGATATTATTGGTTATCTGAGGACATAGTGACTGATATTTGATGATTTATCTTTTTAAATTCAATTATAATGGATATTTCCTTAATTATATTGTCACCTTATTAGACTGGTACTAAACTCTTAGCAAATTATTTATTCATCAAATAATATAAATTATAAAAGAGCAAAACCAAATAAAATTATTTTTACTCCTAGTATTATTAATCATAATTCAATTTAATAATGGATTTGCTAATTTTTACGATTGGTTTGGAAATATTGTTTTCTGGTCTACTTACGATTTATACAATTTTATTATCTCTCTTGATATTATTAAGATTGATACATTAGATATTTAAGCAAACACCTATGGCACTTTCAGAAATGTCCAAATATTTTCAACAGCTATTAGAAAATCCTAAGAATTATTAAACTCACTACACTCTTGCTACTCTTTACTATCAGAAGCACCAATATCAAGAGGCCAAAAGCTATTTTATGGAATGCTATATCAACAATTTTCATCTAGCTTCCACCTCAAATTATCTCGGCAATATCGCTGTTTATGAATAAAACCTGGATGAGGCTATCAAATGGTATGAACTGTCCAAAAGTCTGATACCATCCAAAGAGGGTCCTTATCTTGGCTTGGCGTTCATCTATAAAAAAAGAGGTAATTTATAGAAAGCGATATCTTGCTACACAGATTGTCTTAAGTATAGTCCTTCAAGTAGTAGTGCCTTTGTTGGACTTGGTTATATTTGTTTCATTAAAAATGATTTAATCCAAGCCATAAATTATTATAAGCTTTCAATAGAAGCAAATAGAAATTATCAACCAGCTTATATTGGTCTTGGAAATGTCTATCGAAAACAGTCTAAATATAAATAAGCCTCGTAAGAATATTTAAAATGTCTACACATGAATTCAATTAGCTAAAACAGTGTGAAAGGCAAATCAAATTTGCCTTTTAAAATTGGTTAAAACGAAAATATTGAATTTCTATAGTAGTTTGAGCATGAACCAGTCAATATTAAAAAACTAGTAGAATCCTGCCACCCATAAAAATCATTGAATGTTGGAATGTAAAAATTAAATTTAAACAAGCCTAAAAAGGAAATTTCCATTATCAGATCAATGAAAAATTAAAGTTAAGTTTCATTGCCAAGATAAAAACAAATTCCTATTATTAGAGCTCAAAACAATGTAGTTGATAAAAGACAAGAGCAAGATTCTATGATAAGATCGTATGTGACTTAAATTTAAGCCCCTGAACAGAAATAAATTGAAATTGAAATAATTGAGCCAGTAAAAGCGAAAGATTAAAATATAAATTAATCTAATTTTAAAAAATAAATGGAAGTGATGAAAATATAATTTAGTGACATGTTTGGATCAATGATTAGATCCATGAGATAGGCTTCAAGTCATACCAACCTTTCTCATCCAGAGCAAAATTTAAAATAATAATATAAATAATAAAACAAAAATACCGATAAATAAAATGAATAGTATGTGGGATTAGAACAAGAGGCAAGAGACAGATCGCTTTGGATTGAGATTGATGGAAGACTAAGTTACGACTCAAAGGAAGGCAAAGAAAAACTATCAAGTTGGATAAATAAATTAGTAAATAAAGTAGTCTCTTGTTGCTTTAACTCCTACCTCAATAATCAAATGACTTTCAACCAAGCAAAAATATACTGCTGCTAAAATATTTTTAAGAATATATATCGTTTTTTTTATCAGTAAATTAAAAAAGAAAAGCCCCTCCCTTTGAGCATTATGACGGACATTAACAATTATTTAAAAGATGCTTTTAACTATGTAAAGACAAAATATCCTCTAAATGAAGAAATTTAGACTCCTTATAAAATAGAACAATTTATCAGTCAATACAAGAAAGACAATACTTCTTCCATTGAGTATGACTATTTCAATAATTTCACTGAGGAATTCTAATATCGAGAAAATGGACAATACAATGACATTATCATGAAACTGATTAACGATCTTATCACAACTTCAACAAAAAACTACTACTCATTCAAAGAAAAGATGACCGAAATATTTGAGGAAGTATTTCGCCTTGAATAGAACAACAAATAACAGAAGGGAGAAGAACCCAAAGTAGAAAATTCACAAAGCGAACAAAAACATTTAGGGATCAAACCTACTACATCTTTTTCACAAAGATAAATACCTTCACCTGCTAAAGATTAAAGAAAACGCTAAAATTATCGAAAGAATAACTCTCCTGCACCGGCGGCATGTTAAGAATCAAATAAAAATCGGGATTCTCCAAATCATTTTAACCAAGTGAATATGAAGCGTATAGATACATATGTTTAAAAGTAAGCAGATGATTCACCTGAAAAATATATGGTTAAGAGTCAAAATCCTATGCAGTATGTTATACAGTATGATCCTGAAGCAATTGCATAATCAATTGAAAAGAAAAGGCGCCAATAAATGGATGGTAGAAGGCAAGGCTGGCAAAAACATAGAAAATAAAAATAGCATCGTGATTTGGTGCAATCTTACACCAGTTACGTCATAAAACGCAAAATTCCAGAACACGTCAAGACTTACACTTAAGAATAAATTAAAAATGTGAACATGATAAAAATTAAGGATAAATCTATTTTTAGAATTTTAACCAAATGGTGCGAAGAGTTAATATAAAAATTCAAGTCAGTGGGTTATTATCTCAATGAAGCCAACTTGATTCTCCTTAAGGACAGGAACCTTTATTACTTGGACTCACATAAAAGATATGAACTCAACAGATTAATAGAGGAATAAAAAGAGTAAATTGATAAATTTATTAAAAAGAAACTTGTGGAGGAAAATAAAAATATGCAATACACGCTTATCAATAGATGGATTGAAAAACCTTTTTCTGATCTTTAAAACAACTGTGGAATATTTGCTACGAATGTCTTATAAAATCTAGAATATTTTACTATTGCCTGCTTGAATAGACTTATACATGGCCTCCTTAAAGTATCAAAAATATTCAGTAAGCAATATTTTGATTAAACCCATCCTTAACTACAATTACTTACTTTCAGTGTTAAAGATTTACTACGTTGTAGATTCAGATCTAAATAAGATGAAAGTTAAAAGATGCTAAAATACATGCTGGAAGATAGCACCAGCACCTTAACCGTTCTACGAGTAAAAAATCGATTATCCTAAAGTACTAACGATATTTTAATGAATATTTACTATAATAATATGATTTGTGAGATTCAGCTGGACGTTCAAACTAAAATTACTCGGTTCATCGAATGCTCAAATAACTTTAACCATTTTCTTTATTAGATTGAGCGATCTCAGTTTGGTCCCATTACTGAAATGTCCAATGTCTGGCATTCTTATGACCAAAGGATTAAAATATATAAAAGCATCGAAGAAAAATGGTTAAAATAATTTAAATAAAAAAAATGTACTGAGTGTCCGCACAAAGAAACATAACCGATGAAGAAGGAGAACAGTAGTCCTTTTATATGTTGCAGTTGCAATAGAATATACTATCACTTTAATTATCTAATTCCTCATACAATTTGTTCAGATTGCTCTATCGTTAAATGTGGAAATTGTTATAAAAATTACAAACCAAATATCTTGAAAAAACTAAACGTGAATCGTAAGTCAAATTTAAATAAGCTATTCAATCATGAATATAAAAATGAGAAAGATCCTTTTCCTAAGAGATCTCTCTGCTTATTTAGGGAAAGTTAGGATATTAACATCAACAACCAGTATCTTCTGTATTAAAAAAACTTTAAAAAGTATTTAATGCAAATGCACAAAAATGATAATAATGAGCTATAATTTACGTTTTTGGAATAATTCAAATAATAGAAAAATTGCAAATCCTTTTTAAAAAAGTATATAGTTTATGAGGTTCCTCATTAATTTGAACACATCATCTTTAAAAAATAAATTTAGGAAATACTCCTTTAACGCTATATATAGAAAGTCTATAAATCAGAAAAAGATGAGATCGTTCTGCATAATGACTCACAAAATAGCTCATACAATGATATTATTTTAAAGCATATTATAAAAGGAAATGAGGAAGAAAACAAAAAATGGAAAATCAAAAAATTAATTATCGAGGGAAACCCTCAACATTAAATAAACAGCCTAACGATCGAGAAATTAGTTTAGACATTTAGTCTTTTATCTCAATTGTGGATATGTAATCATTTAATAATATAGCAAACAACAAACTTGATAAATTTCCTCCTTTGAGAAAATAAAATGAAATCACTAAAATCAGCCTCAATTAAACCGGATTGTAACATATATCTAATCATTATCCCTTCTAAAATTTGAAATAATTATAATTTTTGGTCATAGTTGGCTCCAAGTTGAAGGAACTTCCAAGATCTTTATAAAATCTTGTGAAACTAAAGCATCTCTAAGTGAGTGGGTCTTTCTTAAAATAAATTCCCTAAAATATCTTCCAAAAAACTGAATCTATTACTCATCTAGACTTTAGTTTTAATTTAATTATTAGTTTACCTAATTCAATGGCAAAATTATCAAATTTGACTTATCTCAATTTAGAATAAAATAAATTATATTAATTTCCAACTGTCATCACTCATAATACAACTTTGAAATACTTAAATTTGAGCTCTAATAATATTAAAATAATTCCTCGTGTCTTTTAAAAATTGATAAATATTTAATATGTAATCCTGGTCTATTGCCATTTGATAGATTTAGAGGTAGATTTTTCAAAATTAAAAAGGCTGAAAGACCTAAATCTTACTTAGAATCATCTCAATAATTGCTTAACCAATTTAACAGTAAAAAATTCTCTTATTTTATCGCACACGTTTAACATGCTTCATAGATTGCCGAGTTAAAATGTTCAATGCATATTTCCTAAAAATTGTAAGAGTATATTCCTTCAATTGATTCCCTTTCCTAACAATTATCAATTATATCTATCAAGAACATAATAAATCATAATTAAAAATTGTGACTTAGCACTGTTTCCCTGTCTGAGAGATTGTCCAAATTTATTAAAACTTGATGTTTCTGAAAATAAAATCACCAGCTTCCACCAATAGCATTTTGCTGACTTGACTAAAATATAAGAATTGATTTTAGATCACAATCCACTTTCATAAAAGAAGTACTATGGCTTTGGGCAAAATTATAAAATAGTAAAATTATCAATGAGTAATTGCAATCTAAGATCTATTCACAGTCTTCGGAACCTTCAATAATTAAAAATTTTAATAATAAGCAACAACCACTTTAAATATATTCCCAAAACCCTCGATTTCTGCAAAAAATTAAAAATTCTAGATATTCAGAACAGTCAAAGGAAGTTAGTTTTCCTTGGATAAATATCTAAACTTGAATAATTGTAAGAACTTTATCTCAATAACAGCAAAATGAAAAATATTCCTGAAGGCTTAGAGAAGTGCGGAAAATTAAGAGTTCTGCGGCTTGAAAAAAATAAATTCAAAAAGATTCTCGGGGATTCATATAAACGTGAGCAAAAAAGAGATAAAGCTTTCTGCTGGCCAAGAATACTTTAACCATTTAAAAATCTTGAAGTTATCAGAATAGATAATAACTCTGTTTCAAAATTAATCAATTTATCAATAATGCAAGTTTCATCAAAAGTGCTACCATCATTGACCATTATGGAAGGTATAACAAAATATTCAGGGGATCAATCACAGCAATAACTATCGCAATTGAAGTATTTAACTTAAGATAGGTTAATAAAGGAAGATGCAGATTATATTTAAAGCCAAGTATAAAAATATATATCCTTCTCTGAGCACCATCAAAAAATGACTTATATCATCTTAGAATAAGCTCGAAATATGGCTATTCTTGAACGAGTTCAAAGCAATCAGGCTATCATACAAAAAATGCTTGATAATAACATTTTTGATCGGAAAAGTTTATTAAATTTGCAAGGATAAATGCAAAAGATATAAAAGTTAAACATTTAAATTTCCAAAAAAAGAACTGACTCAATTATTATAGCAGAATCCTTCATTAAAAAAATTGATCATCTACAATGAATTTGCATAACCTCTATAATTTGTAATTATTATTATTATCTCAATATGTTGATTAATGGCATCCCTTCACTGATAAACTCATAGCATTGTGAATAAAATAATATATATTCAAAATCATTTCTTCTTTTTTAATTATTGAATCAGCTCATATATCTTTAGGTCCTTTTCTCGAATTACTTTTAGCAATCGATTCTTTTAGAACTCCCAATCTTCTTTGTCCTTTGATTCATTTATCCTTACAGAGTCTTTTCTTGTTTTTTCTACTTTTGAGATTTATTATGAGTCAGTTTAATGACTTTTCTCATTTTATGTACGCTTTATAACATTCATCCCTTACTTTTCCTGAGAACGAGATGTTTGAGGTGGCATCATTTTTCCCTTCTGCCTATTTTCAAGTACAAGTTGAAGCATTATCTTCTATTTCTATTCAATGACTTGTTTTAGTCTAAAAATTTCAGCTTCGTACTTATCAATTTCCACCTATTTGTGGGAAACATTCTTCATATACTTTAAAATTTCCTCTTTCATTTATCTAATTGCTTTTTAATGATTGGCATCTCTCTCCTTATAGAAATTGAGTTGTATCTGCAGAGCAGATTATGGCACTTTTGTGTTCTTTTGAGTGGATAACTGTGTAATTATTTATGCAAAATACGCAATTAGTTTCGACAGATTAGTGATAGTTTATATTTTCTGAGAGGCAGTAAAATCGACAGATAAGAGATACTCCTTCATCTTTTATTGAATGGCCTTAATTGTAGCTGTGTCTACTTCTGTAGTTGGAATTTTAATCTGAAGATTATTCTCTCGGCTATATCCACTGGCCTTCATCATTATATTTAAATTAACATATTAAGTTGTATTTAGTAGATACTATCGTATGCCCTATATTTAAAATAACAAATATAAATAATGGATAGATAAACTATAAGAAGCTATTTGATAGAATTCTCTACATATTTACCACCCATTACCTCGATCTCTGGTTTAATTCTCTATGCAGTTGTGGCATATTTTCTGTCAGTAATCTTAATGTGG
>Ga0302191_10002181_pt1 | contig 12295 bp, 9 predicted proteins | sample II_Bog_E3_1_FD_198775 | JGI IMG/M metagenome (GOLD analysis project Ga0302191, IMG submission 198775) | Peat permafrost microbial communities from Stordalen Mire near Abisko, Sweden - II_Bog_E3_1 | ecosystem: Environmental > Terrestrial > Soil > Wetlands > Peat | place: Sweden: Abisko, Stordalen...
TAAACAGGTAAGTAATGCCAATCAGCACCAGCCGGCTCATTAGTGAGTATATTTTTTTGTTTTTTTAGCCATATAAAAAAATCCTGTTCAATTCCATAGTCTTTGTTATGTGAAGGATATCGAAACTGTTGTTTTTCAGGCTGCAACAGCGCAGGTGTGTCCAGCATAAAAATCTTCATCAATGTTTTATGTAGTGGACCCAAAGGGTATCACCGAGATTTCTGTGTAAAAATTCTGCCTGTAAACGAAGCCATTTTATTTCCAGGTAGCGTTTGACCCGGTACCATGCTGTTCGCTTTACCGGCTGAAACTGCGCCCGCTTTAACGATTGGTAGTACATTACCGTTTTCACTACATCCAACGGGGTAAAGGGTTCAGTCAATAGCTCATCAGTTTCCCACCCATATTTTTTACCTAAAAATTCAAATACTTTCCTGTTATACCGGCCAATGTGGTTTGGCGGCATATCCAGCAGCGCGTTATTCAATTCGTTAAACCGTGTTTTTCTGCCGTTCGGTACGCCTATAAATAAATGGGAGCCGGGTTTAGCAATTGCATTAAAAGCTTTAAAAGTTTGATCAACGTTGTCAAGGTGTTCTAATACCTGGAAAAGGCAGATAACGTCAAATTTCTTTTCCGGGCCTAATTTTTCAGGTAATTCTTGAAAATGCCAGGAATATGCTTCAATGCCGGCCTTTTTTATGCTTGCAACGCCAATTTCTGAATATTCGAGACATAAAATGTTTTTGAGCGGTATGATGCCGCCGATACGTTTTATAAAATCGCCGGTGCTTGCACCGATCTCAAGCAAGGTTAAATTATTTTTTCCTGAAGCCAGGGCTTCAATTTTTTTATATGTTTGGTCAAACTCCCACTTCCAGTTTTCAGGGCTTCCTGCTGTTGAATGCGGAAGCAGGTTGTAAAATTCATGATCGCCGGCAATGAAAGGATCAGCGAAGGTGAAATTGCAATTTTTACAAACTACAATTGCTGCTGATTTTTTCTTCCAAAGCCTGGTTATCTTATGTTCTATTTTTACAAATTGGTCGTTATTTTGGTTGTGAGCAACTAAAAAATGACGGGCGGCCTCGTTTGAAGCCACCCTATACAGCAGCGTGTTTTTAGTGTGCAAACAAATGGGGCATTCGGCGATGAATGGCAAATTAGCATATTTCATTATTTAAGGCAACATTTGGTGCACGGATGTAACGGGAATATTCACGAATCCACGCGCAGAAAAGTCATTCAATTCACTCCACTCATTCGTAATCATAAAAGAGTAAGCCTCATCAATGTAAATCCATTGTAAGCCGCTGCTTAGAGGGTCTCCATCATGTCCGCCTATGCCTATTGTGTAATTGCCCGGCCGCAAATAATTAGCGGGTATTATCCAATTATCAACGTAACTTCCTGTTTTTAATCTGGCTGGCCAGGCTTTATTATGTATAGTACCTATTAACTGAGCGTCTTTATAAAAGTTGATGGAACTTCTGAATTTGGTTTCATTTGTCAGACAATCGTATGTTAAAACAATTGATAATGTTTCAGCCGGAGAAAAAATCGCCTCTTTATTTATGACGTTATTAATTGAAAACTCTTTAAATTTTATATCTCCTGCTAAGGTGCCCTGACTTTTTAACTGATCGAGAGAACCATTTTGAATTTGTGTTTTAAGATAAAGCGACAGAACCTCTTCCGTAGTCCCCTGTTTAATCATACTGCCGTTATCTAATAACATTCCCTTACTGCATAGTTGTCGGACGCTGCCCATATTATGGCTCACAAACAAAATGGTCCTTCCCTCACCTTTACTTACATCGCCCATTTTACCCAAACATTTCTTTTGAAATTCAGCGTCGCCAACAGCTAATACCTCGTCAACAATTAGAATTTCTGAATCAAGATGCGCGGCGACTGCAAAGGCCAGCCGAACATACATGCCGGATGAATATCTTTTTACCGGGGTATCAATATAACGCTCAACACCAGCGAAATCAACGATTTCATCGAATTTGCGTTTAATCTCCGACTTTCGCATGCCCAAAATTGCACCGTTAAGGAAGATGTTGTCCCGGCCGCTTAATTCGGGGTGAAAACCGGTACCTACCTCCAGTAAACTGGCAACCCGGCCTTTAATTTTTATTGCCCCGGTGGTTGGCGATGTAACCCGGCTCAATATTTTAAGTAAGGTGCTTTTACCTGCCCCGTTACGCCCGACAATTCCTATTGTATCGCCCTGGTTTACTTCAAAATTTATGTCTTTTAAACTCCAAACAATATTGCTTTTGCCCTTTTTTGTACGGTCATTTAATTCCCCTATTTTTAAGAACGGGTCTTCCTTACCCCGTAACTGTGCCCAAAAACGTTCCAGATCGCGCGAAATGGTGCCTGTGCCAAAACTGCCAAGCTGATAGGCTTTTGAAATATTTTCGACTTTAATTACCTCAGGCATTTAAATTTTTCTAAAAGTGTAAAGTACCGGGGATGTTCCAGGCGTTCCAGTGTTCCGTTCTCGCAAATTGGAGCACCCATTTTTTAACAGATAATTTATTCATCCCTTATAAGTTTCTCAAGGCTCTTCATATAATCATTTTCGTTGAAGTGCTGTAGACACTGTTTTTGAAGATATTGCCTGTAACTCTCGGTTAACGGCGCTTTTAAAAAGGCTGAAATCGCATTTTCCAATTCTTCCAAATCGTCCGCGTTTATTGCCCTGCCTAACTCCCCATTCCGGATAGCATCAATACTACCATCGGCATTGCCGCTAATAACCGGCAATCCACAGGCTAATGCTTCGATGAAGACGATACCGAAGCCTTCTTTTTTGCTGGGTAATACAAAAAGGTCCGCCAATAAAAAATGATCTACAAGTTCCTGTTCCTCAATAAAACCTGTTAATATAACGGGCTCATCAACCCCATAATCTGAAATTAATTTTTGGATCCTGATTTCTTCCTTATGGTCATATTCTCCTGCCAGAATATATTTGATACCCGGAAACGTTTGCCTTAATTTGCTGATTACTTTAATCACCTGGTCATGCCCTTTGTACTGTTCTGTTGAGGCGAGGCGGGTCAGGGTAAATATAATTGGACTGTCATCCTTCAGATGGTACCTCTTTAATAAATGGTCGGGTTTTATAAAAGATAAAGGCAATATCATAAAAGGGTCGACAGCGTTGTTTAACACCACGCACCTCTCCGGATCAATTTGATGCCGGCTTATCATTTGGTCCTTTGTAAAATTGCTAACACAAATCAGCTTATCACAATTTTTCAAAAAAAGATTTTTGAAAACAGACAACGGGCGCCATACTTCTATACCGTGGGCTATTAGCCACACCTTGCATTTGGGGTTTATTTTTTTTATCAATAAACCAATAATTGCAAGGTTAATGTGGTTTATTATAATAATGTCGGGTTCGTTAGCTGCACTAATAGCTTTAATGGCAAACCCTATGCGGTTAATACCAAAACCCTTGAAGTTTTCTGAAGGTAAATATTGTTTCATTAAATCAGCGTCTGTATCATAAGCAGACCACAGTTTAAAGTCCCAATTATTTAAAGTGGAAATTGTATATAATGAATGCGCAAGGGTGCGCGTCATTTTCTGGATGCCGCCTGTTGTACTGAATGTTTGCAGTGTAAAAAGTACTATCTTTTTAGACATGTTTTTGTGCCTGGTATAGTGCAAAAACTTTTGACCAGTGTACCTCACCGGTTTTAAATTTCTTAACTGTGGTTTGCGCCAGCTTTCCTTTGTAATTGTTAAAGTTACTTATCTGGCTATTCTGGCCCATCCATTCCTGTAGTGGAAATGTAAATCCCATTTTAGGTCTTTTCCAGATTTCTGCCGGCAAAATATTTTTGAAGCTTTCAATCAGTATCTTTTTAGGCTGTTCATCGTTAAACCTGATTTCGGGAGCTATTATTTCAGCCAACCGTTTAAAATCTTCATCCAAAAATGGGACCCTAACCTCCAGCCCATGGCTCATACTCATAACGTCAGTATCACGCAATAACTGATTTTGCATGTATAAATTTGTTTCGAACCATGCAGCATGTTCGTATCCATAGGTGTGCAAATAAGGCACTGTATGATTTCCAAATAAGATTTCACCAACTTCCTTTAAATCTAAATCTATGATTTTGGCAATATCTTCAGGTACAAACAAACCACGCAACAGAAGATAATCCGCTAACGGGTGGTTATGCGCTAAAAAAGAAATTTTTCGGTACCGGTCTGTATTAAAATAATTTGCGGCATTGAATAAATACGAAGGTATTTTTCTTAAATATTTAAGATATCGTATTCTGGTAAAAGAAGGATAACCGCCAAAAAGCTCGTCAGCGCCCAAACCTGATAAAACAGCCCTTAAACCATCTTCATGAGCATATTTGCTTATAAACCAAGTGTTTATGCCATCAGTCGTCGGCATATCCATATCACTGATTATTTTTGGAAAAAATTCTTCAAAGTCTTGTTGCTTAACTAAATGAGAAAATTTGTGACCACTTATTTTGTTTAGTACCAGTTTCTGAAAATTCCGCTCATCATAAGTTTTCTCGTCAAAATAAATAGAGATGGTGTTTAGTTGCTGTTCTTTTTGCTGGTTTGCCAGTAAAGTTATTAAGCTCGAATCGATACCTCCGCTTAAAAATACACCTATTGGGGCATCGGCTATAAGCTGGCGGTTTATTGCCAATGTTAAGGTTTGATGCAACCGTTCTTTCGCCGTATCAATGTCCGATATGTATACTTCGTGCGACGTATTGTTTGCATAAGGGCTAATAACACAGGTACTGTCGTGATGTTGCCATGATAAATAATGCCCTTTGGGTAGGCTATATACATTTTTTAAGGTTGTATACGGTTCGGGAACATGGCCAAAAGCCAGGAATTTAACGAGCCAGGTTTTGTCTTTTTCTCTTGCAATTCCTGCAATGTCAAATGCCCTTACCTCCGAGGCAAAACTTAATCCCCCGTTTTCAATATGATAATAAAGTGGTTTTACCCCAATCGTATCACGAACAAGGTAAGTAACCGCTTTCATTTTATCATATAAGGCAAAGGCAAACATACCTCTGAATTTTGAAAAAGATGAAACGCCCCAGTGAGAATAAGCATTTAAAATAACCTCCGTGTCTGTGTCAGAATGAAATTTAGCGCCACTTTTTAATAGCTGTTCTTTTAATTCTCTATAATTATATATTTCGCCATTAAATGTAATCCATAACTTTTGTTCAACATCTGTCATTGGCTGATGACCATTGCTGCTCAGGTCAATAAGGGAGAGCCTGCGGTGACCAAATACAAGATTTCGTTTTTCATCCACAAAAATGCCCTCATCGTCAGGTCCCCCATGTTTTAGGGAGTCACTCATGATAACCACTTTTTCGGTAAGTTCGTCCGGCGTAAACCGTTTGGATATCATTCCTGTTATTCTGCACATAGCTTATATAAATTCATGGCTTCGCCGCCTAAGTCACATTTAATATATGCAACTTATTACTTATCAGTAAATTATAATTATTTTTTTATCAAAAATATATAGGCATTAATATAAAAAATGCCCTGTTAAAAAATTCAAACGCTAAACTTTTGTTAAAATCTTTCGATTAACGATGCAGAGACATTTACAATTATTGAGTATCCCAGGTTTTCGAGGCGCAATGCCAGTTGTTTTTGTGAACGATAGGAAATAATTTCGCCAATCATTCCCTTTAGGGGGCCGGCTTTAATTAAGATCTTTTCTCCGGGTTGCAGATCTTCAGCGGTGATTTCCAACTCGAACGGACTTGCCATCAGCAATTTTAGTTCATTGATCTGCCGGTCAGCCATCGAAGCAATTTTCCCGGAAAAATAAATAAACCGCGCTATTCCTTTTGTCATTAATACTGAAGTTTGTTCTTGTTCCCTCATCCGAACAAATAAGTATGATTTTATAAAAGGTTCTTCAACCCATTTCTTCCGGTCGCTCCATTGTTTAAGCTGACGTTGCAATGGCAAATACGTTTCAAACCCCTTATTTCTTAATGCGTCATACGCTTTTTTTTCGGCCCTTGAACGTGTGCATACCGGATACCATTTATATCTTTCAATTTTTGAAATTATAGCCATTGCTTAGCAAACAATATTTTATTTTACCCAACGCTTTAAACTCCACCACTTCTCCTTTTTATTATCCACATAATAGCCCGAACTTTCATAGCCGCTGTAATCCGAGTAATAATAATACCTGGTGCCATAATTTTCCCCGGTAAATTTAGTTGTATAATATCTTGAATGTAATAGGTCCTCAGCAAATGCATTCAATACGATTACCGTATTATCCAAATGATATTCCTGGGCAATCCGTTGCGGAACGGTAGCAGAATAGAATTTTGATTTTCCTGAACGAATTACAAAAAGATTAACGTCACTCATCCGGATTAAAGGTATAGCATCGGATACCAACCCGATCGGAGCGGTGTCTAACATAATAATATCATATCTTTCTTTGAGGTGGTTAATTAGCATTTTCATCCTCTCCGAGTGAAGCAATTCTGATGGGTTCGGCGGGACCGGGCCCGAAACGATGAAATCAAGATTTGCGTCATTTGTAAGAATAATATCGTCTATGGAGCATTGATGCGCCAGGTAATTACTCAGGCCGATATCATTTGGAACATGAAATGTTTTGTGCAATTTTGATCGTCGTAAATCAGCCGAAATTAATATTACTTTTTTGTCAATAAGTGATAGCGTACTCGACAGGTTAACAGCCACAAACGATTTTCCTTCACCGGCAACTTCCGACGTTACGCAAATCACCTTACTCAATTTTTCTGATGCCAGAAAACTTAAATTTGTCCGGACAGAACGCACTGACTCAGCAAAAATTGATTTTGGCTTACTGATTGCTAATATTTGGGTACTAAATTCATCTATTTCTTCGGGAAATTTTCTGATAACGCCAATAATTGGTATAGTAGTAAGGCTTTCTATTGTTTCCTTGTCATAAATGTATGGGTTTAATATCCTGATTAAAATTATCAACCCTAACCCGATTACCAATCCAAAAATTATTGCAGAACGATGAATCCCTGCTCCGTCTGGCGCTATTGGGCTTAAATTTGGTTGTGCCGGGCTAATAATAGTTGCACCTGGCAATATCCCTGCGTTAGTAATCTGGGCGTCCAATTTCTTTTCCGACAAAAATGAATATACCTTATCATTGATCTCAAAATCACGTTTTAAACTAGCCAGGTCACGCTCGGCTGCCGGTAACGATAAAATCTCCTGGTTTACCGGAATTAACTGATCATCTAAATATTTTATTTTATTCTCAATAAGCGCATGGGATGCATTAATGCTATTAAAAGCACTACTTTTAATCTCTAAAATCTGTTGATTAACTCCTTGAATTGGCCGTGAATCTGAATTATAGGTTTCTAATAAAGTATTTCTTTCAGTGATCAAATTATTAAGGCTGCTTATATATTCTCCTAATTGGTTTTTGGTTTCTTCGCCAATATCGAAATTTAAGTTCAGGTTGTTTTTTTCTTTTATTATCTCCTGTTTAAGCTGATCAATAGCTAAAAGCTGTATTTTGAGGATTGATTTTTGTGCTTCTAATTCTTTGGCTTTAGTTATCGCCTGGTCTGCTGCAGAACTGACATCCACAATTTTTCTGTTTTCTTTAAATTGTTTAATTAAGTTTTCAGATCCTTTCACTTCAGTGCTAAGAAAGTCTAACTGACTGTCAATAAATTGAATCATTTGCGAAGCAGACTGGGTCCTTTGGTTACGATCATAAGTTAAATATTCCCTCATTACAACATTCACTACATCGGCTGCGAATTGTGGGTTTAAGTCGGTCTCCTGTAATGAAATGATATTCGAGTTTTTGGCGACTTCGCTAACGCGCAACCCGGAACCAACTCTGCCAATAAAATCTTCAGCTGTATTTAGCTTAAACAAATACACCGATGTTTTAGGGATATATCCGGGGTCCTTTATCAAAAAAGCAGTGGGGCCAATAGAAAATGGCGAATTGTAATTATACGATCTTTGAACGTTCTTGCCACCTAAAATATAACTTAAGGTAAATGTGTTTTTATTAATCGGTTTGAAAGTAATTAAATCATGATAAAAATTCAGGCTGTCAAACTTTATTAATTCAAGATTCAAGGGCTTATCTGGGTACAGGTCATTAGTACGGTCAATAAAACGGCCTTTGATAAAAAAACTTACCCGATAGTCAAGGTGTTTAATCGCATTCAGCAATAATGGGAAACTTTCTAAAACTACCGTTTCACTTTGTATCCTTGAAGGCCCCCGGTCGGGAATAGCAGAAACCGAGATTAAATCTGATATTTCCGATTTTTTTTCCTCAAGCTTCATTGTACCCGATGTCGCATAGGTTTTCGGAGTGTACCATAAGTACACATTGGCAATGATCATGCAGATCAAAAGAGACCCTGCAACCCAATACCACCGGCTTAAAAGTATTTTGCCAATCTTAAAATAATCGATTTCCTGGTTTGGAAGTTTCGGTTGTATTTTGTCAATTTCTTCCATTTATTTATGGATAAGTGCGAAGATTATTAAAGCTGTATTTAATACTATTAACGCAGACTGAAATACCACTGAAAAATTTTGTAAATTATCATTGCGTGCAGCCCGCTTACTTTGCGATATATAAATTATATCTCCGCTTTGCAAAATAGATTTCGGGTCGTTTATCGATTGAAGGTTGTCAAGGTTAACTTCCGTAACCTGCGGATTTAGTTCAGTTCCACGGATAATCTTAATGTTTTTTTCATTCGCTTTATCAGTAAGCCCCCCGGCTTCACCAATAAGTTCAACCAATGTTGTTTTATCTTTTATTAAAGGATAATTACCTTGTCCCTTTATCTCTCCAAGTACCGTGACTTTAAGATTTACAATTTTTAGTTCTATAATCGGATCTTTAAACACCGTTTTACGATAAATTCCTTCAATAAGATTTTGCGCATCAATCCTCGTTAGCCCAACTACTTTTATATGGTCTATAAAAGGTAAAGCTACGGTACCATCTTCCTCTACCCGATACGTTTGACCTTGTCCGCCTGAAGCCCCGCCTGAAGTATTGGGACGAAGAGGTGTTTCATCAACGATGTAGTTAATATTCTGCAAATTCCTGATTTGTAATATGTCTTGTGGTTTTATTTGATATTGCTCTATTCCGGTTGCATTTTTTAGCGAAGTAGTGTCTGCAATATTATTTTTCCGTTCAAATAGCGTTTGGTACTGCCTGCTGGAACATGAGGTAAAAAAAATAAATAAAACAAAAAATAAGTACCGGAAAATCAATTTGCACATATTCACGACAGTTCAGCCTAACAGTTCAATTTATTTATTATAGATCGAGTCCAAAATTACATATTTTTGCCACTAAAACAGTGAATTTTTACAAAGTGTGCAAGATTTAATAATTTCCCTGATCACCGTTTGCTATAATGCCGAAAGCACTATTGATCGTTGCATAAACTCTGTATTAGCGCAAAATAATAAAAATTTGCAATTTATTATTATTGATGGATGCTCAACCGATAATACGCTAAAGATAATAAACCAATACCAACAACACATAAGTTTATTATTATCAGAACCCGACAAAGGGATATATGATGCTATAAACAAAGGTATTAAACTCGCTGACGGGCAGATTATCGGTTTGCTTAACGCAGACGATTATTTTGCTGACGAAAACATTTTAAGCGATGTTGCAATCGCTTTTAAAGAACATAACGTAAGTATTATTTACGGGGATATTGATTACGTTAATCAGCAAGGCAAAATTACCAGGCAATGGCGTTCAGGTTTGTACCGCGAGGGCTTATTTAATTGGGGTTGGATGCCCCCGCACCCGACGTTTTATTGCAGGAAAAGTTTGTTTTACCAGTTGGGCTTTTATAGTTTAGAATATGGAACAGCAGCTGACTATGAGCTAATGTTAAGGTTTATGCATCGAAACAAAACCAAAGCTTTCTACGTAGAAAAGATAATGGTAAAAATGCAAACCGGTGGAGCAAGTAACAAAAACCTGGGCAATCGGATACGGGCATTTTTTTCTGATTTTAGGGCTATGAAAAAAAATAATATTTTGCTGCCTTTAGTAGCTTTAGTATTTAAACCGGTCCGTAAAATCAGTCAATATTTTTAATATTGCCTGAATGTTAACAAGTTAATAATAAATCACGTATAATCGGCAAATATTGATTAAATTTGGCGTCGTGCTTTGATCATATTTCTTTAAAAAACATAATAAATGATAGGTTTTTTTCACACTTTGAATTTTATTTATTTCATTTTTATAGTTGTAATTTCTTTTATTATTACATCAGCGACAATTCCTTCGATTTTACATGTTGCCCGTTTCAGACATTTATATGACGATTTGGGGCATTTCCGAAAAGGTCATGACCATGGTATACCTCGGTTAGGTGGTGTAGCTATTTTCGTGGGTTTCACGATAACTTCTTTATTATTTTGTTTGACTGACAAATCGTTGCCAATCAATTATTTGATTTGCGCCTGTATAATTTTATTTGCTATGGGGCTAAAAGATGACTTGTCTGGAGTAAACTCAAGCACCAAGTTTTTCGTTCAATTTATTGTGTGCGCAATACTTGTTATCTTCGGGGATATACGTTTAACCAGTGCATACGGCGTATTCGGCATATTTGAATTACCCTATATACTGAGTGTGTGTTTAACCACTTTATTCATCTTGCTGGTTGTTAATGCGTTTAATTTGATTGACGGAATTGACGGCTTGGCAGCGGCAACCGGTATAATTGTAAACGGAACTTTCGCTGCATTATTCCTTTACATTCACCAATATGAGCTGGCTGCTGTTTCATTTGCGATGACCGGAGCTATTTGTGGGTTTTTACGATATAATATAACCCCGGCGAAAATATTTATGGGCGATACTGGTTCATTATTAATCGGATTAATTTCCGCAGTAATGGCACTAAAATTTATGGAAGTAAGCAAGACGGCTAATGGTAGTTCACACCAGATTTTATCGGTACCAGCGCTGACGTTCGCTATATTGATCGGCCCAATATTTGACACCATAAGAATTTTTATTGTGCGTATAGCGAACGGAGTTTCCCCTTTCTTAGCCGACAGGAACCACGTGCATCACCGGATGCTAAGGCTTGGTTTTAATCATTTACAAACCACAATAATTTTAATTAGTATTAATATTGCTTCCATTGCACTTGTCCTTCTGCTGCGAAATTATGGAGATTCTGTCCTTATCATATTAATTGTTTTGGTTTCCCTTGTTTTTAATTGGATGATTACCTTTTTTATTCGTTCAAAAGAACGGGAAAGCATGGCCTTCCGTAACTTCTTTGTGTAAGCATTACCAACTGTTTCACCATTACAATCTCTTTACGTTTAAATTATATAATTGGGGAATTCGAAACAACCTCTGTTTAATATTTGTTTAATTTTGTCGTTTTTACAAATAAGAAATGAGAATTGCTATAAATGGCTTTGGCCGTATCGGCCGGATTTTTTTAAGAAACATTTTAGAGCGGGCAGGGATAACCATTGTAGCTATAAACGATCTTACCGATACCCAAACGCTCGCCCATCTTTTTAAATTTGATTCGGTACACCGTACATTTAAAGGCTCGGTAACTTTTGATAAAGAAAACCTTTATATAAATAACCGGTGTATAAAAGTACTTGCCGAACCAGATCCCTCAGCTTTGCCTTGGAAGGAGTTGGACATCGACCTTGTACTGGAATCAACTGGCAGATTTACTTCAAAAGAAGGAGCTTCACGGCACTTAGAGGCGGGGGCTAAGCAGGTGATTATATCTGCGCCGCCGACAGACAAATCTATACCAACCGTTGTTTTGGGGGTAAATGATTCGGCAGTTGATTTGCATTCGCCAATTTTGTCCAACGCCTCCTGCACTACCAATAACGTTGCTGTGATGGTTAAGATATTAGACAACAACTGGGGAATTATCGACGGCTATATAACAACGGTACACTCTATGACCACTGACCAAAATCTTCATGATGCACCCCATAAAGATTTGCGCAGGGCAAGGGCTGCTTCAGCGTCTATAATTCCCACGAGCACCGGGGCAGCTAAAGCGATAACAACTATTTTCCCTCATCTTGAAGGCAAACTCGGAGGTGCCGGTATCCGGGTACCCGTTTTAAACGGTTCACTTACCGATTTTACATGTAGTCTCCGTAATCAGCCAACAATTGAATCAATAAACCGGGAATTTAAACT
>Ga0302191_10002208_pt1 | contig 12215 bp, 9 predicted proteins | sample II_Bog_E3_1_FD_198775 | JGI IMG/M metagenome (GOLD analysis project Ga0302191, IMG submission 198775) | Peat permafrost microbial communities from Stordalen Mire near Abisko, Sweden - II_Bog_E3_1 | ecosystem: Environmental > Terrestrial > Soil > Wetlands > Peat | place: Sweden: Abisko, Stordalen...
GGAAAACTGATTGCTGATGCAATGCGTAAAGTTTCAAAAGATGGTGTTATCACCATTGAAGAAGCCAAGGGTACCGACACCAGCATTGAAGTAGTAGAAGGTATGCAATTCGACCGTGGTTATATTTCGGCGTATTTCGTTACCAATACAGAAAAGATGGAAGTGGAAATGGAAAAACCATATATCCTGATTTACGACAAAAAAATATCCAACCTTAAAGAATTGCTTCCTGTTCTGGAACCTGCAGTTCAATCAGGTCGTCCATTATTGATTATTGCAGAAGATGTTGACAGCGAAGCGTTAACAACCCTTGTTGTGAACCGTTTACGCGGATCATTAAAAATTTGCGCAGTGAAAGCTCCGGGATTTGGTGATCGTCGTAAAGAAATGCTTGAAGACATTGCCATCCTGACAGGTGGAGTTGTTATTTCTGATGAAAAAGGGATTAAACTGGAACAGGCAACCCTCGAAATGATGGGAACAGCTGAAAAAGTGACAGTAAACAAAGACAATACAGTATTAGTAAACGGTGCAGGTACAAAAGAAGGAATTGCAGCCCGTGTTGCTCAGATCAAAGCTCAGATTGCCATTACAACTTCCGATTACGATCGCGAGAAACTACAGGAACGTTTGGCTAAATTGTCAGGTGGAGTAGCTGTATTGTATGTCGGAGCAGCTTCTGAAATAGAAATGAAAGAAAAGAAAGACCGTGTGGATGATGCATTAAGTGCAACACGTGCAGCTATTGAAGAAGGAATAGTACCCGGTGGTGGTGTTGCTTATATTCGTGCAATTTCTTTACTTGAAAATTTGAAATCGGCAAATGAAGACGAAGCAACCGGAATTGAAATTATCAAACGTGCCATTGAAGAACCACTTCGCCAGATTGTAGCCAATGCAGGTAAAGAAGGTGCTGTCATTGTTCAGAAAGTTCGTGAAGGTAAAGATGATTTCGGATACAACGCTTATACAGAAGTTTATGAGAATTTCTTTGCAGCAGGTGTAGTTGATCCCGCTAAAGTATGTCGTGTAGCCCTTGAAAATGCCGCTTCGATTGCCGGTATGTTCCTGACTACCGAATGTGTCATCACTGAAAAGAAAGAAGAGAATCCTGCTCCACAAATGCCTATGGGCGGTGGCGGAATGGGTGGAATGATGTAATTCTCACCGGACAAACATCAAAGCGGACAAGGCTTTTTTGATTGTTTAAAATGAAACATAAAACGCTTTAGTGTCTTCGACGACTAAAGGTTTTGAAAGAAAAATCTCCGGACAACTTAGGTTGTACGGAGATTTTTCTTTTGTGTATTAACAAGTAATTATTTTAAAATCCGATTAATTTCTTCTTCTAAAACCGGTAAATATTTATTTGCAATTAACCATATAACATCTTCGGAAACGCTATCGTAACCATAAATAATTCGATTACGGGTATCTACGATTTTACGTGAATCTGTGATTTGTATTTCAGGATTAGCTTTTAGTAATCTATCCATTGCTTCTCCAATAATTTCGATATTTCGTTCCACTGCTTTTCGTGTTTTTAAATCCTTTTGAAATACTAAGAAGTTTCGTACTTCAGGTAAGAACTCATATATTTCCTGAATGGATTGTTCAATATCATTTAAACATGCAAACATGTCAAATTGCTTATTGTCTACCATAAATAAGTAATTTTGAACTGTTTATATTTTCGAGTATGTAAGGATTCTTTATTGCTCTATTTTCGAGCAAATCTATTGGTCGTTTAATCAGGTCTTGCAATGCAAACTTTAGATTAAAGTAGTTATTGGCATATTCAAACGGATCGATAGAATCAATATCAACTACTAAATCAATATCACTTTTTTTCCGTAAACCTGTTCGTCAAAACCGAACCAAAAACATATAATGATTTAACCTTATTTTGAAGACATAAGATATTTATCTCTTTTGTATACTTATCTAAGTACATAATGATTTGAATATTAAATATTAAATTGCAAATATACACACTTCATGTTGAATTGATTTAATTAGTAATGACTTTTTTATAGTATAATACAGAACTGGCTTTCGATATATAGATAACAATATTTTAGCCCAATTTGCTTAGAAAAGAGCTAATTTTTTTTATACTTATCAGGGGTTATTCGTAGAAAAAACCGGTTCAGTAAAATGTGACAGAATAATTCCAATCTGATTACCACGCCCCTATTTCATCCAAAAACATGCTACCGCATTCAGTTCCTTCAAGTTTTCCTGAAGGGCAATAATCCGGATTTTTGAGTTGAATTTTCAAATAACGCACATCAGTAACCGGGAAAGTAATTTCGGGACGAACAATAACACAGGTTGGTGCTGTTGGAGCAATAAGGTGTTTCTCGGCTAATAATTTATAAGTAACACCATCTGTAGAACCGAATAATTTAATATCCGGTGAAATTTGTGCACACATGGCCGGTGCATTAAGCATTCCCACCATAAAGCGTTCAATTTTCCGAACCGATTGTAAATCGACCAAAACTTCTACATCTTTTCCTTTGCCAAAGCCGACCCATTGAGCGAAATCTTTTTCATTACCCGGTATTCCATCTGTCAAAGCAATCGCATTTCCACCATCATACCAGCCACTCTTCATGCTTTGTGTATAAGTCAATCCTGTGATTTTACTTACTATAAATGGTTTTGTAATCGTTTTTCCCTTTTGCTTTCCATCAATCAGTGCACTTGCGGTAACTTCAGCAGATTGAGGTAAGTAAAACGGATTTTTATACAACACAGTTATCCCATTTATTGTATATCTGATTTGAGCATCCGGACAATCGCATGAAAGCGAAATAAGTAATTTCTTTTCAGCGGTAATACCTGATTTAAACTGTACATCAAAAAAAGCCCTGCAGGCATTAATGTCTAATTGTTCATACCGTTTAAATTGGATTGGCAAACGTTTCCGGAATAAATCCCAGTTTCTGTTTGTTTTGCTACCCCACAAAACCTCAGCCATAGCCGAAAGACGAGGATAAACCATATATTCCACACTTTTAGAGTCGGGCAAATACTCACACCAAACATTTGCCTGAGCACCCAGTACGTGCTTTGCTTCATCTGATGATAGTTCAGCCGGAACAGGTTCATACTTATAAACCGTTTGCAGGGGTAAATATCCACCTATTGACAAAGGTTCTGTTGCCTGATCGGACTGGCAATGATCGAAATAACAATATTCACCGGGTGTCATAATGACATCATTGCCAGCCTTTGCTGCAGTAATTCCACCCTGGATACCTCTCCATGACATCACTGTAGCATTCGGGTCCAATCCGCCGTCCAGTATTTCATCCCAGCCAATAATTTTACGACCTTTAGAATTTAAAAACTGTTCTATTCGATGGACAAAATAACTTTGAAGTCCATTTTCATCTTTTAAATTCAGGCTTTTAATCATTGCCTGACATTCGGAACTTGCTTTCCATTGATCTTTTGGGCATTCGTCACCACCAATATGAATATATTTACCCGGGAAAATGTCCATAACTTCTGTCAGTACATCTTCCAGAAATTTAAAAGTAGTATCCCCCGGACAATAGACTTCGTTAAAAACACCCCATTTTGTAGCCACTTTGATGGTGGAATCAGGATTACATGAAAGGAAAGGATAAGCAGCAATAGCTGCCTGGGCATGACCCGGCAATTCAATTTCAGGAATAATAGTAATAAACCTCTCTTTGGCATAGGCAACAATTTCACGCGCTTCATCCTGAGTATAGAATCCGCTATATGGTTTTCCATCATACAACTGTGGAAAACGGTCGTAATAATAGCCTACCAATGTTTCGTCACGATGGGATCCTACTTCAGTAAGCCGGGGATATTTTTTTATCTCGATACGCCAACCCTGATCATCTGTCAAATGCCAGTGAAAAGTATTGAATTTATGAATAGCCATGGCATTGATATATTTTTTAATAAATTCAACAGGGAAAAAGTGCCTGCAAACATCAAGATGTAAACCGCGATATCCAAACCGGGGAAAGTCGGTAATGCGTACTGAGGGTGTCAACCAGTTTATCCCTGTAACCTGTTTGTTTCCGTAAATCTCTGCAGGTAATAACTGATAAAGGGTTTGAAGCGCATAAAAGAACCCATTTGCGGCATTGGCTTCAATCCGGATTGTTTTTGGGGAAACGGTTAAGCGATACCCTTCAGGATTATCTATTGGGGTTGAGTATTGAAATATGACTGAATTGACAGTATCAGTTGAAGCATTATCACGTGACACCAGGTTTAATCCTGAAACAAGTTTAAATTGATCCGTAAATTGTTGTACGATTTTGATGACTTCAGGTTGTGTTGATAAACATTCCACTTTTGTTCGTTTATTGAAGGTAAATGAACCCAATTCAGGTATTAATTGTTGTGGATATGGTATGATGTTATATTCAGTTGCCGAAAGATTTAAAAATGTAAAGCATCCGAATATTAAATAAAATTTAAAGAAACGGAATTGAAAAAATGACGATGATTTAATCATAAAATAATAGTTTATGGAAATTCAGTGTACAAATATACAACAAATTAGCACATTTGTGAGTCCTGATATTGTCTTAAACACAATATTTATTCATTTTTTGATGAGTTAGAATATAAATAAAAACGATGACAATAATTTCATTATATTAATTATCAGCTTTTTATAAAACATACAATTTTAGAGATCAAAAATAATAGTGAACAAAGAGAATTAAAAAAAAATAAATTCTTACTTTAGTGCTCTAAAACTAAAAATAAGAATATGCTAATTATTGGAATTGCGGGTGGAACAGGTTCTGGAAAAACGACAGTTGTACGTAAAATCATAGAGCGTTTACCTATGGGTGAAGTAGTAATTCTTCCCCAGGATTCATATTACCGTGATAGTAGTCATTTACCACTTGAAAAGCGTTTAGAAATAAATTTTGATCATCCCGATTCTATTGAATTTGAGTTGTTGGTAGGACATCTGAAAGAGCTTAAAAAGGGTAAAACTATTGAACAACCCGTTTACTCTTATCTGACTTGTACCAGGTCCAGCGAAACAATTACGGTAAAGCCTTGCCATGTCATTATAGTGGAAGGTATTTTAGTACTTACAAACCCTGAATTAAGAGAAATGATGGATTTGAAAGTATTTGTTGATGCAGATGCTGATGACAGGTTAATACGCGTAATTAACAGAGATATTATTGAACGTGGGCGATCAATAAACAAAGTTATGGAACGATATGAACGTACTGTAAAACCAATGCATCTGCAATTTATAGAACCTTCGAAGAGATTCGCCGATTTAATCATTCCACAAGGAGGGAATAACCATATTGCCATTGACATACTTACTAAATATATTGAAAATAATCTTGAGAAAGGAGTTAACAGTAAAGTAATAGTTGAACACTTTTGATAAGCATTAAGGGAAGAAAATGATGATTGTAAACAGAAATATATGCAGCAAAACGAACTACAGAAAATTATGTTTCTCGATATTGAAACAGTTCCTCTCACTTCGGATTTTTCAGAACTGCCCGGTGAATTAATTCATTTATGGGAAGATAAGTTTGCGATTATACAAAAACGAATGCCTGAAAAATATGATGAACATACTTCTGCAGCAGAGGCTTTTAATACCAGTGCCGGTATATATTCCGAATTCGGAAAAATTGTTTGTATCTCTGTAGGGTTCATACATTTTCAAGGAAACGAGATGAATTTTCGTACAAAATCTTTTTCCGGGGACGATGAAAAGCTTTTGTTATCAAATTTCATTCAACTAATAATCAAATTCTGCACAACGAAAGAGCAGACACTTTGCGGTCATAATATTAAAGAGTTTGATATTCCATTTATATGCCGACGCATTCTGATTAATGGATTGGAATTACCTCCCATTTTCCGGATTTCAGGCAAAAAACCCTGGGAAATCACTTTTATAGATACTATGGAATTGTGGAAATTCGGTGATTATAAAAATTACACAGCTTTAAAACTTTTAACTGCAGTTTTCGGAATTCCAACTCCAAAAGATGATATTGATGGAAGTCAGGTAGCATATGTTTTTTATAATGAAAACAATATTGACAGAATTAGTCTTTATTGTCAAAAAGATGTACTTGCTACCGCACAGGTTTTTTTAAGATTGAATGGTTTAGATTTAATAAAAAGTGAGAATATCCAATTTATCTAAGAGACTATGAAAATCAGGTACGCATTCAATCTCGGGATATTATGTATTTTTTTATTCGCTTCGTGCGTACAAAAAAAATCAGAAAGATTGTCGTACTCTAAATCAAATGATTTAAAAGAGATCATAAAATCCGATACCTTAAGAGTCGCAACAATGTATGGTTCCACTTCATATTTCCTGTTTAGGGATGAATTGATGGGATTTGATTATGAAATGGTTGAGAATCTTGCCAACTATTTGCATTTAAATCTTGAAATCAGTATAGCAACATCCGAAAATGAAATGGCACAATGGCTTCAGGATAATAAAGTTGATGTTGTAGCATATAATGTTATTGAAACAAAAGCTTTTAAAAGAAATTTTAATTTTGTACTTCCACAATCAGAATCTTATCAGGTTTTAGTTCAAAGTACCGGGACAAATGATCTTACGGATGTAACCGGGTTAGCCGGTAAAAGTGTGTATGTAAAAGAGAACAGTATTTTTTATGATCGTTTGCAAGCCTTAAATGATGAAATAGGAGGAACAATCAACATTGTAATAGCAGATGATTCTATTTCAAATGATGATTTAATTGATATGGTTGCAGAACATAAAATAAATTATACCATTGCTTATCACAATGTAGCTTTACTCCACAAATCCTACAGTAAAACACTCGACTGTCATATGTCGGTTGGATTTGATCAACACAATGGCTGGTTAATTCGCAAAAACAGCCGCAATTTGAAAAAAGCTATAAATAAATGGGAAAAATCAGGGGTTACCCAACAAATTCAATCCACACTTTTCGACAAATATTGGGAAAAAAGTCCTTACTTTGCATTGCGAAAGGTAAAAATACCAAAGGGCTCAATATCACCCTTCGATCGCTTTTTTAAAAAATATGCACCTGGTATCAATTGGGATTGGCGATTATTAGCAGCATTAGCATTTCATGAATCCCGGTTTGATCCTACAAATGAATCATGGTCAGGAGCAGCCGGTATTATGCAATTAATGCCGCGAACAGCATTAGTTTTCGGATTGGATAAAAATACGGTGTTGGATCCGGAAATGAATATAGAAGCAAGCGTTCAATACATTAAGAGTTTAAATCTGTCATTCCGACAGATTCAGAATAAAGAAGAACGTATTAAGTTTATTTTGGCGGCTTACAATTCCGGACCCGCTCATATTCTTGATGCAATGGCATTAGCAAAAAAATTCGGTAAAAATCCTCATATCTGGTATAATCAGGTTGAATATTTCTTACTCAAAAAAAACGATCCGTATTTTTATAATGATCCTGTTGTAAAATACGGCTACTATCGTGGAAAAGAGACCGCTAAATATGTGCAGAACACATTAAGTACCTTTGAGAAATATCAAAACAGAAAATAAAGACATTTACAATTTATTCATTTACAATTTACAATTTATCAATAGCCGTTAAGTTTCACCATTATTGATTCAACCACCGAAACGAAGAGACGTCCCGTTTACGGGATCAACCAAAACAGAATCATCGCATTAAACACGGAACGCGGAACAATAAACTATAAACAATAAACAATAAACTAACATATGCCAAACAGTGAAATAATTCTAATAAACATTTCAGGAGATGATAAACCGGGAGTAACTTCGGCAATCACCGAAATTTTAGGAAACTATAATGCAACCATTCTGGATATTGGACAGGCAGATATTCATCATACTCTTTCGTTGGGGATACTTTTCAAGGTATCTAACGAATCGGAATCAGGAAACATATTAAAAGAAGTTCTTTTTAAATGTTCCGAATTAAATGTAAACGTACGTTTTTCTCCAGTCTCCATCGAACGATATGAGAACTGGGTAGATCGTCAGGGGAAAAGCCGCTATATTGTAACTCTTCTTGGAAAAGTAATTACAGCCAAACAATTATCCATGGTTACAAAGACAGTTTCTGAGCAGAATTTAAATATTGATTCTATCATTCGGTTGACAGGTAGACCATCTATGGAAATTGATGATGAAAATTCAATTCGTTCGTGCATTGAATTATCTGTCAGGGGAACTTTGTTAAATAAAAATGCACTTTCCTCGCAATTTATGCAATATACTTCGGAATTGGGAATAGATATTTCATTTCAAAAAGATGATATGTATCGCCGGAGTCGTAGGTTAATTTGTTTTGATATGGATTCTACCTTGATAAAAACAGAAGTTATTGATGAATTAGCTGACAGAGCAGGTGTAGGAAATGAAGTCAGAGCTATAACAGAATCGGCAATGAGAGGAGAAATAGATTTTTCTGAAAGTTTTAAACAACGTGTAGCTCTTTTAAAAGGTCTCGATGAAACAGTTTTGAAAGATATAGCTCAACATTTACCAATTATGGAAGGAGCTGAAAGATTGATATCAATTCTAAAAAAGATAGGTTTCAAAATTGCTATTCTTTCAGGAGGATTTACATATTATGGAAATTATCTAAAGAAATTATTTGATGTTGATTATGTTTATGCGAATGAACTGGAGATAATAGATGGTAAATTAACAGGTAAATACCTGGGTGATATTGTTGATGGAAAACGTAAAGCAGAATTACTTAAACTGATAGCACAAGTCGAAAAAATTGATCTGGAACAGGTTATAGCAGTAGGCGATGGGGCGAATGATTTACCCATGTTGAATATCGCCGGTTTAGGAATTGCTTTTCATGCTAAACCGAAAGTGATAGCAAATGCTCAACAATCAATTTCAACAATCGGACTTGACGGGGTTTTATATTTCTTAGGTTTTAGAGATATTCATATTGATGAAACTGAATTGAATCATATAAGAATTAAGACTTCATGAACATTTAAACTGCATTAAGAATAAAATTATAAATGCAGTTTTCATACGTTGAAATTAAAAAATGATACAAATTACTCCTGAAAAAATATGAAAAAAGCGATTGTAATAGGTGCAACAGGAATGGTAGGAACACAACTTATTCAATTATTAATCGGGAATGAGGATTTTTCGGAAATAGTGACTTTGGTTCGACGAAAGAGTGGAGTTTCAAACCCTAAACTTACTGAATACATAATTAACTTTGACGAACCTGAAACATGGAAAAACTATGTGACCGGTGATGTTCTGTTTTCCACTATGGGAACAACAATGGCACAGGTTAAAACGAAAAAAGCACAATATGACGTTGATTTTAACTATCAATTTACAGTTGCAAAAATTGCTGCAAATAATGGTGTTTCAAGCTATGTATTGGTTTCCTCAGCCGGAGCAAATCCGACCTCTAAAAATTTTTATTTAAAAATGAAAGGTGAACTTGAATTTGCTGTTCAAAGTTTACCTTTTAAAACAGTTATTATTCTTCAACCGGGTCAATTAACCGGTAATCGGATTCATAACCGCAGGAGTGAAAAAATCGGAATAATAATTATGGATGGATTAAACAAATTGGGGCTATTTAAACGTTATAAACCTATTCATGCTTTTACTGTTGCGAGTGCCATGATAAAGGCTGTAAAAGTAAAAGTGTCTTCCATCTATTCATTGGATGAAATTTTTAAATTAGCAGATTAATTTTCTTTAATTTGTACAATACTTTTTTATCAATCAGATTTAAACTATTAAATACAAACCATTTGCATTAAAAGAATTTTTAAATGATAAAAAGAATTATATTCACTTTGTTATTATTTTTACCTCTTTACCTCTTTTCACAATCATTCAAAGCAGGTAAAATTTCTCCCTTTACTGCACATTTACTGACTACTTACAACGGAAAAGCAGTAGATTCTTCAGGCATAAAAAAAATTCAGAGTCGTTTTTCTGTTAGAAAAATCAATAACAAGAATTATGTGAATGCATTTATTCTGCTGAAAGAAAATGCAAATCTTGATGTTTTAAGAGCAAATGGGGTTAAAATCAACATTATTTTACCTTCAATCATTACGGCACAGGTTGAAGTTGATAGTATTGAAAAAATTGCAATGCTTCCCGATGTCAAAAATTTACAAATTGGGTTGCCTGTTCATCGCAAAATGGATAAAGCCAGAACTGCTACCAATGTTGATAAGGTACAGTCCGGAACTAATTTACCAAGTCCTTTTCTGGGAAAGAATGTCGTTGTAGGAATAATCGATAGTGGCATTGAATACGGGCATATTAATTTTTTTGATTCTACCGGAACTACGTTGAGGATAAAAAGAGTTTGGGATCAGAATATAACAGGAACACCACCAGCCAGTTTTTCATATGGAACAGAATATACTACTCAAACTGCCATTCTCAATGCACGGTATGATAATCGGACTGAAACACATGGAACACATGTCACCGGTATTGCTGCCGGGTCGGATAAGAACAACAATAATATTTATTATGGAGTTGCCACTGCAGCAGATATTGCTTTAGTCAGTTATAACCTCAATGATTCAACAACCGATAATGTTAGTATATCGGATGGCATTAAATACTTATACGATTATGCTACAAGTGTAAATGAACCCTGTGTGGTGAATATGAGTCTGGGAACTCAAATTGGTCCACATGACGGGACTTCTGCATTTGATCAGGTAAGCGATGCACTTCAGGGGAAAGGCAGATTATTAGTGGGTGCTGTCGGAAACGAAGGTACAGATAGTATGCATATTTCACAAACTTTTACTCCAACCAATTCAACATTAAAAACTTTTTTCAATTATTATGATACCACAAAATTAATCGGATTAACAGATATTTGGGGGGAAGTAAATAAAACATATTCCATTCGGGTGGTTGTTTACAACATAAATACAGGAACTGAAATTTATACAACACCCACTTTTAATGCCGGAACTTCAACCAATAATTCTTATAATCTAACTTCAGCAAATGGGGCAGTTGGAAATATTCAGATATTTACTGAAACGGATCCTTTAAACAACAAACCAAATGCATTTGTTGGTTCTGATATGACCAGTATTAATTCAGGAAATTCTATTGGAATTATTCTTACTGCTCAAAGTGGAACGGTAAATGCATGGGCTGATGATTTTTATTCTTATTTTATTGGAAACAAAATAAATGGATGGACAGACGGAAATTCAACCAATTCTATTAGTGAAATCGGAGGAACCGGGAAGCAAATTATTTCAGTCGGTGCTTATGTCTCTAAAACAACGTTTACAAATACATTAAACCAATCTTATCGTTCATATGAAACACTGAATCAGTTAGCCAGTTTTTCCAGCACAGGTCCTACAATTGATGGAAGAACAAAACCTGATATTACAGCACCCGGATCTTTGGTAGTTTCTTCTTATTCCAATGCTATTATCAACGATCCGAATTATTCGAGTTATATTATCAAAAAGAGTACTGTAAACGGTCAAAATTACTACTATGGTCAATTACAAGGCACTTCTATGGCAACTCCTATGGTAACGGGAATTTTAGCCACCTGGCTGGAAGCTAAAAATGACTTATCACCTGATGATGTTCGATCAATTTTACAGCAAACATCGATCTCTGACACTTATACAGGAACAATACCTTCAGGCGGAAGCAATTCATGGGGGTATGGAAAGATTGATGCCTGGAATGGTATACAAGCATGTCTGAAACTTGCACTTTTACAAAGAATTGAGGCATCAAATGATAACTGTTTGATTTTTCCAAATCCTACAGCCGGATCATTTAATGTTTTATTCGGGAAAATAGATTCAAATGTTCAGCTGACAGTTTATAATTTAAACGGCCAACAAGTTTACAAAAGCCAGATTGGAGATGTTTCAATTGCACAGGATGTCGTAATCAATCTGCCAGGTTTAGCTACAGGGGTCTATCTGGTAAAATTTAAAGGTAATCTGCAATATAAGACATTTCAACTTTTGAAAAAATAAACATATTAGTATCAATGTAGTTTAACTTTGATGACAGCTAAATTACTTGTGCTAATATGTATAAATAATAGAATGTTCTACTTTCAACATTCATAACTCATTCCAACCCTCTCCAAAAGGAGAGGGAGTAAGTAAAATCCTCGCCAATTTAAAGACCA
>Ga0302191_10002210_pt1 | contig 12210 bp, 8 predicted proteins | sample II_Bog_E3_1_FD_198775 | JGI IMG/M metagenome (GOLD analysis project Ga0302191, IMG submission 198775) | Peat permafrost microbial communities from Stordalen Mire near Abisko, Sweden - II_Bog_E3_1 | ecosystem: Environmental > Terrestrial > Soil > Wetlands > Peat | place: Sweden: Abisko, Stordalen...
TTACACTCAGACATTCCCTTCTTCAAATTTTCAATAATTATTTTATATTGTTCACGATCTTGCTTTTGAAAAGATCCATTAGATCGATTTTCAGAAAGGAGAGTAGAAGGCTCAGAAAACTAATTATTATTATATTTTTTAGGATATTCTGCTTCACAATTAGAAGGATAGTTATTTGTGTATTAGTTATAAGGAACGGAAGATGGACCTGTAGGTATCTTATTCATTCTTTGTTGATTTTGATTCAGATATTATTTGCCAGATCTTGGCTATTAATATACATATTGGGAAGGTTTTTGCTAGGGGTAGTAGCTTTGAGGAATTTGAACTGGCTGTCTTGATTGCATAGGCTGATAGGGCATATTTGGATGCATGGGAGGGAGTTGGCTCACATTTAGAGGAGGGGGAGGAAATGTTCTCCCATATTTATTATAACCCAAAGGAGGCTGATTTAGGCCTCCCATAATATTAGGATTATTGATCTGATACTGAGGAGGATTTATAGTTGGATTTATATTTGGATATTGAACTCCTGGAATCATGGGATAATTATTTGGGGGATAATTACTCGGATAATTGTAAGGTTCATTGGGGATTTGCTGAGGATTCATCCTTGATAAATATCGAGGTACATCATATTTCCATAATATGGATTCATGGGCTGATACATAGGATCGATTTTGACCATTTTTCTCTTCATATCATCCATTTATTGATTGGATGGCGATCTACGAAAGTTTCTTTCACCTGAAGGGGAAGGAGTTACTCTTTTACTTTAAATGCGATTTGTATCTAAATATCTCATTATTTAATCTTCTGATATGCCCTTTTTGATAAAGCTTTTTTTGATAGTATCCATGTGATCAGGGGTAAATCCTCTATTCAGATCAAAATTTCTAGATTTGAGGATTGCTGATCTTAAATAAAATAATAATTACCTCAGGGCATCGAAAGCCTCATCTGTGATATATTTGACCCAGAGCATGCGATAGACCTTACAATCGACAATCAAATCGAGAGTTCTATATTCAAAAATAAGTGAGAAAATAAAAGTATAATATTCAACAATCGTCTCTGACAGGTAAGCACGATATCCATTCTCAATATTTTTTTTCCAGTCCATTTAGAGCAAGTCATCGATGAGAGTGAGAAACCTCTTGCATGTGGTGACGAAAGTATCCTTTTTTATGTTTTTTTTAAATATTGCGAAGATTAAATGCACGTAGTTTTTGTGATAACCCTATCTGCCATAGATTTAGGCTATCTTTACTAGTTTTTGCTGCTATTATCTTGATGCCTTCTCTGCCTTTTTAAAGAAATTCTAGATTAGCTCCATCACGGCTTAGTCATCGCTATTTCGCATGTTTAAAATTATAATATCCAATAAAACAATGCAGTTATACTCCTAATTATATACTGACAAAAGTTTTCAATATTTAAACACAATGCATGAAAAAGAAGGAACAAATCAAATTTAAAGTATCTAATATTTATGCTCTCAGTTAAGTTTGAGTTTAAACTCTGCTGGTATTCTCCGCAGTTGGTTGATGATGTTTAATTATTTCCTCAAGTAGATAATTCTTTCTTTTGAGCTAAAATTTGGTTTAATTAATTTGTTACCTTTTCTTTCTATTTTTTATCTTTTGACAGCCTATTATTGACTATTTGTGGTTTAATTGCAAATATTTATCCCTAAAGTGCATTCATTTTGATAATTTGCAAGGGACATGTTTTTCCTCAGGATAAAGCCAGGTTTTCTTTTACTATGATTTCTTTGTTCTTGTGATAACTAATTGAGATCCATTAGACTATTAAATTTCCTGATTCTGGGAATTCGTTTTACATTATCATAATAACAATTAGCTTCTTGAGTATATGATGGCTAATGGCTATTACCTTTATAGCTGCAAATTTTAATTGTTTTTTTGAAGCTATCATTTTTTCTAAAGCTAAATTAGCCATTTTTAATATCGGGCGATTTGGGCTCATCGTTCTTCAAAGATGTTAGCAAAGGCTATAATTTTCTATTTCTAGTTGCCATCTAAAATTTGGTCTGCTAATAATGAACGACACAGCTTTTGCTAAAATTATTAAAGAAATCTTGTATTTTGTGTTTTTCCTCCCCGGGCGTTTGATTCTCTTTCATTTTTTCCTTTGACGAGATATCACGATAACTTTTCCTATTTCGAGTATAAGTTTGTTATGGAGTTTATGTGTCTTGATTATAAGGTGATGATGGTAACTGAGAAGTTGAAGACTAACTTCTATTAATTCTATTGATTATCTGTAATTTCATCTTAAAAATGACAGTTATTTTATGGCAAGATAATTATAAGCAAGTAAATAGGCAAAAATTATCATTTATAAAATATTTTATCAATAAACCTACTGGTGGTTATATCCAAGCAATATCACGAAATTATCAAAGAACATATACTCAATTCACATATTCTTTGGGCAAATAAAATATTTCATAATTATATGATTCAATTTGCTAATAATCTTTTAAAAGGGAGATCATTATACTCCAGCAAGACCAAGTGCTCGCATTATATTCGCCAAGGGTAAGGCTGGGCATTTAGATCAAAAAATATGTTTTACTCTTCAAGTCTTAAATTTAGTACTTTCAGTGATTACATGGGTTTGACTCAATAGTTTAAATAATTCTGCCAAAATGAAGAAAAAGTGGAAAAAAGTGAAATTCGCAACTATTCCATATTAATAATAATGTGCATTACTGTCATTGGATACGGAAGTCTTTTCTTATTTTACGATAAACTGTTGAACTAAAAGATAAAACTCATGAAATTAAAATTAAAAATGACTCTTAATTCCAAAGGGTCAAGGAAGCATGAGCTGCATTCTTAGTACTTAAAAAATATATCATAATTTCTTAAATCAAATCCATATGAGTATGCAGAAATTATATAAAAGATATATGATATTTTGACAGAGGCTGGAAGTAGAAATCAGTAAGCCCTTTGGATAACTGAGCAGGTTAAATAAATCTATAAAACTATCCTTCAGCACAATTTTAAAGCAGCAAATAATAAGAAAGTAATTGAAGGATTAGCAAAATTGGTAGAATACTCGATTTTAAACGGTACCACCATTGATAACGATTTAATAATGGCAATAGTTTTGAATGGATAAGTAAAGTAAATATTTTTAGGAATATTGTATCTTTAAAAACATAAAAAAATAGAAGAGCTAAAAAGTAATACAAAAATTAAAGAAGATATTTCCAACAATCTAAAAAAGCAAATACATGCTATCAATCAATACTTCGATCATTTAGATAAATCAAGGGATTTGTCGGAACTTCCGCAGCTAGAATTTAAACAGCAGCAATAACAAAAATGGCAAAGATACATTCAGGCTCAACTTGATATCTAGCAATGAAGTTTCTTCAGTTATTTATTAGCAAAATTATTTTCAGATAAAATTATTGGATGAATTTGCTATTTAAATAGTAATACCAAATCACTGGCCATTATGGTAACTTTTTGCAGTAGCTATCAACATTTTTTTACGATAAAACTATATTTTTGTGAAAAGATCGCTGCTTGGATTACCATTAAAACCCCCATAAATCATTGACAGCGTATCGAAGGCCCTGAATAAGAACAAATGTATCTATTGGCTAGACGATAGCTGATATTTTCAGGTGGTGAATGTGCCCATGCATTTCTGATGTACTTTAGTTCATACAGCCATGATTTAACAAATGGTTTGTTTGTCTTGGGATCTTATTTTATAAAATCTTAGTGTTGAAGCAGGTACTGTCTAGAATTTTTTCACAACGAGATGGGTCGAGTATGTAATTAATCAAGACAGTAAAGTCGTTTTTCTGGTTTAGTGTGCTAATACTTGATTTGTGAACGGCAGTTCAAAATGATTGATGTTGCAGTAGACATCGATAAGTTCTCGCATCATGAGGGCAGCGAGATCGAGACATTCGCCAATGAGTTGCTTTGGGGAAATCATTTCGATATCGATACTAATATTGGCTTAGCTCCAGGCAGGCAGCATTCGTATATTGACTATTTGATTATTATTATACAATTTTTGGATTATTTATTTGAAAACTAAATATCAGGCCTGAGAAAGAAATATTGAGGTGAAAGATTGATGAATAAAAAATTAAAATATGCTTGATGAATAAAATAACATGGTCCTAATTATCTATGGTAAATTTAGTATTAATCAAGCCACAATATCTGTAGTCTAAAATTTATTATCTTTCTTCATATGAACTATAGTGAATATGTATAATTATCTCTCATTAAAAATTAAAACAGCAGAGTTTTAATTTCGTAACTGACAACAAAACTAATTATCACATTTTGCTCAGGCGGCAGTTAGAACAATTAAATCATCTTATCAATATTTTAATCATCAGTACTCTCGTCAATCTAAACTATTTGACAACATATTATCAATTGTTTTCGCCAAATATTCAACTGCTATAACAAGACAAGTCCTAATTAATTGGTAGCATTTTGTACAATTTAACCATCAACAGATTTCATTAGGCGCTAAACGATATTTCACAATAGAGATGATCGTTTGGTTCAAATACCATTATATTTCAAGCATGAATTCAGAAGCCAAAAAAAGTGAGGATGGCAAAACAGTGGATGAAAAACTCACAGATACTGATTCTCCAGCTCATAAAAGTGAAAGCAACGAGCCTATATCAAAGTATAGGTGTCATCTCTCTAAGAAAAAAGTGGGTCAATATAGCTATCATCTTAAGGACGTTATTGGCTGTGGATTCAGTAGTTTAGTGTATAAGGGAATAAAGAATGGCAACAAGGATTCTGTTGTGGCATTAAAAGTAATAAAATTAAAAAACTTAACCAAACACCTTAAATTTCTCTTGGATAACTAAATACGAATTTTAAAAATGCTGTAGCATCCTTATATAATGAAATTTTTAGACGTATACTTCACAGCCAATAACTGTTATATTGTGACGGAATATTGCGATGGCGGTACTTTGCAAGCCGCTATCGATGACAGAGTGGCTATTGACTGGGGTATGGTTATTTATCAGGTCGGGCAGGCCTGTCAATACTTGGCTAATCAAAACATCATGCATAGAGACATTAAACCGGCCAATGTTTTATTGAAAGAAGGAGTATGGAAATTAAGTGATTTTGGGTTTGCACAGGAGCTATCAAATATGAATAGTATAGTTAAAGAAGACTATCTTATTGGCAGCCCTCTTTATATGCCTCTAGAGTCCTTATCCACTAACTTATACTCCAGTAAAAGTGATTCTTTTGCTTTGGGAGTTTTCATATATTATCTCCTGTTTCATCATTACCCATGGTAGGGTCAAGACAAAGAATAACTTATTCATCGATTAAAAAATGAGGGACCAAATTCATAATTTATAGATCACCTTCCTGTGGAGGCAAAATAAACACTACTTTCTTTGCTGCATTCCGAGTACTAGCATCGAATTCACCTCTCCCATTGCAATTTTGAAGTATTTTCTTATTTGAGTATGTCAAAAAATATAAATGATCAGCTATCTAAATTAAAAAGGTGCTACTTCGAACAATTAACATTGTGCCAATTTTTACATTTTCTTACCACAAATTATCAACAATATTAAGATGCAAATTCTACTTTATTAGCAATGATGAGTAAACATTTGTGGAAACTAGTGCAAGTCTTTGAGTGGAACAAACAGAAATAAATGAATAAACTCAAGGAGACATATATCCTTCCAATAGACTAAACTATTTTTGAAAATGAAGAAATGCGTCAACTAAAGAACTGCTTAAAAGATATCATTCATTTGCTAGTTCCTCGAATGTAGAACTAATATCAAGTGCTTCTTGAAAAGCTTCTTTTCTATCATCAAGTGGTTTAAACCACTCTCAACGGTTCACTTTAATAAATGCTATAATCCATCAAGTGTCTAACTTTGCATTAAAGTTTCAATCTACTTCGAGCCAATCCAGAACTGATTAATGTGATGATGTCCAAAATTGATTTTTACTCGTTTTGATTTTACTATGATCATTGATAAATTTATTATTACAAAAAAAGTAAGGACAATACTGATGAAATCAGATGAAGAAGTATGAAAATGCTATATTTTTTCTTTTTCTATGTTTGGATATGCGAGATGACAGATTTTGAGAAACTAGCTGTAGACTATGGCATCAGTATTTGGAAGCTTTATCATTGAAATTATAATGTGGCGCAGTGCTATTGGAGGATGGTGGTGGTTATAATTCATTTAATTAGATGGTAAAGAAACATAAGTGTTCAACCTGCTCTTCAGGATGGTGCAAAAATCATTTACTAGAACTGATACCGATGAAGCACGCTGACTGCTATTACCGAAAGAAGATGCATCTTCGTTTATGCCCTAAATTCAATCAGTTCTACTCTTACTATTTAGATCTACCAACTTGTTTCAGAAGACACTACCACTCATCAATGAAGATCGCAAATTCTACACTCCTTGTTTCATCCTAGACGAATAAAAGGTATTTTTTTATCTAAATTAGACTTACTACAACTAAAATGATGAGAAACTGCTCAATACGCACAAACTCAAGCTATAATCGGCTGGTGAGGCCACAATCGTAAGATACTTTTCGATCATTTACCTTAAAATGACCTTTTCTTTTGTTAACTAATTCAGTATATTGCCAAACATGGTCGCAAAAAAAACTACTGCTCCGTCTGCAAGCAAGATTATGAGGATTATCTGTAGGTACTCCTTTTTTTAGTCAGCATACCGGCACTGAAGCACATAAACAGTGCTTGAGATCCAATAAATACTCGAGATACATCTTTGAAACCGAGAAAGAAATTAGACAAAAGCAAGAAAAACCTTTTAAGGAGGTGGAAATTGTGTTATAAAATAAGTTATTAGATGAAACAAACGATCAATAGACAACCAATAAACTTCATACTTTATGATAGTAAGTACAACTTTATTCATTTTCAATAACATTATTATAGATTATAGCTCAGATTATATCATTTTTATGTCAGAAACATAGCGTTCAGTATCGACAGATCTTTTCGGTTTCGCAATCCAACTCCTGAAGAACTCCACATTGTAAAGCTTTTTTATAATTTTTCGTTTTTTAAAATATATTACTGAATGTTTTTAATATGGTTGGATATAATGGTTAGTAAATTTCGATTCGTAGAGGCCTAGGCTTTGCGCTTAAGATCAAACAGTATTTTAAAGTTGAAATACAGATGAATATTACCTCTAAACTAAAAATGATTGTTAAATTTCCGGTGATCAAGATTAAGGGATGCCAGGCCATGGGGAGTTGTAACATTTCTCAACATTTATTAAGGAGCAACGTTGCTCAAATTGTAGATGTAAGGTAAAAACGATTAGTATCCAATCTGAGTGGCATATATTCTCACTCCCTCGGCCACTGTAATTGAATAAAACTTGCCTTCTTTAGCGTAACTGTCAGAGTTTGACACATGTTGCAATATCTTAAAGAGAGAGATAGGCTGCTCCAAAGCTTGCTTATCATCTGGAGACCCATATTTTTTAATAAAGCTTATATATTCATAAGCAGTAGCAGTGAGCCATGCCGTCTTACTGACACAGGTATCTAGTTTTTGGTCAGCTAAATTGTAAAAATAATCTGGAGTGAATGATTATTCATAGATAGATGAAATAGCATTTTTTCTATTGTTTGATTTCCATTTAAGACTGATCATTCTGAGTAGGGTGGGATGCATTTTCTTAGTTTATCTGTAGTTTATTTCCTATTACAAATTATTTACATCTGCTAGCAGCATCTGATTCATCAATCCGTTCAGCAAGGCCTTGACTCTTATATGAAATTTTCTCAATTTTTAGATATTTATCGAAGGAAAGATTTTCTAAAGATTTGCTGTATAAGTTTTGATAATGGAAATATGTTCAGGTATTTCCACAAAGTGTCCATCACTGTAAAACAATTTATCTTAGATTAGGCCGATTAATTGCTCAAAAAGCCAGAAAGCTGTTGAAGTATATTCTTGGAATAACTGATCGATGATGAGGAAAGAATATCGAATATCTATTTGATATTGCGGAGAATGTCTTTTTCCTTCATGAATATTGTAGCAAAGACCAAAATATGGTGATTGCGAGTGAGGATCAATGCAAACTTGAGAAATTGTATCAGAGAGCATTTTCATCGTATACTCAAGATGTATCGAAGGAATTTTATTCTTTTACATAAATGATAGTACTCTTCTTTTAGCTTCTTGCTGGACTATCTATATTTCAGCTGAAATGTTATTACCAAAATTACTGCCCTTCGCTCTATAAATAATTGTATCAAAATCTGCTTTAAATACACCTATATTTTTGTCCTTTTATTGTTGGATTTAATTTTTGATGAATATCAATTCATAGATATTTGATGCATTCCAGAGGGATTAGCTTATGATAATATCTTCTCCTTCGATCAATCCTGTAATCATAAGATTTTACTGATTCGAAATTATTTGCAATTTTTCTTTTCCTTTGGCATATTCAATAAAACTATAGTTTTCAGCGTAATAGTGCGTATTGGTCCACTCCGAAGATAGTCTATTTTTTAATTAAAGCATATGAGGTAGAACTGAATTGACAAAGATGAGGTGAGGAGAGTTGAAATGATAATTTTTCCAAAGACTAAGAGGATAGAGATTGTTTTGAGTGTGTGTAAATGCAAATAAAAAGAAGAGTAAGATTATTATGGTTGACATGTGTTTTAGGCGAATCATAATCAAATTATACAACATTAGTAGTGTTTAAAATCTATTAAGAGATAAATAAATTTGAAAGTATTTATTTTAATAGTCTTATGATCATGATCTTAGAGATTCAAAAGATTATCCATACCAAATATATTTAACTCATTGTTATTAATTAGTAAAATTATGAAATCAATCATTCCTAAAATTAAAGTCATTTGACAAATACGTTGAAACATCTTCAGGTAGGCCGCCATCTTTTGACAATTGTCTAAACTTTGCGTATTATTCAATTAAAAAATCGCTGACTTTTTATAGTGAAGATCTGCCATTATGAATATTAAACTTAAATAGGTCATTTGAAGATGGCTTATTCTCTTTCTTAGAGATTAATTTTTATTTTATTTTAAAGTCAGAATAGTCAGTTTATTTGTCGTCATTAATTTACTTCTCTGACAAGTCATTCTCATCGTCAACATCAATTAAAAATTAATTCAATCGATATAATTACTGCTGCAATATTTATCTATTATTGTTTATAAATTTTTTAGATAGAGGCGATGTAAGACTTATAGAAGAGGCTCTTTTCCAGTCATCTACCCAAGTTGCATTTTATTTAACTTGTGACTGAAACTACGCTTGTCTGATAATTTGGTTTTATTCCTCTTTCTTCTTATATAGTTAAGAATGGCTTTCACATTTTTTAAATGCAGTCATTTTTTATCTCAATTTATCTTTGAGAATTTCTTTGATTTGAATTTTGTTTTATATTGACGATTATTTTTATGACATATTTAGTTTTTATTATATTTGCAAATTTGGTTAGGAAATTTCTGGTAATAAACTTTTTTTTAACGGAGACATCTGTTTATGCTAAGGGTGGCCATCAGGGGAAGAAATGGATTTTGTATTTTATATGTTGTGTTTGAATTCGTGACATTATTTTGGAGGGGGCAAATCAATTTAAGCAGGGTATATTAATACTTCATCAAGAGAATATACATGTTTTTAACATTAGTTAATTAAATTTTATTAATTTTCTATTTTCGAAGGACATTATGCCTAATATTGCTTCATATTCTCACTCACCACATTGTTGTCTTTTAAAGTTATTTATTTACTTATTTTACACTCTTCTTCAATATCTTTTTAAACCTACTCCTGATTTTTTATTTTTTTATCAATATTGCGTTTTTTTCTTTTTTTGCAAATTTTGACGAGTGGTTCGATGCCATTTAATTATTTTTGTAAAGTCTTTTTCTTTTTTCTCTTCCCTGAAGTTTATTTCAACGATTATTAATTATTTTTTATTGGAAGCTATTTTTTTTATTTTGACTAACCATTTTTTCTTAAACTATTTTTTCGCTACTTCTTCGGGCCATTTGATTTTTTTTTAGTTTTCTTTTTTATTGCCATATCTAAGTCTTATATTTTTTCTTTTATTGGGATAGATTAATAATCATTTTTTTTCAAAGTTGAAATATTTTTTGAAGATAAGCTATTCATGGATGAGATGCTTGACAAAGAAGATGAAGATGAACTTATGGAGCTTGAGCTTGAAGAGCATGAGCTTTTATTTGGTTTTTTATATTTATCAGAAGAGAATGAACTTTTTGAGTCCGAATTAGAGCTTGTGGATGAACTGCTTGAAGAATTACTGCTGCTTGAACTTGAAGATGAATCCGAACTTAATGAGCTACTACTTTCACTTTTTGTGAGTGATGGACCTGACTTATTTCTATATTTCTTCCGCATAATCTTTCCATTCCCATTTTATTATATTTTTCTCTTTTTATTATTTTGTAAAAGAATTACTTTTTTTTCACCCTAATAATTGTTTGTATTTGGTTTTTCTTAAATAATTTTTTGAGATTACTGTTATTGATTTGAATTTATTTATTTTTTGCTATTAATTGACTGGAGTTCTTCTCCTTTCACAGCTATAACGAAGGGGCTGGATACATTTGTAAGATCTTGGGGGTGCAAATGTTTGAATTATTTTGAGAGATCAGCAATATGATGATTGTAGGGACAATTATTAACTCTTTCCTTGTGAAATTCACTTAGAATGTGCTTTAGATAGTTGCCATAGTTTACCTTGCATACAGAGCAGAGCGTATGGTTAGAGTTGGGTTTTGGGAAGCGAACCAGACAATTTTTTTAGTAAGTTAGACGTACAATACGAACATGTTCTATCTGCTCCTCTTTTTGTATTTTTTATGACAGTTTTTTGTCAACTCCAAGGATAAAGGCTGAAGTGTAGAAAATTCCGTCCTTATTAAATTCAGGAAAAGTATTTTCAGGAGGCAGATCTCCTCGGTGATATTTGGGGCAGAAATTCATAGAAATATCCATATTTTTTGAATTTTTTAAAGTCTGGTGAATTATAAATTAGTGTTCTGTGCATTCAGCCTCGCATCTCCTCTTCTTCTTTGTGGGTTCATTCAAAATATCTGCCTGTTGAGCAATAATCTGTTTGACCACTCGCATAGAATCTATAATAGTGGCCAAATTTTATGCAAATATAGTATGTTAGTTTTAATTGATTTATAATTATAAGATACTTATTTGAATTAATGTGAAAATGTTGAGCTGCCTATGCGTATTTCTATTTATTCCACTAACAATGGACAAACTTGCAAGAAGGGATCATTTATCTTTTGTGGATATATGCTGAATTTACATTTTTAACATTAGTCGATCAATATTTTATACATTATATTTTGCATGAATCGATTGATATATCTCCACACGTCATTCACTCTCATAAAGCTCGTAAAATGAATTGAGTGAAACTAATAGAAGGATAGATGTTGTATTTTTATTAACTGATCAGTAAATTTAGTTGTTATAATTTGAATGGGGAATAACCATATCTTCAGCTAAAATTAAAGCTAATGGAGAAGATAAGTCATTTTTCTTCATCAAGATCCAGCATTTTCATAATATCTTATTTGCCAGGATCGGTGGGGAAGAGTGTTGCTTGGACGCGAAATTGATCTATTTGAGAACTCAGGAAAAGATGTAATCATACGCAAATTACAACTAAGAAAAAATCAAAACAGTTCTCTCTACCCGATTGATGGATGTTATTTTGAGAAAATCAACTTCATATGCTCTATGCAGCAGCGTTGTATTCTAACCTGCTTAAAACCAAAATTTAACTTAAACCAGATTTGGAAAACTAGGGTGAATGAGTGCAGAGGATTCAGCTGGAATTAAATACACCTTGTGATTAATAATATCTCTCATGCTTTGAGAGCATTAACAAATTTAAAATAGCCCTTATATTCGTTAAATATAGATAATATTTTGGTGAATGACAATGTATATTTAATGGACCATCTCATGCAGAACTACAAACATACAGCTAAAGACATTTTTAACAATTATCCTTCACCATAGGACTTAGCCAATATCTAAAAACCGCACCTTAATTATGAGAAAGATAGATTTTCTTCCAATTTGTTCGCTCTTGGA
>Ga0302191_10002213_pt1 | contig 12194 bp, 10 predicted proteins | sample II_Bog_E3_1_FD_198775 | JGI IMG/M metagenome (GOLD analysis project Ga0302191, IMG submission 198775) | Peat permafrost microbial communities from Stordalen Mire near Abisko, Sweden - II_Bog_E3_1 | ecosystem: Environmental > Terrestrial > Soil > Wetlands > Peat | place: Sweden: Abisko...
CATAAGCCAACAATCAAATCGAGGAACCAGCGTACCTAACCACTACAGAGTCATATACAGCACTTCCAAACTAGAGGAGGGAAAACTACAGGAATTAACTTTCAGCCAATGTTTCAATTACGTGAACTGGACAGGTTCAATAAAAGTGCCAGCAGTGTTGCAGTATGCCAAGAAATGCGTGAAATTCGGAGCTGAAGTGATGGAGAAAAACGAAGTGCCTGAAAGTTTGACCACCAAGTTGTACTTCGTATGAAGGTAGCTCAAATGTGAATAGATTTCTAAAGGGGTTGATTCAATTACCTTAACTTTCCATTGTGTTAGATAATAATATCTTCCTAACGATAATTCCTCCGAGATACGAAATTGTTATCTACAACTCCATATTAATTTGAGTACTTTATTTTGAAATATGATTTAAAATCTATCATATAAATTCACCATGAAAATATCTCAAGCATCCGTCAATTTGGCCTTGCTTCTACTACTCATTCACAGTGTGGCATCGCTTAACTGCAAAGCTTCCGTTTTCCACTTCACAGGGCAATACACCTTAGGCAAACAAGACGAGCTCAATCGCACCTTCACCAAAATTCAAGAAAAATTTCCGTCTCTTCCGACAGTCACTTATAAATATTCGAACACTACTACTTACACCATCACCAATGCCAAAGCTGCCTTCTATTATCGAGATTCAAAACAGAAAGCAGAAATATTAGGCAACAACACCATTGTGATAGAAGGTGGTCAATTGGAGGTCGATTTCACATATAACTGGTCCAAAAAATCAATCATTACCCGCAACGGTACTGCTTCTGCCTTTGGACTTACCGGATAGATAACCTTTGCCAAGTATGCAGTTTTGGACAATGATAGTTTCTTGAGCTACGAACTGCTTGACACTTAAAACTTAACTTGGGGCATTAATCCCTTCAAGCTTACTAGAATCGATCCTGCTGATGTGACCGACGAGGATAAACAAGCCCTTACTGACATGATGAATAACCTCACTGGGACAGTCAGTCTCAGGTAGTTTCTCTAAATTTAATTGGACAAGGTCTATGAGTATTATCTACGAAACTCTTTGCATGATGAACACTAGCCCATCAATAAACACTTTGACTATATTTGGACACCACGAGGCAAGCCAAACGTCACTATTTCCTTTTTGAGAAGAGCACTTAGAGTAGACATTTAAAAGGGTGGTATTTAGATGACATTCGATGTCCAAGCCTAGAACTCAACTTGGTGGACATGTGGAGAGAGAGAAGTGCCTCTCATTCCACTGAGCCCTAGGTAACTATCATAAAATTCAGAGTGTTTGGACACAGTCAATAGTTTTTGTCCTACGACTTCTATGAAAATGTATTGAGGCATGCCATTCACAAAAATCTTCTGGACACCGATCTCACGCGATAGGGTTGGTAATCGCGTATGTTCCAGTTTTTCGCTGGTGATCTTTATGAGGTCTTAGCCAATGTGCAAGATAGATTTTATGCTTCGGCACCAGTAACAGGCAGTTGCCAGGCCAACGACACTGGTCTTAAGGTATGGCAGGCTAACAATGACACTTTCAATGTTTCGGTTTATTTTCATTGTGAACTAAAAATTTTAACTGAGACTGTTATTGAATTCTCAGTTGGATTACAAGCTGAAATTGAAGGAATACCGAGGGCCTAAGCGCTTGATTTCAGATTCCGTCGCCATGACTAATTCATATCTTTTTATGAGCCTGCCGATTACAAATTGATAAACAAGGCCTTGGCCACCGCTATGATTTCAAGCTGCATCAATAGACTCTACGGAAGCCATCTTTTCGGTTCAGGGTGGCCTTTGCATCCTGCCCGTGACTATCCTCACTTTATGAGCGACAAAAACTTTACTGTATTATACGATTCCGCGTATGTAAATGCTAATGACGAGATGTAAGAAGATGACGAATGATTTCTAAAGTCTAAACCAAATATTATAAAACAGTATTAATTGATACTTTATTTATCAAAGACTTTCAAGAAACTCAAAGATATTAAATACAGAATTGGAGTCAAAAAAATTAATGAGTAAATCATTACCGCCTGCCTTTGGATTGATAGTTGAAATCCCAAGCTGTATCGTCGCTGGCCGTCTATAAGTGGTCGATTGATTCTAATTTGGACTCCTCCGAATGGTTGAAATGTTTAATTGAACGGGGATATTTTTGAATTAATCCAATCAAAGGAGATTTCATTTGCTTTGACTTAAAAGAGTCCCAATCGAAGCCATTAAAAAATGGATGATTTTTAATTTAGAACCACCCCTTTACACCCAGTCTTTATTCAGGTTTGTACCGTAGTAGGCCAGCAACTAAATTTTTAAGTTACTAACTTATATTTAACCCTCTCCATATATGTAACTGTTCCTGCTCCTTTACCACTCTCTTAAATCTAGTCTTTGAGCTTAATTCCTGGATAGTGAAGGGAGTCTCACCAGTCGCTAATTCATAGAAGAGAATTCCTAACGCCCAAAAATCGACACATTTGCTATACCCCTGCTGCAAGACCATTTCGGGAGCTTTGTAAAGAATGGATCCTGTGTCAGATTTGTGGAGTTAATCTTAATGAGAGATTATTTTAGCTAACCCAAAATCGCTGAGTTTAGCATATCCGTCAGAAAACAGGAGAATATTCTCTGTTTTAAGGTCTCGATAGAGGATATGTTCAGAGTGTAAATACTCCAACCCAAGTACAATGGAAGCTGCTATAAACTTGACTCCATCATATCCCAAATGTTTAAAATCATCTTTCCTTCGACCATTTCCAACCAAGCTATTCACATCACCTCCGCTCGCTTCTTCCATGACCAAGTAGATATAGCTTGGATCCGAGAATGCGTATTTCAAGGTTGTAATAAATGGATTGTTGAGTCCAGAGAGAATTTATTTTTAGAGTTTGATGCTCGCTAAAGTATGATGACTAACAATTTTTTCTCGGTGTATCCTCTTCATAGCATACCTCTGTTTGATACCATGTTGCACTTCTTATTTCAATTCAACCTGTAATACACTGCCGAGAGAACCTTCTCCGAGCAATCCGCACACATTGAAGGAAGAAAAGGTGAGTGTTGTAAATTAAGGTTTGGTAGCAAGGGTTTCCTCGATAACCTAATCGATATCACAGTCTTAGCTGTCCTCCTCCATAATGGGAGCTTCATCTGGAGGTTGCTCGACCATTTATATTTTTAAAATATCCTGTAAGCTGGTTTACTTTTGCAATTTTTAAGAAGGAGGGGATACTTTAGGGGCAGACTTCTTATGGGAATGAGAGGAAGGCAAGGGACTCGATGACCCTGCCCGTAGAAACTATTAGTCGCAACAATGCTTAATGATTGCACCCATACCTGATTCTTCCAAATTATAAATAGTAAAATTCTGTCCTTACATTATTAAAGGGGTCTTTATATCTTCCGAAAACGAACAAATATATTATTTTAGCATTTATATTACTCAATAAAAATATTTTCTTCTTTTTTATACCAAAAGCCAAAGGTCAATAAGAAGATTATCAGTATATGAGGATATTTGTTTTAGGGTGAACTAACAAAATGAATGAATTATTTGAGTGAAAATATGTCCTGAGCACCAAAAACAAAAGTGGACAATAATCTTCATTGTTAAAATATTCCGTATTTTATTTATCATCAGATTCTTTTTCGATTATTGTTCTTTTATATTAACTATTATAATGTAGTATGACATTGATTTATATTGCACATTTGCATGCTATTAAATTAAATATTATGATTCTTCAATTCTCTATGATATTATCAAAATTAAGCCTTCACAATCATGAAGAGCTTTCAGAAGATGTCATTTTCATACGATTTTATTTCTCTTTTCGTTGGCATTATAACAGAATTGCCCCCTTTTTGTAGGTTCTGCTGATGAGACTCTTTCTTAGTGTATAGACTTTAGCCAAAATGGCTGATTATTCGGCTGTCAAGCGGTATTCAGTATCTGGCTCGTTGATTGACTTCATTATTTTATTGTCTTAATTGATTTCTATTAAATATAATGCTCAGCATCGCATCTATACACGAATCAAATTAAATTTCCTAGAGATGCTACTAAATTCTCGTAGGCTTTCTCCAGATTAATGCGAGTACATTCGATATCATTCTCCTTCTGTCTCATATCATTCTCAAGAGTCCCATTTTTTTAAACTGCCAAACTATACTTCATCTTCAGATCATTTAGCTTTGTTTCTAGTTCTAAATATCATCAGCAGTACCAGTGACTTTCGAGTTGAGTTCATTTTTTATTTTCTTCTCCTGCACCATATTTTCTCTGAGTTATTCGATCTCCGTAGTCAACTTTGATTCCATAGTTGCGTGGTTAGTCTTCAGCTGCTGAATATACACAGTCTGGGACTCTCCACTCTGGTTCATCTTTGACTCCAGCTGTCCAATCATGGTCTGATTGTTGTTGATCTTCTGTTCTAAATCATAACTTTTCTTTGCCTCCACTTCAAGTTTATGTTAGCTCTCATCTTTGTAGTTGTTATACTATTTTTGAAGATCCCCCATTTTCTTCCTCTCTTCTTGAAGTTGCTTTTCCAGTTTTTCGTTTGTGATCTTTTAGCCAGTCAATTGTTCCTAAAGTTGGTTGATTTTCCTCCGTTGATTTTAAATTTAAAAGCGGATGTCCTTGGATTTGGTGTTAACTAAGTCGTTTATCTTAGTTGTCAGGGTGTTTATACTGCGAATATTATCGCCCATTTTGGCACCATTTAAGGGGATATTTTCAATAATTGTATTTTCAATTGCTGGTGACTGAACCACATCTTAAACTTACAATTTCTAAAAATGTTATTCTTCTTTGGTAACAGTCGTCCCTTTTTCGCTCGATGAAAGATTTGACGCTGATGATTTTTAAGATTAGGTTTCGGAACGTTTTACTGGGGACTGTTCCTTCTTGACTGGAGTAATATCTTTCAAATCCAGGCTCGCAGTTGAAACATCAAGCTGATTAATGGCCGAAATACAGCTCAATAACATTGTTTGTACCTCATTGAGTCATAGCCAGCCTCCACAGCCTCTTCTTCATAATGGATTTTCATTTCAACCTTAGTCCCGTTAACTGGACATTTCTCAAGAGGAAATTCCTGCTCGATCTCTATATTGACGAAACAATACCATAGATTCTTTTGTTGAAAAATTAGGCTAGGTCGATAGAGACTGATCCTGCTGATTTTTATCCCTTTTCTGTAGATATTAGAAAACTATAGAGACACTGAATTGATCAGAGGTTACTTTTTTTTCCACAAATTTAGCAGTTGTTGTATCGAAGTACATGCTAACATTGAGTTTAAGAATTTGGTTAAAGCTAACAATCCCGTTTTGAAGAGGTACGAAGGAGGTTTATGCTGATTCGTTGCCTATTTTGATAGTGACATACTTCTTTTCCAAGTCATCTTGACTTGACACGCAAATTTGACGTTGAAGTAAAGTTTTTTTACTTCGGTGATGAACTGCATCTTATAGACCTTTAGGTTTTTGTGACTCATGCTTTGAATAATAATATATTGGACCTACCAAAATAGACACAATAATGTTAAACTATGAATTAAATGCTTGATTATCGTGAGATAACAATTGATTTGTTTAGTTAAATTGCAGAAATGTATTCTTTATGTGCCAGCAATCCTTGGAAAATTTAACATCTCTTCTTTATATCCATATTGATAATACAATAATCGATACAGATCATTTGACAATACTCACTTCCTTCTTATCTACTATCTTATAGATTTGAGTTGAGAAGTAGACTCCCGTCTCTTTATCTTCCACCTCCTCGTTGAACATCAAAAGCACAAGCACATTTTCCATTTCCTTCAAAAGAGCATTTGTAAGGCCAGCATGACTCAAAATAATTTCCTCCTTCTCATCTTCATCCTTCAATTCTTCGAAAGAACGCACCAAACCTAGTTCGATGCACTTATCAATCATAATGCTTTGCCCTAAAGTTCCCTTGAGCTTGTAGTAGATATTTTTTTGTCTGAATTATCAATGAAGTACAGTGATTAAATTTAACGGTCTGGTCGAATTGTGAATGGAAGAGAAGCCAATACGATGACATCCGCTATCTTTTCAGTTTTTACAAAATTTAAGATTTCTTGAGCGAAATCTTTCTTTCTTCCGAAGCGCAAAACTGATCTAAATTGCAGGATGACGACATCACCACAAAGATAAACCTCACCTGGTAGCCCTAAAGCTCCTCCTTCAATATCTTTGGGCAGATATCCCACAGATGGTTCAAGAAATTTTGATTTCAAGAATGCAACCCTTTAAAATCCATTTAAGGTGATGAGGTTGTCAAGAGCAAATGTTGGAACGTAGCCAGCAGATATTCCGCAGACCAGTAATACTTTTCCTTAAAAAGATTGCCTATCCTTAATGAACCTGAGCATAAAGTATAAAAATAGTTTAAATAATGGAGTTTATGATTATTTCATGGTTAATCACTTATTTGCCAAGTAGGTCGAAATTAAGGACTTTGTTGCAGAATTTATTTGGCTGCTCTATAGAGTTTATCCGTTGGTCTTAAGAATACTTCTCACGTTCTTGGCTAAAACCTTTCCTAATTAGACTCCCCATTGGTCATAGCTGTTTACATCCCAAAGAAATCCTTATACTGAAGTCCTGTGCTAGTAAAGGGCCAGAAGCTGTCCGCATTTATAGGCGTTTAGCTCTCCCAAAAACAAAAGACTTGAAGAAGGTCTGTCTCCAGGGAATTATTTATGAGGAATGAGATGTTATGGAGTCTTTTCAGCAGATAGCTCCTCCCTTGTTTTGCCAATTGCCAAAGCATCGGGCTGAGAGAAGAAATTAGACATCAGCTCATCATGATTATTCACAGGATCATTTAAGACAGTATATGGCTGCTGCGATTTTGTGAAGCCGATGAATTACACTGGAACAACCCTGCCTTGATGAATGAGCTGGAAGAAACTGTGCTGGCCATTTGTACCTGGCTCTCCAAAGTTGACTACAGCAGTTGGATAGTCAAAGATAACTCCTTTGGAATTGACTCTTTTGCCGTTGCTCTCCATGTCCAATTGCTGGATATGGGGTGCAAATTTGCAAAGGGCTTGACAATAGGGGATAATGGCTCGTGCAGTATATCCTTGTACTGCTGTACGGTAAAAACCTATCAGGCCAAGCAATAATGGAATATTTTTCTGAATAACTGATAAAATACGCTTATGGTTTTTTCATTTAGGAGAAGACCATCAATTGAATGTCCTCCCTATAAAAACTTGACTGCTGTTTAGAACCCAAAGTGAATTGAAAGTGGAAGAATCCCGATGGCACTCCATACCGAAAATCTCCCTCCAACAAAATCCCAAAATCCAAACACATTTTTATCGTTAATGCCGAATTTAGAAGTTTCAGGAATGTTGGTGGAGCAAGCACAAATATGTTTTTCTGCAATTAAAGCTGCATCAGTGACTCCTATTTTAGAGTATTCGGCTATCAGCCACTGTTTACAGCTCTTGGCATTCAGGAGAGTCTAAGCTGTGGTAAAAGTTTTAGAGTTTACCAAAATCAGAGTATCTTCAACATTTAGGCCTTGATTAGAAATTGATTACCTTCTGTTGCTCTGTTGAAATCAATCGGATCAACATTGGCCAAAAAGCGAATCTTTCTGCCAGCTGCCAACTCCTTATAGGCTGGATGTGATCGTAAAGCTTCATAGACAAATTCGACAGACAAGTAGCTCCCTCCAATACCTATGACGATCAAATTGACAAGATTCTTACCAGTGGCGCCAGTCCATTCTCCAGAGCGAATTTTTAGAGAAAATTATTTGATATTTCCGAGAACTTCATGAACATTTGTCAAAATGGTTTTAATTTCTTTATTTTTGGTATCGTGCAAAGTTGATTCGATAGGTGCTCTCAGGCATGTGTGCAAAACTGCTCTGTTTTAGGTAAAGTTAATATGCTCCTAAGTAGATATATAAATACTCCATTGAAAAGCCCTTGGATTTTGTGTCGAAGGTCGGCCTTTTGGGATAGCTCATAAAATTCTTTCTCTATAGTATTGAGTATTAGTTTTTAATGAGTGTAATCGAAGAGTAAATCTTCAAACTGAGAAACAAGTGATCTATTTCTGTCTGTATCCTTCAAAAGGTCTTTGAGATGCATCTGGCTTAATTTTGGATAGTGTGTTTGCAATTACGTCCAAGGATGGCTTTCTCCTTGCATTTTTTAAATTATAATAAGATATGTTTTGGTGTAGGTTAATCTAAATCAACAATACTATCAGTGTACTTAAAAACCTATTCAATTTTCAATCCTAAAAGGCCATATTCCTTACCCTACGAATCTTCATAAGTCATTTAATAACAATAGAATTTCATCTTTTTTTAAATTCCATGCAGTTTTATTTATAATCATATTTCTTCAAAAGTATTTTGATATTAAATCGCATTCGCACTTTTAGAAAATAACTGTTTAATGGAAGAGGGTCAGAGGAAATCTGTTCGCTTACTGAGTGCTCTCAGCGACCTCAAACTAAATATCAAAAAAGTACCTGAAAAGTAAGTGGATTTTGATGAAAGGAGGCAGATACAAAAGATGGGTGCTTTGAAGGATGACGGAGAGGAAATTATTTATGAAAGGTTTATCAATATTTTTAGGAGGAAAAGACCCCAAGATAGAAGAATCATCTCAGATTGTCTCGTTTCTCACTTTACTTTCTCATATCTCGAAGAATCCATCAAAAATATACTTATTTAAAAATTTAACTTTTGCAAGGTGGAGGATGGGGAATACCTTATGAAGCAGGGAGATTGTGCGAGTTGTTTCTTTATCCTTCATTAAGGGAAGCTCACTATTTAGATTGATGGGTAATTCAAGAAGAAACTGTCGCCAGCTGATGGAGGGTTCGGATAATTGGCGTTATTGTTTAACGCTCCTCGCTCAGCTTCCATAAAAGCATAAACTACTAGCTTTTTGTGGTATATTGATAGAACCACGTTCAAGAATGCAGTTGAAGAAATCATATCTGCAAACTACAATGAAAACAAAGCCTTCATAGACAAATCAATGTATCTCAGCTAACTGTCTAATGGTCAAAGGCAGGCCCTTTCATAAATAGCAATGAGCCAATATTACGAAAAACTAACTATAATCTGCAGAGAAGGAGAACTAGCCTCTTCTTTCTATATTTTAAAATCGGGGAGAGTGAGAAGAATAAAAGATGGAGTCACTCTTGGCTATATTGAAAAAGGATAAATCTTTTAGCATGAAGTTGCCTTGAAAGAATAGTAAGTTCGGAAATAAACTCTAGTGACAGAATAAAACTCTCATATACTGGCCTTAAGCGTCGTTGGTATCAAGAATACTCTTGGAAAAAGCCTGCCTATAATACTCATCCGCAACCAGCTCAAGTCTGTCCTTGAAAGATAGATCTTTTTCAAGAAATTAACTAAGAATTATGCTGCTAAATTTTTGGATAGTTTTGAAGTGAGTAACGTTGAGAAAGGAAAAACTGTGATCGATACCTATCGTAAAAAAAAGAACTGCATTGTATTCATCCTTGAGGGGGAAATCGAGATTGCTTTTCCCAAATTTATTAATCCAAAGTCCAGTCAAAAGATAATGGCTTCTATAAAGGAAATAAAGAATATTAACAAATAGAATATCGATAAGAAACAACTGTTTGGTTTGTAAGCCTTAAAACAGATTGCCTGCAATTAAAAAAACAATGACTACTATGATATCAATATTCAATTTGCTGAAAAGGGAAAAATAGCGAAGACTAGTTTGGGTTAAATTTAGTCAGTCTTTGGATGCACATTCATTGAAGCCTTAGTTCAATCGTACCGACTTTCATATTTAGGGCGCATGAAAAGGAGGATAAGAAGTTCAGAACAAGTCAAATCTACGAGATGAAGGGCATCACAAAAAATTACCAGCTTGCCAATTTTAATGCCAGAAAGGTTCTTGGATCTGGAGCCTATGGCAAGGTGCTTCTAGTGTCTTATTAAAATCTTTTGTTCGCTCTAAAATGCATATCAAAAAAGCCATTGATAAAGCATAAGCACATCGAGTTTGTGAAGGTATTTGTTGGTGGATTTAGGAATAACGATAAAGCCTGAGCATAATCAGTATGAAAGATTCGCCTTTCTTTGTGAAATACTATCGTTCGTTCAAAGACCATTACTACATCTACTTTTTGACTTAATATATTGAAGGCAGAGATCTTTTCGACGTGATTCGCTCTATTGGTATCCTATCCATAGAGCAAGCTCGTTTCTACGTGGCCATCTTGATTCATATGCTAGAAACATTTCACCATTAGTCCATCATCTACAGAGATTTAAAACCAGAAAACATTATGGTCGGAAAAGACGGATACCTTAAATTGATAGACCTAGGAACATGCAAGAGGATGATTTAAAATCAGAATAAAACATTTAGCTTTATCGGAACCCCCTAATACATGGCACCATAAGTATTTATTCATAAAGGCTACTCGTATAATGCTGATCTATGGTCTCTAGGCGCTATATTTTATTAATTTTTGGCAGGAAAAAATCCCTTTATTCAAAATAATACTGAAGATATGAAAGAGATATACGATCAAATCATGGTAAATGGTTTATAGTTTCCTTTATTCATGAAGGATAGCAGTCACGTGCTGATGAGGCATGCTAAAAGTTTGATTAGTCAGCTGTTAGATAAAACTAACCCCTGTAATAGGCTCGGTGGATCTTTCAATAACTTGAAAAACCACTCATTCTTTAGTGGTTTTGATTGGGTATAAATGAGTATATTCAGAATGCACTAGTTAGTAAAAAGTTGACTCCCGCCTTTTTAATTAAAAAATAGCAGTTACTAAATCCAGAAAAGGTAAAAGACCTTCCAGCTCGATCAATTCTGACCTATCTTAAAGACTGGAACTGCGAACTGCCCACCATCAAAGGAGTATCATAGGGATGGGATTAAATATTTTCATTTTGATCAATTAAAATCACTTATGCATTCACTCCATAATATAACATCAGACCCGCTCACTCTTCTGTGATTTTTCGGACAGATTTTGAAACTATTCCCACATTTTGGCAGTACGATCGACCACACTAAGGTGAGGAAAGAATTTTCTGTATCTAACTTCGTTTTTTTAGATGAATAGGGTGAAATCGGAACTTTCTTTAGACACTTGTTTGTTGTGCTGCAGTTAACGCTGGTGCTGTATCTTGTTTCGGACATCTTCAGGCTTTTACATTTCGATATCCATCCTCCTTTTCAGTCAAAATATAATAAACTATCATATATGAAGTATAATTTGGCGACTGATTCTAAGTTTATTCGGGTTTAACTAAAATTACATCTTAAGCACCTTCAAGCAAAAAAGGTTTTACTTTTGGATTATTATTATTAAAATAAATGAAACCGGTTATGAATAAAGATATTTTGAAGTCTAACAACACTACTCTGCTACCAATACCTCCTCGATTCCAATGGTAAAATGGTCATGGCTACTGCGGCTAGACTTCCATCCAAAGCTGTTCTCTCTACTATGGTAACTATATCAGTCAGAAATTGGTAAGAGCCATTGCTTAATCCTAAGTCTTAATAGGAGAGAATGCTGAGTCAACTTTGGATCGGCTTGGCTACATCTATAAAAGCTGGGACAGCTAACATCACAAAAAGCCTCAATATAAGGACTATCTTCAATGGATAAAAAAGAACATAGAGAAAGGCTACCCAGTTATTATTGCAGGGTATGAACCTAAAGGCTAAAACTAGGAGTATGATCATATCTATTTGGCTTTGGGAGTTAACTCCAAGAATTATTAGGAGTACTCAGGCGAAGACTATCTTATCTATGCTGACCTTTTCGACTAGGATTACACCGTCACTGCTTTTGATAAGGTCGCAGACACAAGAAAAATGAATGAGAATGGTAAAAATTTAGATTTTGCTCTCCCCAAGGAGATATGCTATGGCATTGCTATCCTGGGAATAAAAGACTAATAAAAACAATTTCTACCAGTGAGATTGATTCTGGAATAAAACAGTGAGCCTAATGTTTCCCTCGGAGAATAGTCCTGCACATTTACTCTCAAAGTTCAAGTCTTTGAACTCAAAAAAGGGCAAAAATATGCTGTTCTCAAGTATTCCACTTATAAAAATATTCCCAAAAATCAT
>Ga0302191_10002228_pt1 | contig 12139 bp, 10 predicted proteins | sample II_Bog_E3_1_FD_198775 | JGI IMG/M metagenome (GOLD analysis project Ga0302191, IMG submission 198775) | Peat permafrost microbial communities from Stordalen Mire near Abisko, Sweden - II_Bog_E3_1 | ecosystem: Environmental > Terrestrial > Soil > Wetlands > Peat | place: Sweden: Abisko...
AAGAATAATTTTCAATCAAAGTAGCCGTTATAAAATGATATTCAAATGGTTACAGCTATTTTGTTCTGTTATATCTTAGGAACTTCCGTTACAAATTAAGTGAAATGGTCTTTTAAATGATAAATGGTGATAATTCTAAGCCCATCTATTTCGGGATAGCATATTTTTTAGAAATATTGAAAATATTTATCAACAATATTTTATTCACTTTCAAGAACCTCCAGGTTACAATTTGACATTCTTCAAACAGAATTAGTTCAATTTTTATTATTTCCTGACAAAATATTTAAAATCAGAAAGCAATCAATCTACTTTGTGATTATTTGATAAAAACTTAAAAAACAAATATTTAAACTATGGTCTTCCAATCGGTTTCCGGCTATTGTTTCAGTAAAAAAATAATCTTACATTTGTGTTTTAAATCCGACCAAATCTTCTTTGAATGGAATCAATTTCTAGTTTTGCAGAGCTTACGGAGCACCTCAGGAGTGTGAATAGTCGTAAACGGTTGGCAGTAGCCAATGCCGTCGATTCGCACACTTTGGATGCTGTCATAAGAGCGGTCGACCTTGGAATTGTTGAAGCATATTTAATTGGCGACGTTGCCTCCATCGAATCGCCTCATTTATTCGAAAAGGTTCTCTCTCCTTTTATTCATATTATTGATATACCTGAAGTTCAATTAGCGACGCTCGAAGCAGTCAGGATGGTTAAATCTGGAGAGGCTGACATCCTAATGAAAGGACTGGTTAATACGGATGTGTTATTAAGAGCCATACTGGATAAAGAAAAAGGCTTATTACCACCGGGAAAAGTCCTGACTTTCAATGCTGCTATGGAAATTCCTACCTATCACAAATTAATTTTCTTTTCCGATCCTGTTGTAATACCATCCCCTGATTTGGTACAGCGTACTGCTATGATCAAATATTCCATTGAAACGGCAAATAAATTTGGCATTCCAAAACCAAAAATAGCCTTGATTCATGCCACTGAAGTTGCCAATCCTAAAATCCGTTACATGCAGGATTACCTTGATATTTTGCAAATGTGGCGTAATGGTGAGTTTGGCGATGTCATCATGGATGGACCCCTGGATATCTTTCTGGCACTCGACAAAGAACGTGGTGCCATAAAAAATGTTCCGACTCCGGTACTTGGTGATGCCGATATCCTTATTTTTCCGAACTTTGAATGTGCTAATTGTTTTTACAAAGGATTGTCACTTTTTGCCGGTGCCGAAATGGGTGGGTTACTGCAGGGAACTACTAATCCGGTTGTGCTCACTTCACGGAGTGAAAGCATAGATTCAAAGTTTTACAGCATTGCAATGGCCTGTGTCATCGTTTGAGCGAATGAGTATTGAGCTTTGAGTGTTGAGTATTGAGATTTGAGTGTTGAGTGTTGAGCTTTGAGTGTTGACAACCGTCATCGACGGATTCCGTACAGAATCCAACCATTAATAACATGAAGCAAATTACACCGGACTCAACTATCAGAGCATTATTAAATATTTCAATCTTTTGTAATGCAGCTGTTGAGTAAAATCAATCAGTTGCATTTTAGTTATATGATAATGAGGCTATACGAATTGCAGATAAACTTGTTAACGACATGGAGTCCTGAATTTTAAAGAGATTTTTTTTCTGAATAAAGAAACTATCTATTTTTAGATAATTTAAGAAAAAATTGTTCTATATTTGTAAAGGAATAAAATATGATTATATTATAAAGTACATTTTGAAAATTAAATAAAATTTTAAAGCCAATACTATGAAAAAAGTTTGTTGTGGAATAATCCTTATTTGTTTAATCGGCACATCGAAGATAAACTGCTCAGCACAGGGCAGTACAATATCATCAAACAGGCAAGTCATGCTGGCAAGTCAGGAAGCCGTGGATGCCATTGCAATGTATCCAACGGATACAAGAAAAATAATATTTGAAGCCAGTGAATACCCTGAAGTAATTACTAAATTGAATGTCATGCGTTTGAAATCACAGACCTCATTCGATTCTTTGGTTTCAATTCTTAAAAAGGATGAGCAGGAGAAAATATGGAACCTGACACGTTATGATAATCTAATATCCGATCTGGCTGCAAGCCCAATAAAGTCAGAATCAGATATCGATGCAATCCTTGTCAATTATCCTGAAGAAATACATAAAACCGCAATAGAAGAGAATAAAAAAAATTATAAATTGCTTGTTCAGATTGATCAAATAAATAAAAGTTATGATTCTGATTTTGAGCTTTTGTTGAATAATTACCCACCGGAAGCTATCGAAGCTTTCAGGGAGATAATAAAGATGCCTGAAGTGTTGAGCATTCTGAATGATCATATGCAATATACAGTGATTGTAGGAAATTATTATAAAAAAAACCCTGACAGGATTTTACATAAAACAGATTCTTTAAATCTCGTATTAACTCAAAAGAACACACAGGAAGCCAATGACTGGAAACAAAGCATGAATAGTGACCCTCAGGCACAAAAAGAATATGTAGAAGCAGCGCAGGAATATGCTCAGGAAAATGGATATCAACCGGATGTATACAACACACCAATGACAGAGTTTGATACAAATTACAATTCAAATCCTTACAATTGGTGGTTCGGTTATCCATCGTGGTATCCCGACAACTCATGGAATCCAAATCCATACTGGTATGATTGGGGATTTTATTTTAATTCAGACAGACAACCGGTTTTCAATGGACTTCCATCATCCTATTTTATGGACTGGTACTTTTATTATCCTGAACATTTATCCAAATATGCCGAATTATCAAACAATTATTACAATTACTACGACAATCACCGCGAATCAATGAATTATAACAGCGTAAGCCATAGTGTAAACGACTGGCGTAACAACAACAAAGATATTATAACTAATGACTGGGACTTTGATAAGACGAACAGGGTTGAGCGGTTCAGACAGTATGGAAATATGGAAGCAAGCAGAAAAAAATACAATATTAATAATCCAAAACAACAAATCGGGCGAACTGAATATATACAAAAGACACCTAATAAGTTTTATTTTCTAAATTCAGATATAACTAAAGAGACTGTCAATCAAAGGGTTATTAATACAAACTCTATTCAGGGAAATTTACCTGAACCGGCTAAAAGGCCAACTGTTAACATACCAACACATTCCAGAACAACAGTTCAAGAACCAACTTATGGTAATCCGCAACCGACTAATGATCTGAACAGAGAAAGGAATGTAAATACGAACATGCCTGTAAGAAGTGAAAATTCCAATCAAATGAGAAATGCCGAACAATACAATCAAAATAAATGGAAACAGCCACAACAAGTTCAACCAAGGCAGCAACCACAAGTTCAGCCACGGCAGCAACCACAAGTACAACCACGGCAAAGCACACCCTCATCTCCTGTAAGACAACCCGAAAACCGTCAGATACAGCAGCCCCAACCTGTCAGACAAAACAATCCGGCACCTTCAAATATCAACAGGAAGTGATTAATACTTAGCTCATTTGAAAATTGATTTTAAAAATATTTTTACTCAGGTAAATAGGTAAACTAAGAATGGGAATAATACAGGTTTGATCTGTTTTTATTCCCATTTTATTTTAACAAATAAATATCAGAGTTGAATTATCAGATGCCATCGTAAGCTTCCATAGCAGTTTGCAGGCATGTAGAAACTCCTTTCAACCCACAAACGGTAAGAGTTATAAGAATTGCATCTTTAATTTCATCACGTGAAGCGCCCAATTGTTTTGCCATTTTTACATGGAAAAACACAGCTGTACTGTCGCCCAGGGATGATTTAATTCCGATATAAACCAATTGTTTGGTTTTAGCATCCATTCCTGTTGTTGATTTCAAAGCGTCGATAAGTCCGTCGAAAGCTTTGGCAACTTCGGGGGCTTCGTGTTGGAAAGTGTCAAGTGTAGTTTTCATTTTAGTGTTGAGTATTGAGCGTTGAGCGTTGAGGGTTTAGCTTTGAGTATTGAGAGTTAAGCGTTGAGCGTTGAGCGTTGAGTGTTGAGCGTAGAACTCTGAATTACGAAACCATGAATGATTTCAACAAAACCATCTGACATTAAATATCTTGAATTCATAGCACAAAGTAATATCATGAAATAATATCACAAAGTAATATCATGAAATAATATCAAAATATCATATCACGAAGTAATATCGTCATAGTTTATTTTCGTGAAGCTGTCAACGATTCAACCATTATCTTCGCTGCCTTTGAAGCTGCTCCGGGTCCACCTAATAATTTCTTCATCGATGCATATTCGTTCAGCATGTTTTGACGATAGGTTTTATCGTGCAAGAGGTTATCCAGTTCCTTTGAAACATTTTCAACCGTAAAGAATTGTGCCATTAATTCTTTCACCACCTCTTTTTGTGCAACCAGATTCACCAATGATATGTACTTCACCTTGACAAAATAATCTTTTAACAACATCATTAACCTTCCGAAATAGACATTATAAACTACCACCTGAGGTGTTCCAATCAGTGCTGTTTCCAGTGTTGCAGTTCCTGAATTTACTACTGCTACTTTTGCTTGTTTAAGTAATTCGTAAGTCTGATCGAAAGTAATATGAACATTTTTATCTTTCAATATAGAGTGATAAAATTCTTTGTCAATTCCGGGAGCACCCGCAATAACTGCCTGATATTCCGGGAAACGCAGAGTCGCTTTGATCATACGGGAGATACATGCCGATATTTCCTGCTTGCGGCTACCTGCCAGGAGAGCAATAATAGGTTTGTCAGGCAAATCATTTTTAGTGCAGAATTCCTTAAAGGTTTGCTGTTGATTCGGGCGTAAAGATATTGAATCAACCGTAGGATTACCGATATATTCTACCTGATAATCGTGTCGTGCATAAAATTCAGTTTCGAAAGGGAAAATAGTAAACAATTTGTCAATATATGCTTTTATTGCCTTAATACGGTGTTCTTTCCATGCCCATATTTTAGGAGAAATATAATAATACACAGGGATATTCAATTCTTCTTTTGTAAACCGTGCCATTGGCAGGTTGAAGCCAGGATAATCCACCAGGATTACTACATCAGGCTTATAATTTACGATTGCTTTCTTGCATTCATTGATATTATTCAAAACTTTCCGGGCATTCTTCAAAACTCCCCAAAAACCCATAAAAGCCATTTGACGATAATGTTTAATCATTTTACCACCTTGTGCCTGCATTAAATCGCCACCTAAAAAGCAAAAATCTGCACTTAGATCTTCCTTTCGAAGTTCATGCATCAAATTTGAAGCATGCAAGTCACCCGATGCCTCGCCGGCTATGATAAAATATTTCATTGTTTTGTGATTTTATTTGATTGTTACGCTATCCGTGTTCCGCGTTCCATGTTCCGCGTTCAGTGTTCTGTGTTCCGTGTTCCGTGTTCAGTGTTCAGTGTTCAGTGTTCAGTGTTCAGTGTTCCGTGTTCCGTGTTTCGTGTTCGGGGTTCTGCGTTACGTGTTCCGTGTTCCGTATTCCGCGTTCAGTGTTCAGTGTTTCGCGTTCCGCTTTCCGTGTTCTTCGTTCCGAGTTTCGTGTTCCGTGTTAAATGTTTATTATTCTTTATATATTGTTCTTTGTTCTTTTTCTGTCCGTGTTCTACCTACTTACTACCTACCACCTACTACTACTTACTACCTACCACCTACTACCTACTACTTACTACCTACTACCTACTACCTACTACCTACTACCTACTACCTACTACCTACTACCTACTACCTACTACCTACCACCTACTACTACTTACTACCTACCACCTACTACCTACTACTTACTTCCTACTACCTACTACCTACTACCTACTACCTACTACCTACTACCTACTACCTACTACCTAATCATTCCTGTTTAAAGCATAAAAATACTGGCAATAAAGTAAGGCATTCCACCTAAAAGCAATCCTGAAGCAATTTTAAAGCCTTCAAACTTGTAAAACACAAAAACAAGTACCAGATTAGGCATAATTGATAATAACAGCAGTTTTCCCAACAGTATACCCGGATAGAGCTGTTTCATAGTTTCTAAAAAGGAGACATCCACCGGATAAAACCGATTCAGGTAAGCCCATATAAAAAGTACCGGAAGCAATAATCCGGGAACAAATCCATATAAAAAATGATTGAATCGTTCCATTTAAAAGTCTTAATCTAATTTCCATGTATTAATTTCTTTCATGGCTTTATGAGCTGTCAGATCTATGGTTGTTGGTACAATCGAAATATAACCGTGATCCAATGCCCATTCGTCGGTATCTTCGGCAGCAGGTTCATGATTTTCAAAGTTTCCCGTCAGCCAGAAATACGAACCACCTCGCGGATCAATTCGTTTTGCATATTCTTTAATCCAACGGCCATCACATTGACGGGAAACACGAATTCCTTTTATTTTTCCAACCGGTGCATTTACATTTAAACAGGTTGCATGAGGTAATCCGTTTTGCAGAGCTTCGCGGACTATTTTCAGAATATAAGATTCGAAAAGTTTAAAGTCTGCTTCCAAAGAATGATCGCAAATGGAAAAGCCGATGGATATGATACCATTTTCACATCCTTCGAGAACAGCTCCCATAGTCCCCGAATAAATTACATTAATGGCCGAATTGGACCCATGGTTTATACCGGCAACCATTAAATCGGGTTTACGTTTAACAATCTCATTCAGAGCCAATTTAACACAATCAGTTGGAGTGCCGGTACAACTATACCGCGAGAGTCCTTCTTTTTCTTCTAACTTTTTAAAGCGGATCGGATGAGTCACAGTCAATGCATTCGATTGAGCAGAGCGTGCTCCATCAGGTGCTACAACCACTACATCCCCGATTTCCATCATTAGTCTGGTTAATATCTCTATTCCAGGTGCATCATGACCATCATCATTGGTAATTAAAATCAACGGTCTATCCATATATTATCTTTATTCTTTTGTCTTTATTCTTTTGTCTTGGTTCTTTTGTCTTTACTCTTTTGTCTTTATTCTTTTGTCTTTATTCTTTTGTCTTTATTCTTTTGTCTTTATTCTTTTGTCTTGGTTCTTTTGTCTTTATTCTTTTGTCTTTATTCTTTTGTCTTTATTCTTTTGTCTTTATTCTTTTGTCTTTATTCTTTTGTCTTTATTCTTTTGTCTTTATTCTTTTGTCTTTATTCTTTTGTCTTTACTCTTTTGTCTTTATTCTTTTGTCCTGGTTCTTGGTTCTTGAATCTTGGTTCTATAAAAATCAGTTTTCAATCAAATCCTTTTTATTTTCCAACGGGTAGCATAAATAAATATTGAACTTACAATAATAAAATAGAGTACATCACGTGAATCAATAACACCCCGGCTCATTGATTTATAATGAGCATGAATCCCCAGCAAATCGAGGATTTGAATAGATTGTCCGGAAGTAAAAAAACCTGTCAGCACTTCAAAACCATAGAAAAAAAAGAAGGAAAGTACCACGGCTGCTACAAAAGAAACAATTTGATTATTTGAAAGCGAAGAAGAAAATGTTCCGATAGCAACATAGATAGCTGCTAAGAAAAAGAGCCCTATAAATGATCCCCAAAAAGCTCCGGAATCTATATTACCAACGGGCTCAGCCAGATATGAAACCGAAAAATAATAGATTAAAACAGGAATTAATGCAGCAGTAACTACAGCCAGTCCGGCAAAGTATTTACCCAAAACAATATTCATTTTGCTTACAGGTTTTGTAATTAACAATTCCCATGTACCAGTTTGCATTTCTTCTGCAAAAAGGCGCATAGTGACAGCAGGACAAAGAAAAAGGAATAGCCAGGGAGCCAGATAAAATAGTCCGTCAACATTGGCATAACCTGAATCCAGGATATTGTATTCTCCGGGAATAATCCATAAAAATAATCCTGTTAATATTAGAAAGATGCCTATTACGATATAACCGGTTGCATTACTAAAGAAGGTGCGCAATTCTTTTTTGAATATTGTATACATGGAAAATTTAGTTGAATTACGAATTCTATTACTTACTTATTACATTTAGAAGCCTGTATTTGCAATTGATTTTTGTTACATTTGCGGTGTCAAAGGTAACCAAAAAAAATGAATGGATAAAACACAAACAACCGATGGAAGTATGAACTATAAGCTTTATCTCCTCATATTCATTTTAGGCACAAGCATAATTCAGGCACAAACAAGTGATCAGTACAGTTTCAAAATAGAAGGAATTTATGGTACTATTATACCGCACGACCAACATGTAAAACCTTTAATAGAGAATCATGTTTTTGGAACAGAATTATCAGTCGAATTTCAGACAATGGGAGAAAAACCCTGGCAGCAATTTAATTCATTTCCTGTTTTCGGAATAGGATCAGTGTGGCTCAATCTCGGGAATCCCCAAAAACTTGGAAATGCTTTCGCCCTTTATCCCTATTTAAGTTATTCTTTGATACGAACAAGGCATTTCAGATTAAACATGAAAGTTGGAGCCGGTGCAAGTTATCTGACGAAAACCTACAGAAACACAAACACCAATTCACTTGGAGAAACTATTCCTTTTGACAGCACAAATGCAGCAATCGGTTCAGCCTTAAATGTCTATTTATCCGCAGGTGGAAGCCTGGAAATTCCAATTAGTAAAGGATTCAGTTTAACAGCCGAATATACCTGGAATCATATGTCAAACGGAAGTACTGTTGCTCCAAATTCAGGACTAAATTTATTAAACGGATTCATCGGACTAAAATACTTTCCAAATTACAGGAAGTTTAATTACCCTTCAAAACAGATTTTAAAAGACATTCCACATAAATATTCTTTTGAAATAATAGCATCCGGGGGTTTTCGTCAAATCTATTATCTGGACAACCGGACATACCCGATTGCCTCCATTGTTTTTGGTGTATACAGGCCAATCACGAATTTCTATAGAATGGGATTAGGGTTAGATGCATTTTATGATGGGGTTTATGATGGTACATCACTTTACCAAAGGACTTATATCACTTCAAACTTATTAAGAAACAAACTGAGGGTAGGGATATCATGGCAACACGAAGTATTACTCGGACGAATATCCGCAGGCATAGATTTGGGATTGTATCTTTATGATCCACTTAAAAACCTGTCACCATATAATGATGCTAAAAACGGACAGTTAAACAAACCACTCATTTACCCTTACGACATCAATAATGAAGATGGCTGGTTTTATACCAGGGCAACTTTTAAATATGCCTTAACAAATCATATTTTTATATCATTAGGTTTGAAAACACATCTTCAAAAAGCTGAATTTATTGAATGGGGATTGGGGTACAGGCTTTAGGAATCAGTAGTTAGTAGTCGGTAGTCGGTAGTTAGTAGGATATAGTTGGTAGGATATAGTTGGGTATCAATTATTTTGTATTTTTTTTGTTATTTTTTTCTCTTAAATGCTGGCAACTTTTTTTCACCCACTACCCACTTCCTACTACCCACTACCAACTACCAACTACCAACTACCCACTACTTATTACTTTTTAAAATTCAATTGGGTTTAGTTCATCAATAAACAAGGAGATTTCATCGGCATCGATACCGTTGGCAATGAGAAATTGTTTGTCCTCATTGAAAGCCTCAATAAATATTTCCCAATTATTGTTTTGTAAATTCAGGCTGTTTGTATAATATCCGATAGCTTCAGCTAATTTATGTTGGCACCACGATACATGTCCTGCATTCAAATAATCGTGTTCGTTGGGTTCATTTTCTAATAATTTTTTAATATAATAATCAGCCTGTTTGATATTTCCTGAAATAAAAGAGCACCATGCAATTGCCCTCCAGACTCTTACATTTTCATCCCCGAGAGCATCCAATTTAAAATAAACACTTAAAGCGTCTTTGAATTTTCCTAACTCAACATTACAATGCCCAATTTGCATCAAGACACTCAATTGATTTGGTTTTAAGTAATCAGCTTGTTGATAAAACTCCAATGCTTTATCAAAATTGCCCATCAACCGGTAACAAAGTGCAATTTTCCGTACAGTCCATACATCATCCGGTTGAATTAAATCAGATTTTAAATAAGCATCCAATGCCTGGGGAAACTGAGAAGTTAATTGATACAGATAACCGATTTTTTGATAAAGAGCAGCAGCCGGAATAGCTTCATGTTGTATTTTTTCGAATAACTCAAGAGCCTGAGAAAAATGATTTTTTGAAAAATAATATTCAGCAATGCTTAATTTAAAATTACTATCTACTGATAGTATTTCAAACAAATAGGTCCGGTGCATTAAAAGTGTAAACGTAAACATGTCGGAAAAATCAGCATGTTGAGGATACAATTTAAAGAATCGGAATAAATCCTGAATATACAACCGGGAGATATTCTTAGAAACTAGATTTGGGGTTAGAAGGGCTTCATCTTTTGACATCTCATCCAACTGTTCAGCTTCATTTTTAAATGATTGAGTCAGCATACTGCGTTGAGAGTCGGGCATTTGGAGTACACTTAAACAAAAGGAATATTTATCGGAATTACACATCACATTATTATTTACAAAAGCTGTAATCAATGTTTTGTCATCAGTTTTAAACAACTCATTTACGGCAGAATTCCGGGAATCAAAAGGCATAAACCAATTTGTAAATTCCGAGAAAAAAGGGAAATTTTTCAGAAGTGAAAAAGTACTCATATACACATCAGCACCTTCCAGCTGAAGTTCACTAAGTTCTTTTAATTTATCGGATATACCGCTTTGTTCAAGCATTTCCTGCCAATCGGGATTTTCTTCCTCCCATTCTTCTGAATTTATTAAATTGTCAGTATCCATCTTATCTTTGAGAATAGGACTTATTTTCATCACTTCAGGTAAAATTTCTTCCTGCATTTTTTTAGTGATTTTTTCAGTCTCAGCAGTAGCGATAAGTTGAATAATAATATTTTGAAAATTATCAACGATATGATGATCATCTGCCAACAATACCAACCTATTTCGTATTGATGGAAAAAAAGGTAAAAATCTGTTATATTTTGCCATCACGAAACACAAACCTACCAACGCACGTTGTTTCACATTTTGATCATCAACCAGACAAGCATCAAAAAGCATCATGAGTTTACTTTCGTCAAACATTCTCCATAAGTTCAGAGTTAAAGCCGAAACCAATATTGATTTTTCAATCCAACCAGGGTAATCTTTATTCATCACCTGATTAAAAAAATGTTTTTCTTCTGAGCCCAGAAGTGTTGTAAGCCAAAAAAGACCAAAAAATTCAGGCATTAAGTGCTCATAATTTGAGCGTAATCTTTTTAACTCAATCACATGACCTTCATCTTCGTTTTTTAATATCACAGATTGAGTATGATAGTATTTCAATGCTTTATACAAATCCTCTGTTGAATGATATTTTTTAATATGCGGATAATAACGCTTTTGAGTGTATTCATAATTGGAGGAATTTCTTAGAATAAGTTCTTCTCTTAACTCAGAATTTAAAACAAAAATCTTTGCAATTAATTTATTATAAACTGATTTTCGCTCAGGATCATCAATACCTGTGATATAATAATGAAGTAATAGCCTGTAATTTTGTTGCAAATCTTCCATCCTGTCTGAAAATACACCATTTTGCAACTCATTTACTAATATCCTCGTTTTGTCAAATGCATTTTTCACCTGCCCTGTAACAAGGAAGTGTGATATTGACTTATAGGTAGCATGAATCTGTCCTGCATTCATAATTTTTAATGTATTGAAAGAACAAGGATTATTATAAATATGAAACCAACTTCGAGAGAGCTTGTTTAGATGAGAAGTAAAATTTACAAACAATTAGCATACAAAACAATTTAAATACTTAATGAGTTGATTAGCCCATTTTACTGATTTTGCGTAGTCTTTCTTCATCGATTATTTTAAGCTTTCGTCCATCCATGGCAATGACATGCTCATTTACAAAATTCGATAGAGTGCGTATTGCATTTGATGTTGTCATGTTTGATAGATTTGCCAGATCTTCACGTGATAAATAGATACTGATAGTAGCTCCATCTTCCTCCAGACCATAATTTGTTTTGAGTAAAAGAAGAGCTTCTGCCAATCTGCCACGAATGTGTTTTTGGGTGAGATTTACAGTGCGGGCATC
>Ga0302191_10002231_pt1 | contig 12132 bp, 8 predicted proteins | sample II_Bog_E3_1_FD_198775 | JGI IMG/M metagenome (GOLD analysis project Ga0302191, IMG submission 198775) | Peat permafrost microbial communities from Stordalen Mire near Abisko, Sweden - II_Bog_E3_1 | ecosystem: Environmental > Terrestrial > Soil > Wetlands > Peat | place: Sweden: Abisko, Stordalen...
AGTTTGTATTAAAATCACAACTGATGAAAATATAAGCGAAGACTTATGCTCCTTCCACAAAAACGCTATTAATAGAAAAAGGAACTACGCCTTCCAAATTTTAGGAGAACCTTAACACTCATATTGTGGAATTAAATTTATCCAAACATAGCTTTCTCCTGCCTACCCTCGGCATGATTCTTTCTTCTACCAAAAAACGATTGACCTATTTTTTGTAAATATATTGCTAAAATTGTCATAAGAAATTATAAATTTAGGCAAATAACCGCATCACATGAGCAAACGCGACAAGATAGACAAATAAAATTCTGTTTTACTACCTCCACGTCATAGCAAATCGAAGAAAGGAGCACAAACGCCTCTAATCAATTCGTAGAAGGACATATAAACTGATATTTATAGGAGAGTCATGTTATGGTTTAAGGTTAGGAACATTTTGCCAGGAGATCCATAGAGTATCTTATAATAGACGCTCTATGAAAGCAAAAATCGTATTCTCAAAGAACTAAAGGTCTGTGAAGTCGGCAATCAGGGTTGGGCACATGGTACTAGGGAGTCAATATTAAATCGGAGACGCCAAAAGGGAAATATGAAATATGAACAAAAAACTAGTTGACAACATTTAAACTTAAAACTTTGATTCTTATATATACTTAAAGCCAAAAATTAAAAATAGAAAGTACTAAAATATCGATATTAAACTTAATTGTTGAGTAAAGATCAATCTATTAATTTAGAATTATTTTAATTTTAAGAATCTCTTGATTTTTACAGAAATAGCAAAAGGTACCTCATTTATTTACGATTATCAGGCAAAATTGATTAATTTGATTTTTCTCTTCATTCATTTACAATAGATTGTATCAATAGATAAATTATAACCAGAAGAAAGGCATCCAAAGTAAAACAACTCTAATCCAAAGAAACATTTCTCATTGAGAGTGTAATGAAAAATTATGTCAATTTGAGACTAAATAATATTATCTGTCCTCCTTTTAATAGAAAAAGCACTTCATGAGAAAAGAAACCCTTTTAAAAGTTTAGCGCTCCTAATCAATATCCTATTTATAAAGTTCGAGTGACTGAGCTCCTGCACTCTATAAATAATCGAAATTTGTTATAATTGTATTTATTTATTACCCGCTGATCTTTAAGATCCCTCGAGTCACAAGAAAAAATTGTGCATATAAATCACCTTCTGAATGAAATTTTATGCAGTTGTTGTTGGTGTTGCATCTATTTCAGAGTTATTTCAGTGTATACTCTTTAAGAGTGCAAAAAGAAGTAATAACCTCAAGATGGGTATCGATATATTTTTCCTTTTCAAAGATGCTTTAAATTCTGTATATATTTGAAAGAATCCTGAAGAGATTTAATGAGTCTTTCTTTAAAAGAATATTAGGCAATGATTACTCAAATGAAAAATAAAATGAAAAAGCCAAATTTTATGACCTTATTGAAGAGGATAATCTCAATAAAGATGCTAATTTGTTAGGTATTGCATCCATAAGTGTATTATATAGTCTTAGGTGTCGAGTTTTTGGTAAAAACATCAATGAGAGGTGATTACCAAATTTATTCAACTATAAGAGGATTGATTCATCGAAAAGAAAATATGCAAAACCTTTATGTTTTGGTATGTTAGTGATGCCACGCTTATTTTTAATTTGATGAATCTTCTTTTATCTCTTTTTCAAAAGCTTGACTTTGCTACATAATCAGTCAACCATTGACATCATGCTAAACTAACTGCAATGATTATGTAATATCTTGAAGGGCTTAAAACTAGCGCGCACTGATTAAACTTATCAAATTATTACGGTATGGATCGTTTATGATTTTACTTTTAGGAAGACTTTAAAATCTATCACTTCTTGTATAAATTTTTTAGAAAAATGATTTGTATTTGGGAAACAATTATATTAAACTCATCCAGAGAGTCGTTCTTTCATTCTATTCAATCGAATAATTATTATAAGATAACACAGTAATCCAATTATCAAGATGAGAGGCGACTTACCCATAGTAGGATACATGAAAATGAGTCCTCTCCCTACACTCGTATTGATAGTTGGCTGCGACTCTGCCGAATTTGTATCCACTCTCGAAGTTGCCATCGACTGATGCATTATGCTTGCTGATTATGCTGTTCAAACCGAATTACTACTTAAGAATTGCATATTAACATAGGAGGTTTTTTGGTAGCTCCACCGTAAATCATGCAGGTGATCTCATAGAAGCCAGGGCCTACTAATCTGATGCAGCTTTTGCCACTATCAAATTCTAAATTTTAAGGCTCCTAATTAGTTATTTCGCGAGACCAAACCACACAACCGTTTTTAAAAGTGGCAGGGGCAGCCATCCATAAAGCCCCTTTACCAATATGATTCTCCCTTTAATTATTAATATAATTTGGTAAAAGCTACTCTTCTTTATGTTCTGCAATGCGTTCAACAATCCCCTGAAGTTAGCCCATGTCTTAGATAATTAAGCCATGACTTTGCTTGCATTAATTCTGCAGTTCCAAGGCACAACGATCCATTTCATCGATTTTAGCAATTAGCTGCTGCAAATTTTCTCCCTGCCTCTTCACCTTTTTTTCAAACTTAGAAAAAAATCCTTTATTCTTGGATAGCTCTTGCAGTTCCCTCTGCCAAGTTTAATGCTGTCCTTCAATCTGTCTCTGCATTCGGGCTTCTAATTCATCAATCTGCCCTCTCCCCTGTGCTATTTTCAGGAACGTATCCTTTTGAAATTTGATGATAAGCTTTTAAACTTCTTAAAACGTGACTTTTGCTATAACCTCTTTCCCTAAATTGCCAACGGCTGCCCGAAGTTATTGCAATTCTCGCCTCTCTGCTTTAGCCAGTACTTCATCACGCAACTGTCCTATTTACAGCTGAAAACTATCAGATTTGGCTGGAAGTTGGGGCTGTAAGAGAATATTTTGCTTGCGAGGCTGCTGACTTTGCTGCGTTCCGTGGTGTATATTGATGAAATTGGCAAAATCAACCTCATTAAGGCTATGACGGGAGTTTTCTTGCATTTCAAAGCTACTAATGTTATCACGTAATTTTCTATCTAATCCACGGCGCATATTTTCCTCTCGTTGATCTATCATGGCCTAAACAATTGTTTTAACTTCCTCTATCATGACCCTGTCCATGCCCTTCGGCCTCTCTAATTCTGTCACTCTCTCCTCCAGTTCATCTATTTGTGCACTGGCAATTGCATTGACTTGTTGTGCGATGAAAGCGAGTATATCGGACATTGAAGCGATTTTGCCCTCCTTAATATTAGTAGTGATACCTGAAGTAGTTGTTCGATTTGATGCGGATCTACCTGCGACATGTAACGGTGGTTATTAAGATAATAAGACTGATTGACTAATAAAACGATTATTTCAATAGTGTTATAATTTTTTAATAAGGAAAATACTAAACCAAATGAAATCAATAAATTTTCCTTGTTTATCCATTATTAATATTTTCTAATGATTTTTATTGATATATTTAACAGGTCCATTAAATATAATATCGAATATGAATGAGCCTGATCAATTAAAGGAACGTTAATAACGCCGCACAAATCACAGAAATGATAAACTTAAATAAATAGAAGCCCTCTACCGTAGCCAGATCAAACAGATATATACCACTAATAAGGATAAACATGATCAATTTGATTCCAAAAAATCAATCGAGGCAGAAATACGCACTGGAGTTGATAAAAAGCTTACCATTACCAATCTTCTTCCCAACTAACAAACTGAAAAAACTGTCAGCCAAATACGATCGGCAACGCACCTTAACATTAACAACGTATCCTCAAGCAGTCGACTTTTATTATTTGAAGGAGGAGATGAGCGTGCACGCGCATCAACACTGCTGAGAGGCGAGTCTACCCGTACAATCTAAATTCTAAGAAAATAAAATTAAACTAAGGAATTAAAAATTCGGTAGTTGACAAACAAGTGCGAGTGTCTTGTGGATAAATTAAAAAAATATCTTACTGCACAGGAGCTTGAGAATGAAGTGCAAAATTTGAAAGAATTTTCAGAAGGCAAAGCTTAGCGAATGGAAAATCTCCTTAAAATTAAGAATTAAGAAATTTTATTTCGGATTAAATTGCAAGTTGTTAACTTGCTACAAGAGTTCGGCCTCAACAAGGATCAACTCGCTGATGTCAATCAAATTGATGGTGAGGGAGCTTTGTTTTCCTTCCTTGCTCGAAAACTCAAAGGCAAGCTTAAAGATTTTCGAAGCAAGTAGCAAGAGACAAGTTTAGTTCAACAAAAGGACCGCATTCTGAGTGAACAACAATAATAGAGAATACATTTTTTAACTGAGACCAACTAACTGCTAAAGTTGTCGTAGAGTAAGCTCAAGAGCAAAGGGGATGATCTCAAGTCGCAGCTCAATGAGTACTTATAACGAATCAAGCATCGCGAAACTGAAAATTAGGAACGATAAAGCGAAATATTTCGCTTACGTAGACAAAACGATGAATTACATAGCATAAATCTAAAGTTAAGCACTGCTGTGAAAGGTGTTAACAATGACAAAGTCGATGAGAGAAGAGTATGGTAGGCAAAGGAAAAGTAAATGAAGCTACTGTTAAATAACTACTTCGTGTAAAAGAAGAGGCTATAAACTGAATTGGAAGAAAAAGATGGACACATATAGGAGCTAATAATAAGACAGAAATTTTTGGAACAAGAGAATGAAAGGTTAAACCGATAATTGGTTCGTTGGAAGGAACGTTTTGACTGGCTATAAAAAGATAAGGAAAACACTCTCAGATAACTTTAGGAGGAGAAAACAAACATCCTTAACCAATTTGAGGAATATAAACTGGACAATAATCAGGGCATACTAATGGATCATCGAGCAGACGTCGAATAAGCATTGCGCAAGATTCAATAGTATCAACAGGCTTACGAACAAGTTCTTCAATAGCTGGAAGAGGAAAGAAGATTACTTCAACGTTCCTAAGAACAAGCACAGAATAATTTAGATAAAATGGAACGAGATTGGCTTGAAAAAGTTAAAAGATTAAACAAAGTTAAAGAGCAGGAGCTGACAGAAATGTAGCAGGATAACTAGACAAGAATCACATAAATTCAAGGACAGTTTTAACAAAAATAGCAACTTTTAGTTTAAGAAATGCAAGCTCGTATGAAAGCGTTGCTAGCTGAGAAGGATAAAAAGAACACAGAGTTTACCATATCTCTTGAAAATTAGAACGATGAGTTGCGAAGCGAGATAAGTAATTTGATGAAAGTGTTGGAAGTTAAGGAATCCCTCATCAATGTCATAAGTAGTAAAAAAGAGATGAGCTAGTGATGTATTTTAATAGGCAATATAGTTTTATTTTAGGGAAATAGCTCCCAAATATAATTAATTTGCTGATGACAGTAGAGATATATTCAATAAATAAAAGAGTTATTTTTCATCTGGTTTATAATAATAATTTCACAGATATAATCAGTCATGACATAAAAATGGGAGCTGATCAGTTAGTCTGCCACCAACAACCAGCAACAGCTCGCCCATATCATAGAATACATTTTTAGTGATTAATTTATTTATGTCCATGAAAGTTTCAGAAGGACCATTCTCGATGATCGAAAAGGATATATATCTCTTCAAACAGTTGCAGATATCAATTTAGTACAACATTTTTTTCACAATTTACACATTTAACGGCTGAACGATCAACTGCTGCTGATTTACAGGACCATAGATGAGAGTTGTCTCTCACTAATGGTTAAGGACATGCGAGTAAGGAGATTGTGTCCCTTTGACGGGAACAAAATGAAGAACATTAAACCTGTTTGCATTTAGCGAATATTAGAAGATCTAACTGCTTCAGATGTTCGGGAGTATCTTGGAATTACGGCCTTTACTACCACTTAGGATATCAAACCACATCTTTAAACATTTATCCTTGTTTACGCTCCCAACTATAGATAGACATTAGAAAGAATCAAAAATCTCAACGAAGAGATGCCTTTTAGAATTTTAGATTATGAATAACTGTGCCGATAGAGAGACAGACAAAGTCGTTTTTGGGAACAGCGTTAATTAATGAACTATAAATAGCTCGATACTTCATATTAGGAAAAAAAAGGAAAAAATATGTCACAGAGAACAAACAAAAGAGAACTTGAGAACAATTTTGAGGAGATGAGAGAAGAGCAATACCATCGATAGAATGCAGTTTTTAATAGTTTTGTGAAGACAGCTCACCCTGAATTCAATAATTTACTCACAAGACTCCGGTAATAGCAATTGGGGATCGAGTGATCGTATACTAATCCTTATTGTTATGCCTTTATAAAAGTGAAAACTATTTAAAAAATACAAATATTTTTAAAAGAATAAAAATATAGAACCCTTTGTTTTTTGATTTAAAACTACAAAATGGAAGTATTAAATTATAATGAAAATTTTGTCTTTGCAAAGATAATTTGTTAGACTTTATTACATAACTTTATAAATTACTGCGGGCCTACAGCATGAATATTACTATTTTATCAATAATATAAACAATCACTTGGCTTTCCTCTCATGTAGTTTGTTATAACCCTATCGAGATTGAAGATATCGATCCCATTCTTCGCAATACTCTTTTCTTCGTCGTCCCTAGTGAGCTGCTAGTTCTACCTGTGAAATCCCAAATCCTAAATTCACTTATAATTGCAACTAAGATTGATGTTTTAAAAGTGATTTTCTACTATTTTGCAAGCAAGATCTCCAAATTTACTCATTAGAGTATATTTGTATTGCGTTCTGAGCAAATTAAAGGTAACTGAAACTATTGCAAAGACCTCCAAATGTAAACTTTCCTATTTCCTAAGTCAACTTATTTTTGTCATAGTATTGCTTTACCAATTTTTCATCTTATTCTTCTTTTTTGCTAAAAGTTCTTTCTTTGAAAAAGGCTGTATATGCCTGACCATTTTAAATCGCAGAAAATCTTGGTTCACTTGTTTCAAGAAAAAGACCCTAAGCGCCAATGGGAGTTGTGACTACTGGAGTGTGATGAAACCATGCTTCGACGATAGCACCCTTTGTTCCTGTGGTATGTGATATTGGATAGAGTATGGCCCGATATTTTTGTATTTCCTCAGTATTTTCGATAAAACCTCTGATAAAAATACCTTGTTTTTCCAACTATTTTTTCCTAGCTTGCAACTGTTTATTATACCCACTTCCGTAAATATGCAATTGTACATCATTGAGTTGCTGACGAATGAGTGGCCATATGATATTGATGAGTAGATTAATCATAGCAATATTCTTTTAATTGACTATATTTCCCAAAAAAGCAAAATGTTTTCTATGTTTAAAGTCTCTGTATTGCAGCTCGTTGACTTAAACTAAAAAATCAGTAATTGGTACGCCTATTGAGTGATTGATGTAGTTTTTATAACTTGTCTATCTTTTCAAATAATTACTAATAAAGTCATTTCCACAAAAGAAGTAATCTGATCTGTATATGGATTGTAATTCAGTTTTTGCAAACTTTTAAGTGATTGGAGCTTCAAGGTCAGGATAAGAAGGAGCATCATATTGATGAAGAAATGAAGAGTTGAATGTTTGATAATTTGCCTTTCGCCATTATTATAGCCCCTCTAATCTGTTAATCTATAACACGCGCGGACATTTATTCCACTTCGAATACAAGAAGATAGAATACATTTACTCCATTTGATAAGAATTGAAAATAGCTAAATCAGGCTTTTATAAAGCTGAGTTCAGGGATGCCATAATCTTATTGGGATTGATGTGAACTAATGAGATCGGCATTTGTGTTAGATGAATAGTGCTCTCTTAGGGAGAGGGATCGGCTGAAACGAGATGAACCATCTTTCCAATGTTGAGTAATGTCTCAATAATGCTCATAACTTTGTCTGCCCTCGCACTTTAGTTGTTTCTGGGCCATCGGCTGACAAAGTAAAATATGTTCATCTTAATTATGGCTGTAATATTAATAATTTATGTTATCTTTAAGATTAAATTTAACAAGCATATGGCCAATTTGTATTCACTAATAAAATAATTTCAATGTGCAAATGAGGTTAAATCAATTTTAAAAATAAATAAATAGCATTAAATTCAAGAAAATAATAATGATTCATTACTAAAGATTTTAATCATCAGTAAGTTTAATTCTCTTAAAATTAATCATGCAAATAAAATGAAAATATATATTTGCCGCATGGATGAAATATATGCACAATTATACTTTGCCTATTTTTTGAAGCAATTAAAGAGTAAAAACATGTTTTAATCCTTGAGTTGTTGCTCCTGAACGAACTAATTATAATTTCCTTTAAATATTTTCTATATTTTTAAAGAGAGAACATTACCAGCTCATCTTAAAATACATTTATTTCCATTTATCAAAAATAACTCGACATGGTTTATATATTATAACATGATATATCTTGGTTGCTAATACATTTAATTTACAAGAATATAATTAATGGCAAGCCGCCCACCTTTTAATTATGTAGTTAGTGGTCATCCCCCATCCAAAATGGGAGCAAAAATTTCCAGCATGCTAGCAACTAATGAATATTCCAATAATATTTAAATCTTGAAATAACTTAAATGTAATGCTGACCCACCTTCTAACATTACTGATTGTATTGTTCTCTAAAACAATCAAATTCGAACCGAGCCTTCATCAGTCCAATCACTTTTTTTGACCCACCTATCAGCCCCAACACCCCCAACAAAATAAAAAATTCTTTGATCTCGGTATAATTTAAGATAATGAATTTTAAAATAATTTATTAACATCCCGTTTGATAATTTTATAAAATATCTAAGAGATAGCAAAGCATTATTTCTGAGAGGACTGATGCTATTATATTATTATGATTAAAATTGTAAAAACAATAAATTGAATAATATTAAATTCTATAGCTTGATTTAAAGAGTTAAGATTATTTTTTATTTATAATTTAGTTAGAACTCTAACCAACTTTTATTATAATCTTTTTCATAATTAATTAGAATTTAAAAGATATGCAAGAGGAATATTTTTTTGTTTTCTTCCCTAAAATACTAAGAGAACAATAGTTTACTTAAGTAAAACAACTTTGTTACTTGCTTTCGATCTTTCAAGGTATCTGAATAAATATGAAGGGACACATTAAATAGATAAAGTTATCCTAACATCTTTAGGAAAATGGGAAATGCCTCCTTACCTAAAAAATTAAAGCCCAAAACTCTCATTTAAAGAAGGTCTAGAATCATTAGAGTCAAATGATCCTACTCGACTGTAGATACGCAAAGGATAAGAATTAATTGGCGTTTTTCACATGAGAACTTCTGAGTATATCTAGAGAATGGTTAGTTCTCAACTTTCTTTTTTTAGTTAAAAAGCTTAAATAACAAGATGTGAATCCCTTTAGTTTTAATTGATCATAGGATCTACTTTAGAATAAATTGATCGAATAATGTTAGAATATTATGCACAGCCAGAAGAAAGAGATCTTTTTAAGTCAATGCAGGAAGCCAACCATAAAGATAATGAATTTAAAAGCTCAAAAACTGAATAGATAAATAATTATATATCTCCTCTCAAAGATAGCATGATGCAATTAAATCCTCATGACTTTGACTAAGAAGAATCGGTTAATTCATCCATCCCTAATGATTCTACTCCGTATGCATTTAAAATAAATTTACAATAGGTGCCCTTAGCAGCCCCCCCTATATTAGCAAAAGAAAGTCCTAAAAAAATTAGCATGATTGAGATATAAAAGGCTTGCTACTTAAACTGGAAAGATAAATCTGTACTTGTCATATATGTTCTTCTTTCTTTGATAGCGATATATCTATCAACATTCTCAATGAAAAGATTATGATCTGTGATTAAACGACAAAATACGATTTTCTAAATTTTATTAAATTTTTAAGAGTAATAAGTTTCAAAAAAGCAAATATGATAATTGATAGATCATCTATTTAACATTAATGAATTTCTCAAATAAATAAATTTAAAGGGTTTATTTTTTCTTAATGTATCACAATTTATTTTGATTGTTTAAAAGTACAATTAGAAGACCGATGCAAAATTAATAAGAACATAGAACTGATAATTGCAATTAATTCAATGAGTCCAGTTTTCATAAAATTCATTTTTATGCCACGGAAGAATAACTAAAGTCAAGGCAACTTATTGCATCCATTGCTTTTGATTAAATTATTGGAGAAGGGCTTATAGACCATGAAAAAATAACAGAAATTTACTCTTACATTAATGATAAAATCCTTCACTTTAAATATACAAGCAATCCAACAGGTAAAAATGAAAGTTCTTAAGACATGAACAATTATTTAAAGTTTAAATCTACAACATTTCATAGGTATTATGGCAATTAAACAAAGAGAAAAGCAATCAATTAGAATTAGCTTTGTATCTTTGAAACTTAAAAACTCCTACATTTTTTCATTTAAATTGTAGATGTTAAGAATAATATAAAGAAACTTGCAAAAAAAATCTTTGGAAATCACAATCGTAAATTAAAAATAGATATTTTTTTGCTTATTCAAGACATTCAAAACTTACTCAAATAAATAAAAAATGCTTCCTTTCCTCATTTTCTCTTTCCCAATAAATCTGATTCTATCTAAATATTTTCAGCAATACATCATTTTACTCAATTTGAAAAAGATATGATAAAGAAAGAGTCAAGCTTAAATTCTCAATTCAAAATGTAAGAAGAACATGCCATGAAAAATTCAATACTTGAAATCATTGATTAGATAGAATCTTTAGAGCATCAATTAAAAAATAAAGATAAGGATATTCACAAAGCAATGAGAGAGTCTAAATTAATAATTGATGAAATTTTTCTAGTTGAAACATCGATTGCAATAAATAAACTTAAATTAATCAAAATTAAACATGAGGCTATAGCCTTTTTAAGTTGGCATAGCCACAAAAAGATTGAACCAAATCTTTAAATTTTAATAAAAATAGTACATGAAGATCCACTGGAAAGATACAGCACTGATAACATTTTAGATATTGTCTCTGGAAAAGGGGAGGCCTGGTTACATATTTAGTAGTATTTTAGATATCAAAAAAACTTAATATAAGTTCTGGAAAGATTGAACGTAACAAATAAAAACAAAGATGCTATTCAAAAATTACTGCTGGACATCATATATTTACTTGAAAAATGGATTATAATTACCAAATATTAATAAAATCAATTGCTTCTCTTTGAGAACTATATTATAGTTCTGAGAATATACAATGATATTGATCCCAGCTTTATTTCCATTCGATAAGATAATATTTATTCTCATGTCATGAATTACCTCCAGCAAATGATTAGCCATCTTGTTCACTACCATCGACGATTGATAGAAAAAATAATAGTGTTTGACGAATAGCTCACTTATAAGATACTCACATCTAATAAAATAGTGTCAACAGTACTTTCTCTTTAAAACGACTTTGTTACTCTTATCAAGTAGATATCTCCTTTAATGGAACTGATGGTCGTTCTGGAAGAAATGAAGAGCAAAAAATCTTAAAAAATCACTTTGATTTCTAATGTTCTTTCAAAAGTTGTTTATCTATCTTTAATGCAAGTCGATACTATGAGTTTAATTACTAAATCAAAGATAATAATGGATAGTGTAATAGGAAATATTGAATTAATTCTCCTTTCATAGGACAGTGACTTTTTTCAATAATTTAAGCCCTATTTAAGATAAATTAAATATATTCTAATGCTATTAGATATCATTGGTCATAAAAAATCAAAGGAAAATATGGGGAAAATTCAACAAGAGTAGTATGAGAGACTTGAAGAAATTGCAGCTTATTTTTCTAAAGAGAGGTCTTAATGCCCTATATACGATCTTAAAGCTAAAATATTACTATTTATTACCTTGTTTAAAATGGGTTTTCATGTTCCTTCCCTAAGAATAGGTGATAAGGCTATTAATTTAAGAAACAGAATTGTAAACCTCTATAGCAAACTTTATAGTAACACATCAGGAGAATTTATTAAACTCCCAAAGCTTAATTCAATGATGGTAGTCTCTGGTTCGAAAAGATAAAATTATATGATATATAGTCCTTCTAAACCAGAAT
>Ga0302191_10002237_pt1 | contig 12115 bp, 4 predicted proteins | sample II_Bog_E3_1_FD_198775 | JGI IMG/M metagenome (GOLD analysis project Ga0302191, IMG submission 198775) | Peat permafrost microbial communities from Stordalen Mire near Abisko, Sweden - II_Bog_E3_1 | ecosystem: Environmental > Terrestrial > Soil > Wetlands > Peat | place: Sweden: Abisko, Stordalen...
ACAGCGACTTCTGCCTTCAGAGTCTGGACGATAGTCTCTGCTGCGATATCTATCTCCTCTATCGCGCTAATATCCCATTATGTTGTATTAATAAATGCGATTAATTTGATAAATGGCTATTGGTTATTGCATACTATCATAAACCATCATCTGTAAAAATAATGGAACAATATCATTCACTTGTTCCATTATCATTCTTCCTATATTGTTTACATTTAAACTGCATGATGGATCTTTGATATTATGGCGCATTATTTTTTACTTTTACTTTATTCGTTATTTGCACTGGTTATTATTCATTTTATCCATTCTCATAATAAAATAACCTCATGGAAAAAGGTAGATATGACAAGACATAATCAGATGATGGAGATGAAGGATTTTAGAGACCTTCACCTTAAACTGAGGAATTTGTAGTCCAGACCAAAAGTTTGGATTGCCATTTTAATGGCTTCGATAGTATAGTACTCGCTGTCCCTAAGAAAACATCCAAATATCTTTCCGATGAAAAGCCAAGTATGAGTATTTAATCAATAATACAGAGTTAATTGCTCTCGATCACTTCCGTAAAAACCAAAACGGATCTTACAATTATATTAAATCTTCAAGCTTGAAGAAGGATTTTTAGAAGGTTGAGGTTGAAGAAGAAGCTAACGAGGACGAGTATGATGAGGCTAGGGGAAAGAAAATTAAGCTGAGAATGAAGCGAGACAAATCCCTATCGGTGCTCTAAGAACTTATGTAATCAGTTATGTTCAAGACAAAAAGGTACAATTTGTCTGAATTAGAACTGAGATCGGAGAGAACCTAATAATAAAAGTGGAGACTAAAATGCATAATCAAAAGATAAAAGAGGAATTATCTTAAAAACCTAATTATTTGCTGGTTTATAAGGAGAAATCGTCTGTAAGCACTCATTCTTTTTTTCATAAATTGATGAAGATGCATGACCCCTATTTTATTAACAGCAAGTATAACGCACTTTTGAAACAAAAATTAGAGAAAGCCAAACTCAAAATATAAGACGAATTTAAATTCAATAACCCTGTTGATTTTTGTGGGGATTTTTAGTGTGGAAATTTGGACCATACCATCAAAATAGCAGATAACGAGTACAATATATATTTGAGGATTGATACAAATACTCAAGGACACCAGAGCTGGTTTTATTTTAAAGTTATAAACAACTAAAGTAAGTAAACAAAAATAAAGTTAAATATTTGTAATATTAAAAAAAGATTTAGAATGATGGATTGGGGACAAAAGGTATATATCAAATAGTTTGATTCATAGAACTAATGGGAACAGTTGAAATAATAAATAGAGCTGGTTCCCACCAATCTTAGAAGATATAAACTGTCTTTTTAGATCATGTTAGCATCCTAAAAGCAATATCTCGTGAGTCTTATTCCTCCTTATACTTATAGCAACATGCTGAAGGATATTGAAATATATGAAAAATCGCCGAATGTCAAGGTTGATATACTAACACATAGTCTCACTGGTCTAGCTATTCCTCTTCTGACGATTACCAAAGATGCAAAGGATAAGAAAAGCAAACTTACTCAATTCAAAAAAAAACTATTCTTGATATCTGGGCGAATTCACCCCAGTTAAACCTGCAGTTCTTATATCATCAATAGTTTCATTCGCCAACTCATATCTGAAAAAAATTAAATTTAAGATTTTTTAAAAACGACTGTTGTCAAGATAGTTCCGATGCTCAATCCTGACGGTGTTATTTTTGGCAATTTTCGTACAAGTAAATTGAATTTTATTTAGATTATCTAGGGGAAGACCTCAATCGGTCTTTTCATTATTCTGATGATTCAATATACCCTTAAACGGTTGCACTGAAGGAATTAGGAAGAGTTTGTAAACAAGATTTTGGTGATAATTTTCTTGCCTTTTTAGATATGCATGGTCATTCATCTCAGCCAAATTCATTTACTTATGGACCTGAGTATGAAGATGGAAGTGACAGTTTCATTTAATGCAGAATTTTACCAAAAATTTTGGATCAAGTCAGTAAATACTTTAAGTATGAGATGTCAAATTTTCGACTTTAATAATACAAAAATAATACTGCTAGAGGGTACTTCTTTAAAAAGCTTAAAGTTTCTTCATATACCATTGAAACTTCATATGCCCTTTTTAACGAAAAAGGTTAAAATTCAAAAGATAAACTAAAGTAAATGAGTATCAAGTAATGGTCTGACCTCGGATCAGAATTATGCCGATCTTTGTGCATCTACTCCTCTTACCTAACAATGATCAAATAAAAAAAAATCAATTAGACTCTGCTTAAAAAATTAAAAGATCAAAAGAAAACTATTGAAGCAAAAAATTCAATCAGCAAAGGTAACAATGTATCAGCTGTCAGTCACGATTATAATTAATTTAATATCCAATCTTTTCAGTAATTAAGAAAAGAAATTATGAAGGAGGTTGGGATGGTTAGTAAAAAGTAATAAAAACAAGAGAACGATTCTGAGTCAGATGGTGAGAGTCCGGATGAAGATTTACCTGAAAAAGAGAAATAAATACTCGTTAAAAAGGTAAGAGAAGCAGTTTATCCAACTTTTCTTTTTCCCAGAGTTTTAAAACCATCAATTGTATTGCCTTCAGTCGTGCCTTCGATCGTGGTTTTAGGGAAGCGTTAAATAAAATAAATATCAACTATGCCTCGTTTAGCAAATAAATTTAGAAGTAAAAGATTTAATCGCCCCTTGAACATTAATCACGAATATACTTAATATCTATTAAAAAACATATCGGGAATTAATGCCTTACGACCTTAGGTTATCAATTATCACAATTTAAAAAAGCCTAAAATCGTGGATCTGACAATTGAAGAGGCTAAGTCCTAAAATTGATTCTTTGGACCATTTGAGTAGGAATTAGAATTAAGCCTATAAATTTTGATATTTAATAATTTTATCAGATAACTATGCTAATTAAATTATCGTTTTTTTCTTCGTTGTCTTTGGTTTTACCTGTATTAATTTTCAGTTGCTGAAATTAAAAGATTTTTTGATTTCTTATTTAAATATGTCATCGACATGATCGATCAGTAATGATGCTTGCTCATTGTTACTGAATACTGTAAAAATAATTGGTAGTTGTAAAACATTAAACAATCAAAAATGGTAATTGCAAGGGTAATCTCTACTTTATTTTGTAGCTCTGCTTTCTTTTGTAGCTTGACTCAAATTATTTATACGGGTTTGATCGATAAAGTAATTAGGGGTAGTTTGCTTTTATGAACTATGGTTATGTCTTGATTTTTTCAAGTCGTGAAGCTTTTGCTTTAGAAAATCGTTTTATCTCTGCTGCTCCTTCATTTTCTAATCAAAAATTTAGAAGTAATCATTGAATACGTTATTTTATGCTCTTAACTATTGATTTTGTCGAACTAACTGTTTCATAGATACTTTACTCTTAGTCTTGGGCGAAAGAACCAATAATTTGGAAGAAGATTTGTGCTTAATTCTTAAACGAATATCCAGAGATTTAATCTCTTCATGCCTACAAGGCAGCCTAATATGATAATTTTCTGTTTTCATTCAAAGATTATAATTTAGAAAATAGAGCTGTGTTTTTGTAATTAAATGTTACTCATATTTTTGCCTGAATTATAGAAGTCAATTTCTGGCTGCCGTATTTATTAATAATGAACGAACAACCCGAAAAGGATATACGCACCCAGATGCTATAAGCCCTTGCTAAATATAATATTAAGCAGGTGGACGTTGCAAGAGAAGCAGGAATTCATCACTCTACACTATCACTTTGGCTGCAAGGCAAAGTCAAAGGTCATCATATTAAAATTGAAGACACTCTATCTGAATGGTTAGACAGTCTCTACTCCGGTAGACCGAGATACACAACCCTCAATAAAACAGTTGACAAACAGTTTGTCCTCACCCCTGCTGTTACCAACATTATGAAAAAAAGAACAGGATAAGGGGAACAAGTATTAATCCCCATCCATTTTGATCTTGAATTAGAAGGAAAGCGCTATAAGGAACAATTTTGCTGGAATATCAACGATCCCTATTTCACACCTTAAGAATTTGCACATTTAATAGTAACATAAAATCCAACTTTAGCCCATTTTGAGGCGCAGATTAGAGACTCCATCAGAAAAGCTATATCAAGTTACAGATCAGTTAAGAGTCAACAAAACAGCTGCATACGCACTTTAGAGTTAGATGTAAAGATTGACAACATCTGCTTAAAGGACAGATTTGATTGGGACATCAATGATGATTCTGCTAGCCCTGAAGACTTTGCCTATCAGCTCGTGCAGTAAAATATTATCTATTCAGATAGTTAAATCTCAATAACGAATTCATGGTCAAGATAGCTCATCAAATTCGAGAACAACTGGAGTACTATCGCAAAAATAGCGGGAATATTGCAGCTGTGAAAATATAGGACAATGCATTGCTTGATTTGAAAAAATCAACAAGAAATTTAATTTCTCTGAACGATAACTTTATTGAAAACTAACAAGAAGTACAAATTACTCCAACTAATTTTTTAAGAAGGAATGATGAGGATTGGTAGCCAAAGATAGAAATATTAGATGCAGGAGAAATAAGGAAATTTCAAAAATCAGAAGAGAGGCAGTATAGATACGCTAGAAGAGCAAGATGATAGTGTTGTGTTAATCATTATTTAATCATATTCATAATCAAAATCACTTCTGAGAGATATTCTTCATTTTTTTACTTTCCAAAATTGATCTAGAGTTTGCTGTGACTCTTTTGCTTTTGATTGATTTAATGGTTTCTTAAAATTTCCAATGTGATAATCGGGAAAGTATTGATGCAAGGTTTTCTGTTGTCCTTTTTCTAAAGATTTCTTTGATTTTTTTCGATTCTATTTTTTGAAAGACCTCGATAAATTTTTATGACTGTTAAAATTGGTGAAAAAGGTCATGCTCATACTATTCCAAGCTTTATTTTAGTATCTGTTATTGGGCTGGTCGATTTAATGACTTTCGATAGATGCTGTTTATATTGAGTTTTAGTTAATTTTGCCCTCATTGATTTGAACCTTTTTCCATTAGAAGTTATGCTGGTGAGTTTGTCTTTTGACATTTGTGACTTATTGAATCATTTTCCCAGGTATATATTTAATTTTGGAGTTTTCGTTGTCAGATTTGCAGAGCTTTTATTTTTCCCTCATTTGGTTAATCATATGATTAATTGACTGCTGTGCCATTTTCATAAAAAAGATAGAAGATAATTTTAATTATACAGTTATAGCTTATAATTGATGGTATATAGGCTCCATTTTATAGTATCAATTTTATATGTTCCCTTCAATTTTTAGTGAATTGATTTAATATCTTCTTAGATATAAATTTATGAAATCTTATTGATTCCAAACTTCATCTTATAAATATTGTGAAGCTAAATAAATATAAATATCAAAAAAAAAGAAAATCCGTATGATTTATCCCATATTCTAGGAGATATTAAGGCTCATTTACTTAAAGGCAGACACTCTAATCACTATTAATGGCTGTTTATTCTTAGTGATTCATCACGTCTAAAGTGGATGTGTAGGATCCAAGGAAATCATCTTCATGTTCCTATTTGCATTTATGTTAATAAAGTTATTCTACATCTTATGTCTCGAAAAGAGAGGGAGAAAATTCTTATAGATATTTTTCTTTGGTAAAAAATGTATAAGAAGCTATCTTTTTTGAAGTAATTTCCATTTCCTCAAAAAAAGCTTATCCCTTGACAAGAATCTTGATTTAAACTATATTTTTATGTTTTTCATTTATTTAATTACGAATAATAACTCCCTTTCTCCAAGTATGATAATCTTTGAAGTCTACAAATTCCCCGATCTTAAAATTGATAACAGTGCGTCTTTTTATCCATTCTACGGCATCAGTAACTCGGCATAAATATTTTAGATATTCTGAAATATTGGATCTTAGATATCTAAATAAATGAATACAGTACTCATAAATAAGCTTCTCAGCTAAGTGAGAAGGAACTGATTAGTAATTAGCCTGTTATTGTCTACAGAGACAGCATGTTTGATTATGAACTGTATTCATTTCCAGGCAACGATAGCAAAACATGTGGCCACATGCTAACATATGTGGAAGGACCATAAGCTCGAGGCAGATTGCACATTCAAGCATCTACGGTGAGCATACTTTAGATAATTATTTGTTCGAGATTATTCGATTAAATTCTAACTTAATGATAAATTACTTTCTTTTTTAATTGAGGAGAGTACATTAGCATTTGATTTTTTTGCTATTTTTTTCTTAAGTTGTTTTAAGAATATTTATTGATTTAAATACTCAGATACATTGTTTGAATATTCTTATCCTTATGTTTATTCTGTAATTCCTTTTTTCTTAAATTGTTTTCCCATTTATAAATTAATTATATTTTATATAATCTTGATTCCAATAAATGAAATCCAAGATCAGATGATTTTCCTCTATCTTTGATTGAATTTCCTTTTTGTTAAACAGTAACAAATATCATGTGACTTCCAGTATATTGGTCACTCAAATAAGGAATTATCATTATTTTAAAAAAAGGAGAATTTTATTTCCTTTATAAGTGGATAAATAATAGTAGATTTTGCTTGTTGTTATATCTTAATAATTATATATGATTGTTGCGATTAAAGATTATAAAATTATCGATATATTTTTAAAGGACAATGCTAAACATTGCAAATGATTAAAATTAAATAAATATAAAAATGATTATGTTTTGCTATTGAAATTAAAACGGTATATCATTGCTAATTCATAAAGAGATTTAATATCTAAATATAAAAAATCATGAATTAGACAAATTACATAATTTTAAATGAGTAGGCTTTCTCCTGTAAAGATTGAATGATTTTTTCATTGATTATGCTTCGAACACTTGCCTTTGAATTATTAAAGCGCTTTGAAATAGTAATCTTGAATAAAATATAGATTACCTATATTATTAAGAGGTAAAACACATTTTTTAAAAATAATTTCCAATTTTTTTTTCATTAATTTTTTCACTTTTTTCATATTTACCTTGATAATAATAAAAAAAAGTCCATTACATGTGAATCTAAATGTTGGAAACTGATTCTTCTCGATAAATATTTCCTTTCAAAAGCATTTACAAAGGCAAAAGATCAATTAATTTAAAGTTTATTATTATCATTATTATGTATTTTTTAATGATTTTAGGATTAACCATCAAGCAAAAATTAGGATTAGTTTAAAAAGTAAAATAGATTTATTACTATATTTTAGATTTATCTTTATTGAAAGAAAAATTGTTTGTTTTAAATAATTTTTTTGAGCATTATGAATCAGAAACTTCCCCATCTCTTGTAGTAGTTGGAGGAAACAAAAGGCATCTTTTTTATATTTAAACTATAGCGTTTTCCACGCTGTTCAACCCAAAGCTAAGTTTCGTCAGAGCTAAACTCCTGTTAGACATAGGCCATTCCTATACATTTCTTGAGGCTGGGGCTGGGGCTGCCGCTTGTTGTCTACCCGATCTCCTTTCCTTCTTTGTTAAATATTTTACAATGTTCACGGACTACTCCTGCGTCATTGAGCATGAAGCCTACTCTCTTACGAATACTTTTAGTTTTATTCTTAACATCATCAGATAATTTGGTGAGAACATTTTCACCAATGAATTTAATCCTAGTGTCATTAGGCTTTCGCTTGAACACAGTCCACATGAGGCTTCCTTCTAGAGGAGTAATAGAAGGGGAAATATCATGTCCATGAAGACAGAGCCCAGCTTACAGTCGCAATGAATCTCTTGAGCCAAGCCCTGCAAGTTCAACAATGGGATTGTTGAGGAGAGCTTTTGTAATTTTAACGATATTAGGACCAGTTGAGGCAATCTAAAATCCATCCTCACCAGTATATCCTGAGCGAGTAATGGTAAAGTCCACGCTGTCGAAACGAGCCTTGAATTGCGACATGAATGGCACTTCGCTAAGAGTTATTCCGCTTACAATTGATTGGAGAACTTCTGCACTTTTTGGTCCCTGCAGTGCTATTAGTCCATTGTCTTCTAGCAACTTAATATCCACATTGAACTTTTGACTCGCAATGACTTCTTTAAGATGAGTGAGAACGATGTATTTATTAGCACCATTGACAACAATGCGAACTGTTTCTTCTGCCTCAAGATTAGTGGCAATAGCATCGTCAATTATTCCTGCTTGCTAGTTAAGGAACATGGTTAGATAGCATTCAGTGATTCCTGGTTTACTCTTCCCTAAATGACCATATTAATACTTTGAGTATTTCCAACTGTGGTGAGCTGCAGTAGCTTAAGGCGATCGGGACCAGTAATGATGAGTTGTCCCATATGACTGACGTCAAATATGGAAGCGCTAGTTCGGCAATGAAGATGTTCCTTGGTGATTCCCTTGGAATAGTAAACAGGCAGATGATATCCTAAGTTGATAAGTAGCTACCTGCAAATTCCACAAGCTTTCCTTTATTATCCAGATGTAGCTGCTTCAAGCAGGTGTCTTTAACTGCAGAGAAACGTCCCAAAATTTTGGATAACAACAAACTCATGCTATTAATATATTTATATATCCATCTCAGTAACAAATTAATATCCTTGATTGGACATAATAAAATCATGAATTAATAGAAAGCTTAAATATTATTTTGAATAAAATCAATTTTAAAAGATTTGGCTTATTTATAGGAAAATATTAATGTACGGTTTTTATATTTGACTAAAGTTAGCTAATTTGAAATGATATCAACGAGATTAAGAGGAGAAGGGCTTCCAAAGCAACTGCTCATTGAATTTTCAGGCACTCCCTTGCCTTTAATTCTTGATAAATTTTACAACAACTGCAAAGAGGAAGGCATCTTGCTTCGTCGCGATAACCTGAAGGGCAATTAAATCAATATTTATCATGTTCAACTTCAAACTTAACTTACAGTTAATTCTATTAAACTCCATGACGTACCCATTAAATTTGATTTCGTTCTTTCAGTCGTCTACCTTAATAGTTAAGAACAAGAAAATTAAATATCTGAAATAATACCTACAAAGCGTACATTGTTATTGCGAGAGGGTTTGGATCTTAAATTTTTCTTTAACTACTAATACTAAAATACTCTGAGTTAGCAAGAAAGTTTAATTTTTCTTTGTTAGCTAAGTGCTTCAATTATCAATAATAGTACTTAGAAGGGCATCTCCTTCTATGATCAGAAAACTGAATAAATAAAAGGAAAATAATCATAGTCAATGTCATAGATATTATGGAAAAATATCTTTTTCCAAATACCAGGGCTCGGCAGATAAAAATGTATAGCTATCACCCAAAAATATCCAGATTATGAAAGTTTATTATCTGACTATAATGGGGTGCAAATGCTTAAGAACCTTGTTGTATCCCGAGGAATAAAGTAAATGAAGTTAGGGGCAATTCTAGCTAATCGAATATATAAATGTCTGTTGAATGCAAATGGATTAGAAGGTATCTATGAAGAATGAATTATGATTGCCCTTGATACTTGATTCTTGAGATGTTTTTAATTTATTTCATAAATAATGATAATAATTTGCTAATTAACAAGTAATAAAATATTTTATTACTTAAATTTAATAGTACTTCATTGTTGCCTGCAGAATAAATATGGTAATCCAAGTCATTTAGAAAAAATGTGGATTAAAAAAATAGACTTGAATATCTTATCATCTGCTATTTTTATTTGTCTCCATCAAAGGATGGACTTAATTTTGTTAAATATTACTTATAAAAAATAATTTAAATTGTTCTTCAAGTATATTTATGATATAAAATCAGATAATCATAATTGATCAATCTTGCTGAGGATTTCGTATTTACGAATAAAATTAGTCATCCGCATATTGAACATTGCAGAAGCAGGGATAATACAGATTAAATGAATGGCAATGCTCATTTGCCGCCTCAATTGTATGACATTGTACACCAACACTATCGTCAGTCCAGCCCATAGGCACATAGCATACCCGATTAATTGATTATCTTGACCAGAAGAATCTATTTTGTACAAATCCAAATCTGAAAAAAAGTTATCTGACTTTACTTGCAGGTAGTTTGTTAAAACTTATCGAGTAAATATAATTTCCAGTAGATTGTTCATTGTTCCTTTTAACTTTGGAGATAAATAACTGCTGAAGTCGTTCTTTATTTGAACACGAATATTAGACTCAAACATCTATAGACTTTAACTATAGCCATTCATCAACACTCCCGATTGGATCTCAGAACAAGCCGATATTGACTGATTCAGTGAAAAGAAAGGAATGGTAATGTTTACAATGTAAGTATTTTGACAAAGATTTTATGTGTTGTTTGCATCTTATTTAAAAAATGAAGGGAGAGCATCCGAATAGAAATGGTTTTTAATAATGGTGCTACTTTCATAGGGATTAGTGTAATTACCAAACAATTATTTGTAGTATGATGGCTGATAAAGATCTAAATAATAGCGTTAGATCCACATCTCATCTACTTGTATCTTTTGAAGTAAGGATAAGATGCTGAGAAAGTCCGTTTGGTCTGATGACATGTTGATGTTCTAGAAATATATAGTGACCGCTATATACGCTAACAGTAATGGGCATAAAATCATAAATCTGCATGACCTTTATACCTTAGTTTTGCAAGTAGGATGATTACTTTAACTATTCTATGCTTTCTAAGCGTTGCCTTTGATTGATTTCATACTTTCTGATATCATCAATGATTTTTTCGTGAGAATTTGTTGGTACTCATAAATATTATCTATGTTGTCATTATCTGCTTAGATTCCCCCGATTATTGTTTTGATTTTTTCCAATTACAGAGTAACCTTATCAATATCAGCTGGTTGTATAAAGTTATAGAGTTGTTTAAGGTCTGTGTGCAGCTCTATCATCTTAAACGTAATAGCATAGCCATATAAAACTAGCAATGCCATCACGGATGCGAAGCTGTAAATCACTGCATATTCAATGTTATATTTGGAGTTAAAGTTTTCACTAAATTTTAAATACGACTAATAAGTAGGCATAATCGAGAGTATGTTGTTATAGTTGGATGCAAAGAAGGGCAAATCAGAACCGTCACTAAACCCCTCCTCAGCAGCTATAATGAAATCATAGAATGTTGATAGTTGTGTGTTAGTATTAATATGGAAAAGACTGAAGTTTAGTTGATAGCTTGACTGAGGTACACCAGTAAGGTCTTTGTTTTAAAGATATGTCTTCTCAATACCATGGGAATTGAGATCAGTCTGTTTGTTGTAATAATTGGATAAATTTGCTATTGCACCAACTAGAGTACTATCATTTGGCATTGTTGAGAAAAAAAGAGAGCCGATGTAATTCTTAGTGGCTAAGGGGTTGCGAGTGAATAATATATTACTATAACTACTGGAGTACAATCGTAATAGATTGATGTACTAATTATTTCGATTGTACATCGTCTCTGCAATGGTGCTCATATATTCGAGCTAATTATTGCTAAATAGTTTGAAGATCACAATGTTGCCAACAATCAAAATGAATAGACAAATCTTGAGCAATGATATCTGATAAAAATAGCTCCGAATACTCCTATTTTTAATATTGCTCAGCTTTTAAACAATTTTGGATTTATAAGGATTTTCTATACGACAAAAGAACTATTCATTCTCATAAGCTTCAGCTAGATTGCACTATTTGTTTTCGCTGAGAATATAGGTTTGAGTTCTTTGCCTTTTCTACGTCCTGAATTGTTTGAAACTTTCAGATAATACTACGACTACCATATAGTAATGCTAATCAAATTGAAATTATTGCTCCAGGCGCAACGTTATTTCATTATTATAACTGTAATTTTTGTTCTTCAAAAAATCCTTGTAGATAATTTTAGTATTCAATATATCGTGAGAGGCTAATTTTTACACCTCCTAGCAAGACAGATCGCACAGGAAAAAGTCATTGGCGAAGACCATCATCTCGCCTTGAGACAATTTTCTTAAAGTGTTTGGAGATACTCCCATCATCAATCTCATTTATTCATTGAGTAGCTCAATACGTTGACGGTTAACATTTAAAAGGAAGAGTTGACTCTTATC
>Ga0302191_10002244_pt1 | contig 12092 bp, 4 predicted proteins | sample II_Bog_E3_1_FD_198775 | JGI IMG/M metagenome (GOLD analysis project Ga0302191, IMG submission 198775) | Peat permafrost microbial communities from Stordalen Mire near Abisko, Sweden - II_Bog_E3_1 | ecosystem: Environmental > Terrestrial > Soil > Wetlands > Peat | place: Sweden: Abisko, Stordalen...
TAAATGATAAGGCAAAAATATATTGCAGTATATTTATAAAAAGGGCCTTACAAAAACAAAAAGATACACGATTTACCGTTCATTATATTAAACTTTTTAAAAGAAATTATATTCAATTTTAATAAATGAGGTAAATAATGTTTGTAATTACTTCAGAACAAATTTATATACAATTTTTAAAAAAAAGGAATGATTTCGTTAAAAATGAAAGGAGGGAAAATGTCGAGATTTAAATCCTTAAATAAAATATATTCGCCAATTTAATTTAAAGCAATTAGTTTCATCTTTCGTTGTGGTTAGGAATTTTTTATTATGAATAATTTTTGGAAAAAAAATAATATTGGATATTAATTTTAAATTTTTATTAGATTCTTATTTAAGAAGATGAATAAATGGTAGTAACTAGGTAACCATTTAAGATAATAAAATATTATTAAAAATTAAAAATTGAACACATAGTAGATATCGATGAATCATTTCTCTTGAGAGTGTTTAAGTAACATAAGAAACTTTTATCGATCTTGTTTATTAAATTGCAATTATTCATCTTTTGCATAATGGGTTTATTCGCCTTCTGCATTATAGCTGTATTCACCTTTTGCATCATGGCTTTATTACTTTTCTACATCCTAACTTTATTCGCCTTCTGCACCATGGCTTTATTCGCCTACTGCACCATGGCTTTATTCGCCTTCTGCACTATGGCTTTATTCGCCTTCTGCACCATGGCTTTATTCGCCTTCTGCATCATAGCTTTATTCCTTTACTGCATCTTCAAACGTTATTTTACCTTTTCTTTTTATCGGTTCTCTTTATTCTTTCTTTTTATTACAGTCATCAAGGAGATCCTAAAAATTGGAGAAGGTTTTCTGATCTAGGCTTTATTCCTTTTTAACTTTAAACTCGCCTTCGTTCTCCACATCAAGTTCATTTACCTTTGGATCACATAGCTTTTCTTTTCTTTCTTCCCTTTTTCCCTTCTTTAAATTTAGCTTTGATTGCTTCATTGTCAATAATTAGTATATATTTGACTACTATAAAATTGACTATATAAGATATGGCATTTTCTTTATATAAATAAAGTTAAAAAATAAGCCTAATCTTTATTAACTCCTCCTCTTAAAATCAATCGTCCCCTAAAATTATGTTAAATAATCAAAAGAATAATCATTGCTTTTCTCATCAAATCTGAATGTAGATGTTATATGGATTTATCAACTGAAAATTGTTAACTTTTTAACAGCTTAATCTATTAAATAATTTATTTAATTCAATTTAATTAGTCATTAACTTAAGAATGCTATTTATTATTACTTAATGATAATTCTGTTTATTATAACGAATAAATGAATTGCTCAGCTCATTAAATCATCCATATGCATCCTTGGATTGTCCCTGACGAACTAAATAATAGTTTACCAGCTAAATATTCTATTAATATTCATAAAAATCAGGTTGCTCCCACAACCCTTATATTCCTCTTCTCCCTTAAAACTGAAATGTTACCTCTGATAGCTAATTTCTCTTTCCAACTAAGAGATCAAACTTAGTATTCATCTCTTCCAATAGTATATCTCTCAGATCAGATATTTATTGGGTCATCAATATTTCAAATTGCTTATCTTCCCTACAGATAATCAAAACAATAAAATTAATTTACTCAAAGTTTTGGAACAATTCTGCGTGAGCAATCAGATGTGATTATAAGTGATGTGAATTGCAGTGGTACTCATCGATTTAAGGATAAATAAATTAGAAGCATGAATCATTTGGCAAAATAATATATCGTGATTAATGATAAAGAAATCTTTCAAGTGGAAATACAAGAACAAAAAATTGATTTAGTCAAAAAGATATAACTGCTTTCCTGCTCTCGGGATAGGATTAATCCTTAATTTATATCAAAACCACAAAAACAAGTGAGTATTAACCGCTTAGATTAAATTTTAAACTATCATCTATAAAAACTATAGTTCCTGCTAAACTCTGATAAAAATTGGTCCATCTTGGTGTGCTCAGTCCTTTAGCAATATCGAATTACTTAATGGCTAGAAGTAAACTCAATATAGTTTAAAAAAATTAAAAATGCTGGTCGCATGTTATCGATAGATCAATTAAACAGTATTTAATAGAATATTAATAAAAGCTGTGATCATCCAAGTCCTCTACAGGAATCAATCTTTAAAAAAGCTACTTCAAAAATTATGAGTGATATTAGTATCGATAATCAAAAGAACCTGAAAAATTATCTGAATTAACTAAAAGATAATTTTAATTCATGCATAATAATTTCACAGTATTAACTCCTCATCAAGAAATAATCTGTGCTTAAACTGCTGCAATCATATAACATTCCACCAGAGTATATCTCTTACGTGGCTATTGATCAATAGAAGAGACTCTTATAAGATCAAATCTGGAAGATAAAAAATCAAAATTAAGCTTTATAGGGTAAACTATTATTCAAAGAGCAAGAAATGAAGAGTTACAATACTCAGCTCTAATAATGCAAATCATAAATCGTGGAATTAACTAAAAAGATATCTCTTATAAAAGATATCAGCCAGTAGCTCATTAAAAGTAACCAAGCTCTTTAACAGGAAAAACAACATAGTAAGAAACTTCAGTTCGAACTCGAATCGCATCGTTATATTGAATCCAAAAATAAGGAGGGGAGAATTTAGTTGGAGAGGAAATATGAACTTTTGAAAAAAGAAAAAGAGGGGCTTCTGGTCGGACTGCAAGAGCTGACTAGATAAAATTTAAGTTTGCTGAATTAAAAATCATAATTGGAGAACGAAATTAACTAATTTAAAGATAAGATTAATGAGTCTCAATAAATTGAATCTCGAGCTCTCCGATGCATTGAAAACGAGGCTGAGATAAAAGTGAGACTGACCAGATATGAGAACTATGTCCGCGAATTGAAGATAAGTATGGCTTCATTTAAAAGATTAGAAATAGACAAATTTAACTACATTCTCGATCATAACTATAGAGAGTATGAATAATTGTAGGCGAATTATGCTCTCAACAAAAAAGAATTAAAAAATGCTTGGCAGAAAATAGAGGATCTGCAATAGAACTTGCAGAGTTAAAAGCTAAGATTGAAGTATTATGAAAAGATAGTGTTAAATTCTCTCCAAAATGAAACTATTCCGGAAGTGAGTGAAGAAAGCTCAGCGACAGATCGCTAAATCATCCAGAACAGTTGATAAGTTATCATTGATTAATACAATTTATATATCCTCATTTCTAAGAAAATAGATAATCTTTTGTATCTATAATATTAATATCTGTATTTATTTATGCATCGTTATGATTTTAATTTGATCAATGGCTAAAAGATTTATTGAAACAAGTTTGAGAGTTAAAGGAAGCTATTTTACATTTAGGTCATTGCTCAACAATAGATTTTTAATTTATTCTTTTCAAGGATTCTTAAATAGTTATTTTTATTCTTATTATTATTAAACATATATTTATGCTTACCAAATTCACAATAAAAAATTTATACGATAATATTCTTGGAATAAATTCACTCATCTGCATTGATTTCTCATCAATTTCTGCAAAAAATTACTTATTAAATTCCTATTGATTCATTTGTTAATAATGATATGATGTCTATCAATTTTATCTTGGGTTGATCAAACTATTATCTTGGCTTGAGGCTGACAACAATCATAAATGTCACTGTTTATTGTTCTATTTTTAAATATCAAAAATTACAATAAATATATATTATTAGTTATGCTACTTTAACATTAAAATGCTATTTATATTTCTTATCTGAAACGATAAACCTTCATTTTTAAAAAATACCTCTTAATTTCATCCTTCGGTCTATCTTCGAGGGAGATAGACAAAAATTGGAGTGATATTTTTTCTTGTTTTAGAATATCTTTGATCTGATGTAAGTTTAAAAATGCCAGAATAAAATTTGAAAATAAAATTCTGAATTTCCTATAAAATAATTTATGTGGAATGTCATTTTAACGCCAAAACAACTATGCTACTTTTTAAACTCCATCTTCGAATATTTATTGCCAGTTTTTGATTTTAATTTCATATATATATAAAAGGCTTAAGCTATCTTCACATGTTCCATCAATTCGAAAAAGGATAGTATGACTCTTACATGGCTCAATATCCAATTTTTCAATATTTCGAGCAAGGTCGAGGTAAATCTGTTAACATTTAGCAAATATTTTACAAACAATGATCCAACAGCATGAGGTCCTCAGTGAAGAAGTCACCAGTATGAAACAAAAGATTTTACACCTACAGCAATGCTGCCAGGAACTTTCTACATCAAACTAAGTAGAAAGAGAGGAAAATAAAGTTAATAGAAGAGAAAAAATGATTAAGGCTAGCAAAAAGATTTTTCGCAAGAACCAATCTTGCAGCTTTTAAGGATGTTCTCATCGTTATAGTTCAACCATCGCCTTAAATGCTCATATAAAAAGAGTGCATTGCCCTCACCCTCAGGATTCTTAATAATTCAATCCATGACTCATCAATAAATACTTATATTTTATAAATATTCTAAATGAAGTAATTTCGATAATATTATGTAATAACATGATATTGAAAGGAATTGTTTTGATGAAGCATTCCTATTAAAAAATGTTGCCTTTTTATCTAAATTTACAGTTTGTAAAAGATGATTGTCATTTCTCATTTTTTAGAAAGTGTTGAGGCTTTAATTTTCTCGATATAATTTTAATAACAAATAGAGAAGAATGAGTGGCTTCTTTGCTAATTGTCTCGGCTAAAGGTAAGAACAAATGATATAGCCTTAACCCGATAAATTTGAGACTATTCTCCCATAACCTCTCAAATTTAAAATAGCCAAAGGTCTGAACATATTCGATATGCTCATCAAGCACTTCGCTTAGCCTCGAAAAAAATAACAATATACTTTTCAACGGAATAACTTACGCTTCCTTACAGGAGATCATAGTCATTTACCTATTTTGTATTTTCCATCAGCATTTCCCTCTCTTTCTTTGATAGTTATTTATTGTCATGGCAGTGGTTCGACTCTAAATAACGTCTATGATTTTGCCTATACAATGTCGATCAAATACGGAGTTGCATTTCTGGCCTATGATTATACAGGTGATGGTTAAAGTTAAAAATAATTTGTCAGTTATTAGGATGATGTAAAAACAATACTGGCTTGGGTCATAAGGCAAGGCTATAAACTTAATCGAACAATTATTTGCGGCTTCAGTCTGGGGAGTTATTCAGCCCTCTGTATCTAAGGAGAAATGCCGAGATTATTAATTTCACCAGTATGCGGAATAATCTCGTTTTTCTAAACAGAAGCCGCTCGATACGAAGGTTAAAAATATGATAACATTAGCCAAGCACTAAAATTGAATACAAAAGCACTGATTACTCATTGCAGCGAAGAACTTGTTCATATTTCTCATGGAAAATTACTGCATTAAGCTCTTATGAAAAAGGCATCAAACAAAAATAATATTACCTTTTACTAAATTACTGATAAACTATTTTCCCATCGATCAGCTCCTTCTTTTTTATGTAATTTTTAAATAATGTAGGTAGTGTCCAAGGAGAAGACTTAGTTAGAACATTTCTCTCGTAAGTTTCAATCTCAGCTAAAAAAACTGAAATAAAAGACGCCAAAACTCTCATGGTGTTAAAATAATTGCAGAATCTTAAGGTAGTTGAGTGTTCTGAGAGTACTTAATAAAAAAAGCTTGATGCAACTTCAATTTGATTACTAAAATAAGTTTATTTAGTTTAAGTTACTTTGAAAGTTGATAAAGTTAAGTTTTTAATTGTTACTATTTATACTATTTATACATAAATGGATCGCAATTCAGAATTGCCAACATCCGCATTAGAAAAAGGAGAAGAGAAAGGTAATAGATTGCAAAAAACATTCAATTCTATCTTTCAATGTCTAAAAGATCAGAATTTTAACAAAATATATGCTCTAAAATAAAAACAATCTTTAGATAAGTCTCTCAGATAGTTTTTCTGCAGTCTAGCTGATCTCTGCAAAAGGTATATGCATTTAGTAAAGATATATGAATAAATTTTTGCATCCTGTGGTGATATTGAAGCCATCAACATTAATAAATTTCAAGATTCAATGGTAAAGCTTGACATAAGCAAGGAGGATCAGGAAAAGATAGGAAATATCATTGATGATATTAATTTAAAAAAATAAGAGCAAATAAGAAAGATGATGTAGTAAAAGAAAAAATTGGAAAAATAACTGAGCAAAGTCAAGCTTGAAACAAATGAGTTAAATCTTTAAAATCAGAGATTAAAAACTGAATTGACTTATTAAAAGAAAAAGATATCCTTGAAAGATTAATAACTGGCTAAGATAATGAAATAGGTATAAAATAGCAATTAAACTATTGTTGATTCTATTCGAAAGATAAAAGAATTAGAGGACTAGACTTTATAGCTCAGGGCTGAAAGAGATATTTCTCTGAGAAAATTAGAAGTAAAGCAAATAGAAATTAATTAAATAAATAAAAAAAAAACATAGATGGGCTAGTATGTGAAAAAGGATCAATCATACGATGTTTATTTTAAATATTTTATTGATAAAACTTACTTGCTGAACTAAATTGGTCTAAATACATCAATATCAACATCATTTATTAAGGAGATTGAAAAAATGATGGACAAAAGTATCAAAGGATTTTAAACAATATTCAGGCTTGATAAAAGTTTCAAAAGAGATACCTTTCATCAACAGGTAGATGGCAGGCCCAATATTTTACTGATTTGCAAAACAAGAGAACATAAAATATTAGGTGGGTTTAGTAGTTTTTCCTTTGATATATCTAAAACTAAATATTCCTAAAAAGAACTCAAGAATCAAAAAGCATTTCTCTTCAATATTGATAAAGAGGGACTCAACATTTTCCCTCTTAAATATGGATTCCAAAGTATCGAATACGACTTTGATTTTATCATATTTGGAAAAGAATAGTTAAGTCTATGCAGACGGACAGGCGAACTTGAAAGTTCATTTTGCAATAATACTAGGAAGCAAAATTATTACTAAGACATGAATTAAAAGCGTGTAAATTTTCTTTCTGACCGTAATCGTAAAATAACCAAAATAGAATTATTAACGTACTAAATAAATATCATAGTTTTTTGATAAATTTATTAAAATGGTAAATCTTAATATATCTTTAAATATGATATTTTCTATTGTAAATGATAATAAATTGTTTTCTGTAATTCTTTATTTATTGATAGAATAGGAATTGATATAATTAAAATATTTATTCTTCTAATAGTTTAATCTCTAATTATAATTAAGAAATTTTAAATTATTTAATTACCAAAGCTGATCAAATAACAAATAATATCATAATGAGTTATACTTTTGATGTTTATCAACTTTACCAAAAGTTTATACAATTTCTGTATATAAAAATTCAATAAATTTTAATAATCATTTCGGATATTAAGATTTAATATAGAAGGATATTATTGATGCAATTAATGTGTCCCTGAGGGTTTCTCATGCTTATTAATTCTTTAGTGTGATTATCTTCATTTTGATGTTTTTTATACAAAGTATTTTTTTATAAGATCTGTAAGGAAGGGTGATTTAAGGCTACTTTAAATTAGACTTAATTTCTTTAAGAGAAAGTATTTTTAACAAATCACTTGCTGAAAAGATTTTTCAATAAAATAATAATAATTCAAGTTTATCATCTCTTTCTATTTTTAATAAAAGTTTCAATTTAGAGGTTATGCTTATTGAAATCATATTTTTGTAGCAAATGTATTTGTTTATGAGATCACGAGATAAATTTTTAAAGAGTAATATTTTGTTGATGCAAATAAAGAAAAAATATATAATAAAACAATTGCAAATGGCAAATTTATGCTTTCAAAGTTAATTATCGTTATTGATAAATAATTATAATCTCTTAAAAATGATAAAAATGTTTGCTGGCATTATTTTTTTATGAAACTGTAAAAATAATTGTTGAACATGAAATCCATAATAGCTTGCCATGTTAATTCATTGCAAGGCTTGTTAATGCAATTTATTGTCTATTGCAATTATGCTACTTGCTCGGATATATTGCAACATATTATTCTAATTATATAATTACATATTAAGGCTCATTTATTTAATGTTTTCAGGATTCAATAAAGAAGAATTTGACCACTATATGATCAACTATCAGCCAGTACCGTACTTTGAACAGAATAATGGTAAAAATTATCGTTATTTAGTTAATGCTTTTCAGATTATCATCCAAAAACAAGAACTCCTTAATGAACAAGTTGCCATCATGAAGCAACAGATTTTGCGCCTACAACAATGCTGTCAAGAACTTTCTCGTGAAAAGGAAGCCCAAGAAGAAAAACATAAAGTCATTCGGAAAGAAAAACTGATTAAAGCAAGTAAAAAGATTTTTCGCAAAAATCATTCTTGCAGCTTTTAAGGATGTTCCCATTGTTATAGTTCAACTATAGTCTTAAATGCTCATATAAAAAGAGTGCATTATCCTCATGCATAAGACTCCTAATAGTTCGCGCCATGAGTTTCAAAGATATTTATACAATAAGAAAAAATTGATTAACACTATCAAATACAATAAAAACATCAATTAATATGATTTTTTTTACTTTTTACTGGAGGTTGGCATACAGAATGCTTATCCAAGCTTTTTGTTCGATTTTAACGCCTTCATAATTTATATATTCCCGATAATGGTACTTATATTTCTAAAAAATAAATATGTAAATTCCAAGAGTATGTAAAGTTAAAATTTAAAAAATTTACTCGAAAAAACAAGGTCTTAATTATGTTCAGAATATTTTCTCTCTGAAAGTTATAAAAATTCCTGAATGCTAATTGATTTATCTTGAATCTGAGTCAAAATAAAATTAGATAAATTTGAATGATAGCCTTCCCCCAAAAGCGAGCAATTGTCTTTGGTAAAATATCACGAATAAGCTAAAGATCAATGGCTTTATTGATTATGATCTATAATTCAAATCAGAAAATATTTAAAGAGTTAAATTAATAATTTAATATAATAGCATAGAATAATAAATTCATAACCACAAAGTAAACATAATAAAAATAAGTTCTTAACATTGAAAAGTGATTTTTTGTGAATAATAAGCAAAGATGGCCTAACTAATCCTTCCTTCCAAACTTCTATCGCAATATTAGAACTATTCCAAATCGAAATATATATATTTCTTTGAGAGAATAATTATAAAATACGCTTTTTATAAATCACAATTTAGTATAATAAAATAAAGTCATAATTTCCCATAAAAATTACTAAATTATAATTCCATTAAATATATTATTTTAAATTAATTGATTAAATAATCAGCAACAAGAACATTTTTAATCATTGAGACTCGTCTCCACTCCATAAACTAATGTTATCCCTCATCAGCTGGAGGATCATCGTGCATTATTTATAGTTCTATTCATTTACCGTATCAATGTTAGCAATTGCTTATTAGAATGCCCGATTCGCTAATTCAACGGCTCTCTCTTTTTATCCGCGAATCTCCCATAAAAACACAGACATATTCAAATGTAAGGATAATCTTACAGGATTAGTTTGTGGTAAATTTGATCTTGCAGTCTGCTCGGCTTCTGAGTAATTATTATTGGCTTGCTCAAGATAAAATTTTTCTGATTTACTATCTTCAGGAAATTAACAAAGATATCTATTGAAATCAGCTACCATTTTCTTGAAGAATACAATGGCTTCTGCTCCTTTGATGTGATGCTTATTTTGAAAGACTTCTTCTTCGATTAGCTTGATAAGATTATGACACGTCTTTGTTAATTATTTTTGAATATCTACTTAGTAATGATTGAGAGTTTATTGAAGAGGGTCTTCCTCTTTAGCTTTTGATTTTAAAGCTTGGATTACTTTTAATTCTGCTCGGCGAGAAGAAACAATATTTTTATAGGCTGATGAACATAAGTTTCTCTAAGCTGGAGTGAGTTACTCTTCGCTTAGGAGGATCTAATTTGCAAAAGTTAGCATTTATTAATATCTTTCGGTCTGTTGGGCTAATTTGGCAAGGAGAACGTAGTCCTATTTTTTAAAATCTTTAGCCTTCATTTAATTATGAAAAGTTAAGTTTAATAAAAAAAATTAAACATTGAAGTAATTCTTGATTATAATATAATATCTTCAAATTTATAAAAAATGGTGAAGAAAGAAAGAAATAAGCATGTTTGGGAGTCATCAGTCTTAAAACCAAGAAAGAAAAGATTAAGTAAGTAGACCAAATAATAAAAAGCCCAAGCGTAATAAATACGCTTATCATAGTCCATGCAAGAATAGCAAATAAATCCTTAGTAAAGCATACCAAAATAGCAAAACTAAGTTTATGATAACAATATCTAACAATACCAAAAAAGCAATATTGATGACTCTAGTGAAAGTTAGAGTAATCAAAATAATATTTTGGACGATTCACAAAGTGTTGATATTTTGAAAGAGAGGTTGAGTATCATAAAATAAGTTTTATTAAGCGATAAAGATGGTCAGTTAGAAAGTGAACATCATTAATTCATTGACTACAGACCTGAATAAAGATAATAAATCTTAATTTTTTTATAAAACAGAACAGAGTAGAAACATCTTTCATAAGCATCCAATTTAATGTGTATAAAATACATCAATTTAGATATTTATGGGATTCCCGGAAGTGGCAAAACTTTCATAATAAAAAATATCTTAAGTTCTCATGGTTGGCTTTCATAAACAAAATGGATTAACTGCTTAACTATTATGAATAAGGCCAGTCTAAAGAAGCAGAACTAATATGTTGAACTCCCAATATAATAAAGAAAATGGTTAATGGTCATTGATTAATTTGATCAAATTGAGTCCCTCCTGCGTGATAAAAAATTCAACTCTGAATTCAGGCGATATCTGCAGTCGATTTTACATAATGAATTTTCTGATGAATAGAATAAAAGAAAATATATATTTATTTCCAACAGGTCATATCAATAAATAGATTATGAGCATATCTCAATGGTCCAGCAAATGATCAAATGTGATAAGATTGTAGAAGTTCCTTTTCTACCGTAATTCACATTTTAATTAGATATAAAATCAGCTGCATCATAAATATCTTAAAGTAGAGAGCAATGATTATTAATTATAAAGCTGGAAAATCAGTATTTCCATCAAATTTTATCGAGCTGGCGACGAGGAAGATTTGCTCTACAACTCAGGACATTCGAAAAGTTATCAATTTCATAATTAGAAGCTATTAGAATATAGGTAATAACATTAATTGGGATAGTAATGAACTCAATAACCATTTGAAAATCAGCATTTTTTAGACTTAACACTATCAATAGGAAACGATTGAAACCAAAATAATTAAAAGAATGCCAGAAAAACCAAAAAATATATTTAAATTTCTGCTTATGTTATGCGAGCAAGCTTCATAGGAAAATAAGCCCTGTCTCATTGCAGCTATATATCGATAAGGACTTAAAATGGAAATTTCTCATCAATCCATGGACGTTATGCTGAGAGAATGGGAGTAGCAGGGGCTTATTCGTGTTTAAAACTACTATCAGAAATAAAAAGAGAGAACCCACAATCTTTATCAGCTGAAATCCATTAAAACGCATTTAATTTACAGGGAATGTCGTCATTTATTTTATTGATAATAAAACATAAAAGAGATTAATATTATGTTAAGTAATTTGCTCAGTCTTATATGGAGAACAAGATATTTTTTAATTAACTATTTTAGTTTAGATAATTATGGCAAGAAGATGGTTGCCTCCACGAACTACAAGAGGCCAAAAACCTGTCAGTACTCCTGCAGAATAGAACCACGATGATCTTCTCTACAACGCTATGTTTGGAGATAATCTTGATGACGAGGAAGACTATGTTGAGCGTATCAATACTAAGATTTAGAAAAGACAAAAGAATAAATTCGTAAAGAGCTATTTGTATCGAACATTAGAAACTACCCTTATAGTCGAGGGTATCATTATTTCTTCCCTTTGCACTAATTTCCAAGATCATAGGGACAATTTTCATATGCTATTG
>Ga0302191_10002247_pt1 | contig 12083 bp, 6 predicted proteins | sample II_Bog_E3_1_FD_198775 | JGI IMG/M metagenome (GOLD analysis project Ga0302191, IMG submission 198775) | Peat permafrost microbial communities from Stordalen Mire near Abisko, Sweden - II_Bog_E3_1 | ecosystem: Environmental > Terrestrial > Soil > Wetlands > Peat | place: Sweden: Abisko, Stordalen...
TAAAAGAAAGCAATAAATAAGTAACTCGAGGAAATATGAAAATGATTATCGTCAAATTAATTATTAAAATTTTAGGATTTATTACTTAAATGACAAAAATAGTTTGAGTTTATTTTAGAAGGGTTTATTATTTGATCAATTTAAAAACATCAAATTTATCTTCTTTTGTGATCAGATCTTAGAATTATCAGCAAGAATCCTCTTTCCCACTCTTCTCCAAAAAAATTGTTCTAATCAATTTGTAGATGCAAACCGATTATAGAAAGATGTTGTGATATCCGCCCAAACCAATACAATTTTTTTTTTCTCAATCGGCAGATAACAGGTAAAATAATGACTCCAGCGGGTTATCAGAAAATTATAAAAATCGTTTTCAAATTTGTGTGTATAAGAGAGAAATAATTAAGATTCATTCTAATAGTTATTTTTTCGAACGATCATAATCTTAAATAAGATAGTTATGGATAATTTTAAGATATCTAAGAATGATGATTTAGAGAAAATGACTATAATTTTAAATAAAAAATAGTTTAGTGAAAATTTAAATAAACCGAAGTTAAAGATTTTTATAAAATAATTGTTATTATTTTAGATATATCAACATATCAATCATTGTACTTATGAAAGGAGATACTTGTTGATAATAGATTGATTATTGATTTTTCCATTACTATCTAACTCATAGTTTTTGATTTTGGTATTTAGATAGGCCAAATTATCTTCCTCCAATTTAATTAGCTTATCAAATTTGCCCACTATTTTCTTAACATATTCTTATGAGTATGAAGCTAAGAATAAATTTTAATTTTTATGGACATTCTAATAGTTGTTGGCTGCATTAAACTTGAAAATATTGGTTTCTCCGTCTATACTCCAAACATTATACTAATCATTAAATTATTTCTTCTTTATTTGAGCCATTTTTATCCCTTTCTTCACAGCGCAGGTGAAACTATCATGAGGCAACAAATCAGGCCTATTATCCTTTGAAATAGGGTTTTAAACTCCGCACTTTAGTAATTGGGCTTGAATATTTTAAAACTACATTTTGATAAACCTCAGCAACTGTTCCAAGTATTCAATAATGATTTTACTCTCTTTTTTAGCAGCAATGAAACCATAGTCATAAACTACATCAGTTTTGTTTCTAGTCCTCGACTATTTATTCAATGTCCAGTTAAAATTTTAAGAAAACCAAGGATTAGTAAATAAGAGCACATTCGGAACTTCACCGAACCTATTATTAATATATTTCGGATTCATTGAAGGGATGTTAACTATCCAATCAAAGTTTTACAAAGCAATAAATGAAGAGTCCATGTAGACTCCTCCATACTTGGAGAGTATAGCCAATATTATAATCATTTATTTGAGTCGAAAGTATTCTGGGTACTGTGATTTACTTAATTTTAAGTTGATTTTATCAATCATATCTGAGCTCAAATACATGTTAGCAATATCTTCAGTGACGACATTAACGATAAAATTGCTTTTCTCAGCTAGATATTTTATCCTGTTAATACATTTTTCCTCGATAACCTTTAAATCATCATTAATATAAGAACTGCTATAAATCCATATGATCCTTGGTAGTTATAACCATTTTGATTTGATTTGCATAATAGGATAATCCAGAACTGTATCTTCATTATCATAAAATTGAATATTTGAAGGATCTTCTTTTGAAAACAGCATTTTCTCAATAAAAGAGTTTTTCATAACTTCAATTGTATTCTTTTATTTAATTTACTTTAATTTGTACTGTAAATTCTTCGAAAATTTCATTTATGCCACAAATTGGATTTTCCCAATTTTGTCCTCTAACTAATTGATCGATAACTTTGCTAAATATTTAAACATTAAGGATTCATCTTTATTCTCCAGAAATATTTTTAACTTGTATGGCCCATAATATCTGTTGATTGTATAAAGACCATAGTAGTCCAATGCAAATTTTGTTGGGTAATCCCCAGCTCCCAGATATACCCACTGATCCAACTCTCTTTGTTTAACTTGCAAGACTATATGATTAGCAATAAAAAAGAACTCATAATATGGATCCTAGCCTTTGATATTGTTCATTTCATATTTTTACATTTATATTTCATCTTTTATGGCTGTTGCATTCGATAAGATCCGAATCATTTATTAATTAATCAGTGTAATTAATTCGCTGTTTTTAACTGCCATTATAAAATTCTGTTCGATACTCGGAAATTTGTACATAGGTATTTGATCAGAAGTCTCCCCCTTCTTTTATATTCTCTTTATTGAACTGTATTCAGTATCAAAAAAGGCAATTACTTTTGGCGAAGTATTTCCGTTGCCCTTATTAACAAATTCATATTCAGTGATATTATATATCCAGTCCAAAGGCTCGAGTAGTATTTAGTAGTCTTTGATGATAATTCCTCCATGCTATTCGAGGATATGCATCAAGATAAGAACTTTTGCAATATTTTGAAAATGATCATTAAGATTAGTTTTACCGTAATCTTCTCGAATAACTGTTTTGAGCATAGTGAACATATTAGTAAGAAGATTAACTTTCTCAGGAGAAAGATAGTATAAATAATTATTCATCGTAACTAACTTTACTTAGAAACCGCTTTTCTCTGAAAAATATTTGATGTTTCTATAGTAGAGAGAATTGGCATAAGATTAATCACTCTAAATGCTGTCGACAAATAGCCAAACTACCTTTTCGAAGAATTCTTCCTTATTTGAAATAGATGGACCACCATCACTAACAATCTTTTTGAAAATTGGAAGATAAGGACTTACTTTTGTAGGGGTGTAGTAGTGCTGAATTTGCCTCTTTAATTCATCTATTTCTTCAATTTCTCTAATCATTGATTCAAAATTTCGACTATTGCTCTCTTTATAATTTTCTATTTATCGTGCAATTGACAAAATGGACTTGATTGATCCATATATTTAGTCATGTTGCTTAGTTATTTTACTGGTAGTTTCGTTAAAATATATATCCTAATCTAATTATTTCATCGTGGAATTTTATAATTTGTACTGTAAATTACTCGTTTGCTTTTCGAAAATCGCTTTTACTTGATCCATTCTTTGATTGATGGCTTCATCATATTATTGATAATTCGAATTAAGTCGAACATATGAATACAATCCAAGAGTTAACACCGCAACTACGAGTAATATGACTATTGATAATTACCAAATTGAAGGAGATTTTGTAAGAATTTATCGATGATACTATTCTCGATTGACGGTATTCTAAATTTTGAGCTCTTTCGTGATTGATTCTCCACCTTACTCATTGCTGCTTATTATGCCTTATTATGGCTGATTTTCCTCGCATTTATTTTAAAATTCCATATCTCTATAAATGATATTTAACTTTCACGTGAGATTAGCCAATATACAATTGATTTGACATTAAAAATGAATGATATCTATTAAAAATATGTTTTAAAGATCTAGATCTTTTAATATCCTTCAATCAATTGCTTCGATTGATGATGTTAACTTATTAAAAGGTGAGGATAAAAAGAAAATCACCCGTTTTTATAAATCCATTCTTATAAATTTACATGGATTGAGTGTAGTGGAGATATTTACCAGAATGGAAGGAGATAAATCAATATTAATTGCATAGGATAAACTGAAGTCGAATATTTTGTATTAATTTACTTATTTAGATCAAGTTTTCCTTCAATAAAAAGTATTTATGAATTCTCGGAAGAAAATATTAATTAATTGAATATCTCCAATGAATTTAAACAGTCATAAATTCTGTCTTCATCAAGCGAACGTAAAGTATAGTAATTCAAAAAATTGATGAAAGAAGAAATTTCATCAATTAAAGAATATAGCGCCGATTAATAATTAGATTCATGTTTTCCCTTAAATGTTTTTGATTATTCTCAAGTCTTAAGTTATTCCTCTCAAAATTCATGCCCTAATGCTGTTATCAATAGAGAAATAAATATCAATAATTTGAAAAATAAAAATAAAAAGTAAATCACCCAAGAGAAATATCTTAGTCAGTAAGTTAGTTTAAATGGTGTTAATATTAAAATTATACTCTCCAGTTTAGAAAGCCTAGATAAAGATATTTTGGTAGTGCCTTTTACTTTAGATAATCTTAAATAGCCGTTACTATTATATCTGAAAAAGGTCATTGGTTTTGATATTAAAGATTTACTTGACCGAGTTGATTCTTACAATGGAGAGATTATTTCACTATCAAATACTCAGAGAAATCTTAAGTATGCAGGATTTTATCTTGCGAAATTATAGACAAAAAACAAAGGATATAAATAAATCATAAAAAGTGTCGATGAAATGGTTGCTAACATTTTTTAAAAATCTTTATAGTTTGGGGATAAAAGTAATAAAACTTATATTTAGAAATTATCATTCCTGGAATTAGATTGAAAAGAATTAGCCATAAACAATATTTTTTTGCTTTGTTGCAAAGCATTATTGATTATATAGTGTTTTCTTCAATGGCAGGATATTAAATAATCTTAAAAGAAATTTGCTATTGCACAAATAAACCCGAGATCTATATTGAAGAAGTACCTTGGTTCAAAAATATCTGTCAAAAAAACTGCATCATTTCCATCATCAACTAGTGTGACAATGATCTTTTATTGTGAGCAAATAATTAAATATTTTTCTCATTAATGTATTCATTCAAAGAAGCCTCATTTGTATGAATCACCTTTTTAGACTGGTAAAATAAATGTATAAACAAGACTTATTTATCATTTAATAATAAAATTTATAATGAAAAGAATTGAAAAGTCTTATGATAAAGAGAATCGTACCAGAAAGTATATTAAATGTAAGGATAAATGCTTTTCTCAAAATAGGTTTACGTAAATCATAAAAATTAAAAAAACGTCTCACATTTCAAAATCTAAGGATATACTACAATGTAAGAATATTAATTTACCTGAAATTGAACCGAAATATCAGAAAATCGCTACAACAAGAGTATAAACTTAATAGGGTTTGAGACCACAAGAGATGAAAAAGTAGCTTTGCAATTTATTACAACCAAAAAATAGTTGCACTATTGATAATGAACTAGAAAAGTTATAAAATTTACGTTCCAAGAATATGTCGTTAAGAAAGGAGTTAGGAAGTTTATAAACAATAGTTTTAAATTTAAGTCTCAAAAAAGTAATCTACAACAATCATCTCGCGTAAATATCAAAAAATAAAGACTCTCGATGCCAAATTAGATATAATAAAAAATTGATTATTTGATAATATCTTTTATTTCAGCAATTTAATTATTATGGATAAAAAATAAAAGTAAAATATATCGACAAAATAATCAACGCCTGCTAAGGCATGCACAACACCAAGATGAATGAGTTTTATTTTACTATTGTTTCAAAGATTATTTATGAATACTAATATTTTTGTCTTCTTCCTTTTATAACTCTTATTAATCTTAAATAAAAAGACACAATATTTTATTTTTGATTGTTTTTTTATCACAAATATGACATTTTCCTCTTTATTTTTATATCTTTTGATTATTTATTACAATCAACCGGCAAACTGAACATATTGTAAACATTTTTCGGGTTTACTCATATTTAAATTATAAAATTTGCTTCCTTTAAGTTTTATCTTCAATTATTAACTCATTTATTGTGGCTAAATATTTTTAGTTTTGTTCTTCAAATACAACTTCGAAAAAATTGTTGCCATTTTTCATCTCTTTAATATCAATTGTTATGCTTAATTTACTGATCGTAATTATGTTAAAAAGATAGATATTAATTTGTAGTTAGTCTCGTTTTTAAAGTTACACTTTAAATATCTATCTTTGAACTTTGGAATCAATCTATATCAATATCCCCTTGCTTTTCGCTGAGTTTATTAGCTATAGATTGAAATTTTAAGAAGTTTTGATTAACAAAAATGAGATTCTTTGCAATTGATTGTTAAATAACAGAATACTATTACCTATAATTTTGCCATACGTTAAAAACAAATCGCTTGATTTATACAAGTTTATTAAGCTTTTCTTTTAAAAATCTTAAGAAAGATATTCATAAGAAAAATTTTGCAGGAAATAATAATATTTCATAAAAGGACTGTTCTCAGCGTTTCCAAAAAGTATTTTTTTTATCTAAGGAATTAATTTTTTTGATTTGGTCCACCACAGACTTATTAAATCTGTTCCCTTCAATTTATCATTTTAAATTTCCTTTTAAGAATGGTTAATTATTGCTGTATCTTTTACTTGATTTGTTTGAGAAAGAGAAATGCGAGAAGATCTCTGAATAAATGGCTCATCAAATTGAGTTAAAATTTCAAATCTAATTAACTGTTCACCTTCGGAATTAATAAAGCTAAACGGACAAGAGTTCAAAGAATAGTTGGACCAATAATAATTTTCCTGTAACCTGGATGTAATTTTATGTTACAATTTTTGAATAATAGTTTAAAGAATGGAAGGATCTTTTATATTAATTGTAGGCAAAGGAAAAGTGGAAAATTCAATAGGAAGAGATATAGAAGCAAGTAGTAAATCTATTAATTTTAGATGGGGTTGTGTTTTTGAATTTATTAACTAATATTTGAGAGAGCTTTAATTTATTAAGACAAAATTGAGTTGGATTAAATGGCAGTTTGTTTCATTGAACTCCAATAAACTCAAATCTTACTTTAGATTATATTTTTTAAATATATTTTAGAGATATGCCTTGTATATCGATAGACTATGATATGTGGACGTATGAATCTTCATCCAATTATCTTATTTTTATGGAGCTCTAAATAGCAGTCTGAGAATGAATTTTATCCCAACTTTATTTAAAAATATTTTTTATCGAAGCATTTCATCATTATCGAGGAGAAGTTCTTTTACTTTTTTGATTTATTCTTCAGTTGAAAGAAGACCTTAGACATATTTTATGATTATATTTTCTTTAAACAGCATATCTACATCTTGTTCTGTTATGTCAAATTTCTATAATAAATCATAGACATCGCTAATTTTATAAAATTGATTATTCATTTTGTATAAATCTTAGAGTTTGGTTAATGCCATATAGATATTCTGATACTTTCTAATTAATTTCATCCTCAATTAACTATCGCGCTTTTTTTGAGTTATGCTATACACTTTATATTCCTCATGTTTATCTCCCATTAAAAAATTAATAATATTAATTGACTATTAGTTTATTTTAATTTCATTGACCTTAATCAAATGTTATAACCCCATAATATCTTATAATAAGTCATAACGCTTAGTTTGAAGACAAAATAACATGGCTAACAAGGAATGATGATTTGTAGCTGTAACAGAAGTAACTTTAATGTTTTTATTATCCCGGAGTAATTGTCTTAATTGCAATAATTGACTAGCTTAATGCTGCAAAACATTTGGTTTTCCACTAAGGACTACATGCAATTTTGAAGAAGACTTGATTAATCTTTTTATCTGATACTCCAAGAAGAATTATTTATTTGCAATTTACTCCATATAATAGATACGAGGAGTTTTCATAAAAATTTAATAATACATCTTTTTAATTTAATGAGCTTCTTTCTTTCCTTCAAAGCAGTTATAAATTTTATAGGATAACTTAAACAGTAATTTTTAGTATTGGCATCTTAAAAATTAAATGTTAATGCTTTGCTATTCCTAATTTTTATAATTTTAAATTATCCTCGAAAATATCTTTAGAGATTATTTAATTGACTCAATTTATAAAGGATAGTTTTAATATTTTTCGGTGGACTCTCGATTTTATTTTTTGAAAGTACCAGTAACATTTAAAATTTATGATTATATAAATGATTATCGGTTTTTCAATTCACAAAGTTTAAACATATTGATTACAGTATTAATAACTGTCTTGATGTCTTATAAGCAGTAAAAAGCATCATTTTGGTCCATAATTTCATTTATTTTAGTAATTAATTGACGATATTTGTATTTTCCATTTATTCGATATGATTTAAGAATATTGCTAAAGACAGACAAACTAAATTGAATTTATTAGTTTGTTACTATGACCTTTTTAAATATTTTCTCAAGAGCCATAATAGATTGATTGAGATCTTTTTCATTCTTCTCTACAATCTCACCACTACTCTGTTAAAAATTTATCAAGGTATGTTATAAGCTTCGAATATTATTAACCATTTCTTCAGCAGATGGACTAGTTTTATTATAAATTGCCATTCTTGTCTTTACATGAATTTCATCATATGCCTATCTATTCAAATTTTATAAATACTCCTTGTAAGTTTCATCCATTTTTAAAATTTTCTATAAAATTCGAATCTGACTGAAAGATTAAATATTATCTAAATCAACATCAATTAACTTTTTAGTTGTGATAATTTTCCATAGAAGCCTTAGTTTTGGTATTGACTCAACCGCATTATTTTTCATTTCTTTTAAGGTAGTTTTAAGCTCTTCAATATGATTTAATTCGTTAAATTTTATTCTAGTTGATGATATTGCATGAATTTGTGGGTTTAACTCACTGCTGGTGAAATAACATTATCGTATTATCGGAGATTAAATCAAATCAAGAGGGCATTCTACCACAAATCGAGAATCAATAATCTAATGAGATGTTATATTTATTTATTTCAAAGTATTTTTATAATGGATTTTATATCTTCCCCAGCTTTATTGCCAAGTGATGGACTTGTAAGGAATTGGCAATAATTGAGTGAGGGAAATAATAGCTCTAATCGGCATAAGTGGAGTTGTATAATGATTGAAGAATCTGATAATTTTATCCTAAATATCGAACGCGACAAAAGTAAACTAAATTTGGTTATAATTATAAAGATCCTACAAAGTAAATTCCTCTATGGATGTTTATTTATGATGAAATACACTAGAAATACGATGTAGGATATCTTAATAGTGAGTTCGATGATGAAATTCTATATATTTAAAGATAGAGCTGAAGTGGTTCACATACTAACAATTTTATTACTATTCGATGTAAAACTTGCTGCTTATTGCCCTTTCTATTTATTCTCGAGATATTTCGATATTTTAAAAGATTTGATAATATAAGATGATTACTTCAATAAATTTCTTTGAAAATTAGTCTGTGAGGATGTTGTCGACTAAAAAATAAGCGAAATCATGATCTAAAATATTTTGTTCTTTAAAAACCTTTAAAAATATTTCTTTTAAATTACTTAATTGTTCTTAATTGTCTATTTTGTTTATTTTCTTCATAGTCGATATATTCTTATGGATTAATGCATTTCCAATTGTTTAATCATATTTTCCTGATGAATCAAATAAAAACATTAAAAGTAAACTCGAAGAATGTCCAATGATCTTTGATATGTGCTTTCCTCCCCTCGTTACTTCTTCAATGATTCCTTTGAAAAACTCTGTTTAGCTCATATTCTTTTGATTAATCAGTAAAATCATTCCTTCCTTATCGTATTATTTGATTGATTAATATCGCTGAAAAGGATAGACTATTTAATTTACTTTGCTGAATTTGCAATAATTCTATTTTATTATATACGAAGATTTGTGCAATTTGGCGAGTTATGGAAATAGAATTTAAATATATTTTTACGAATTATTTTTTTAAATATTTATCTTTAAGAGATTTTTAGCAGCCTGATCAACTGGCATATATACTTATATTTTCAAGCTAATCCTGACTCCATATGTTTGCTCTTTCTCAATATAACGACATCTCTCTGAGAAATAAAATTCGACAAAGCTTTAATCGAGATTCCTGTGCTCTAAAACATAAATGGTTTCATACTGTTTACATTTGCAAATATATAGACTTTAAATCGATGTTTTGTTCTTTTTAAGTTGTTATTTAATCACTTCAACTCTTTCATTTGTGCCTAAAAATAAATTAAAGATAGATATGGTCTGAGCCATTTCCTAAAAGTACTCATGAGTATTCCAAAAATGTACTCCCTCTATGAGGACAATCTCTAATTTTTAAATGACGTTCATCTGTTAATCCATTTGGATTTGATTGAGTTATTAATATGAAACAGATCATCTATCAATTAAAATGAATTTAAAGGTATTAACTAATTAACAATACAAAATCATATTATTGTGGGATTGCAAGCATAATTTTAACTTCAAAATATCTATCTTTATTCTATATATGAAGCTTTAATAAATAAATTAAATATTTGTTTACTTAAGAAAGTAATTAACAATAAAATATTTTAATAAAATTTGAGCTAACCACAACATCACTACTTAAATTTTTTGAGGAGAAAGCTCTAAATAGTAGAAAGGATACTCTCCTCAATCCCTTTACCAGTTTTTGCGGATATTTCAAAAAAGGGACAATCGATTTTAACACTGACTTCTTCTCCCATTTGTCGATTTACTTTCCTTTCCGCCTCTAAATCACATTTATTTCCAATTAGTGCGAACTGAATTTTTTTAGCGTTTTAATTTACCTTTAAAATCTAATTATAAAATTATTGAATGCTTAGAAAAGTAATTTAATTAGTTATGTCGTAAACAAGGAAGACAGTATCCACGAATTTGTAATAATTTTTGGTAATGGCCCGAAATGAATGAATTCCAGCTGCATCCCAGATTTGAAGTTTAAAAAAGACATTTCTCCATTCGATATGTTCGATAAAGAAGTCGATTCCAATTGTTGGTTAGTATCTAAATAAGGAGTTTTATACATATTTTTAAAGTCCTTCCTTGTAAATACTTGAGCTATTGAGCTTTTTCCGCAGTTTGCCTCCCCAACAAAAAGTGTTTTAACAATTAAATTAACTTGCTTATCTTGAAATTATATTCTTCTCACGCCCGAAGGAGCAGCTGAAGCTGATAAAGATTAATGTAAACCATTTTTTCCTAAAGCTTAATAAAATAATAATGCTTATTTTTGCTATTTATTCGTAGGAGGATCATTATTGTTTATTGATTTATAATTATGATATTTGGATCCATTTTTATATATTTTTAACATTTTTTCAGAATTCCATAGCAAATCACAAACTTGTTATACATTTTCTCCCGTTTTTGCAGATACCTAAAGATACTCCCCCACTTTTTTTCCTAAAACTTAACCTTCTTCATAAGAAATAAGTCTTTCACTTAGGTCAACTTTATTTCCCAATACTATTGCCATAACATCTCGTTAGGTCTCGTTATTTTAAGCAATGGCTGCAATAATTCCACTTATCAGGTCATAACTTTATATGTTTGTTAAATCAAAGACAAATATAAACACTTCTATTCCTTTGACCAACACCGAAAAATCTGAATTTTCATCAATTGGCCCTGCTTCAAGAATTTATAGTTCATAAGGTTGTTCATTATACTCCCAATTTTTAAAATGTAAATTGGATGCTGACTCTGCCTAACTTTCCTCATTGAATTTATCGTTGACAAATCGATTTATTAATTGACTTTTACCAACTTAATTGCACCCTATGACCAAAGTCTTGAGGATTAATGGATTGATTGACATTTAATTTGGCAAAATCAAAAGATATATAATTTATAATCCTTAATATATACCAGAAATGTTCAGAAAAAGATAATGGTTGATTGATCTTAATTAAATCATTTATTCTTTTCCAAAAGATATTTTTAGATGGAAAAAAGTATACTTTCAGTTATTCCATATCCACTTTTAGCAGATGTTTCAAAGAAAAGGCAGTTAAGCTCATCACCCAATCCTCTTCCCATTTAAATGGTAACTTTTCTGTCTTCTTCCATATCATTTTTGTTTCCGATAACTACAAATTGGGCATTATTATGACTTTGCTTTGCATCTAACATTTCCTTATGATAGTCTTTGATTGCATAAAAGGTTTATAGATCAGTAATATCATAAACTAAAAGGACAATGTTTAAATCCTTAAAATAGGCTTAAACTATATCTTTAAATCTTTCCATTCCTGCTGCATCCCATATTTGAACTTTAAAAAATTCATCATTTTGCTGGACATTGAATGAGCGAAAATCCACTCCTATTGTTGTGATGTATCTAATTTACTGCATAGTTACACTTCCCAAAATTAGTTCTTAACAAATTTTTCTAATATTGAAGTTTTACCAACATATTCCTTACCAATTATCATCA
>Ga0302191_10002251_pt1 | contig 12080 bp, 11 predicted proteins | sample II_Bog_E3_1_FD_198775 | JGI IMG/M metagenome (GOLD analysis project Ga0302191, IMG submission 198775) | Peat permafrost microbial communities from Stordalen Mire near Abisko, Sweden - II_Bog_E3_1 | ecosystem: Environmental > Terrestrial > Soil > Wetlands > Peat | place: Sweden: Abisko...
TACATGTTCCCAAATCATTTATATATCAACTCCATTATCCAACAACTCAAATAAACCTTAGTAGTATAACTCTATACTAGAGCACTCTTTAAATCATTTACTGATGGCAAGATTGCTTGCGTTAGCTTTTATGATAAAGACCCTTATACTAAATTTGCAAATCTTTGCAACAAGCCAGAAATGCAAATTACTTCCAACATTTTGGCACTAAGAACTTTTGTCAAGGCTTATTTTTTTATAGAAAGAAATATATTTGTCAAATAAACAACAATGACTTGGGCCTAAGCTTCATCATTTTTACGATTAGATCAGGCAAGCCAATTTGCCATTAAAATTAAGGCTATAGGACAGGAATTTCAAAAAGCATTTAACTGTGAGGGACTCGTATGTTCAAATGAAGAGTTATTGGCCCGATAATGGGGAGGAGACAAGCCGATTTTGTAAAATCTACCTAAAAAATATTTCCCCACTACTGTAAGCATCCTAGACTGGGACATAGACAATAATTTTAAGGGTAAATAGCCTCAATACTATAAAGTGATAAAAGAAAACCTCTCGCAAGCAAATAGCAAATTATATCTTGGCCGTGGGCCATAGTCAATTCTTGTTATTTACAACATGATGAAATATAAATTGGCAACGGATAAAGGCAATCAGATTGCTCAAAGACTTGTAAACTATGTGCAAAAAGTTACTTTAGATTCAGCATTTGGAGGAGTATTCTAAGTGAGGTCATTGTCTGAAATTATTAATGGCTATACTTCTAATGGATTAAAGATCAAAAGATCTTTTGATTCTTTAGTTGGGGGAGCACCTTGGCTGCCTGAATCTGTCAGTGTTGTACCGACCAAATCACGTCCAATTTCTTTTTCTAAGATCAATACAGGTATCTACAATAAGGATCAACTCAGAATGATGCTGTAGGTATAAGAAAGCAAGATAATTGGCTCCAAGTACACTACATATTAAACCATCTATCAAACAGTTCAAGAGCAGCTGGATTCAGCCAAAACAGTATTTGGCACAAACCTATTAGGTTTTCATCAAGATATTGGCAAGGATTAAATTCTCAGCGCCTATTTAGACTTTATTCACCAAGGAGTCCTACTCAATAATATTGATTCTAACTACAAATATAAAGGGGAAATCGACGCCAATAAATACAGTATTATCGGAAGCGAAGTAAAGACATCAGTGAGTGTATAAGAACAAAACTAAAGATCCATTGTCATAGTAATTAATGTTTTATGCTTAGAATTCGGAGTCTTACTTTGTGGTGTAGCCCTTGAGTGGAACGACCTTATAGTTGTATGTAAAATACTCTGTCTTCAGTAAGTTATCTTTCCTAGACTATTATTTACTGACTCAAGATAGCACCGAATTAAAGCTGTATGATATGTAAATTCGGTTTAATAGGGAGGGAATTACAGATTTGACTTAAGTAAGAGATGCTAAGAGCACACTATTAAATTTATACATTGTAGCAATCGTATTAGCAACAATTAGCAGTGTTGGAGTGTTCATCGGAATTATACTTTATTGCTTTAAACATCGGGCCAAACGATCAAGATTGGTAGATACGTTAGTAACTTCTGAATCTGGCAGTAGTGCATCTATAAAGATATGATATATTTCTGTTATTGGTCAAGAATGACCTCTTTTATTACTGAAGTAGCCTTCTTTAACAGAATATACTTTGTGAATTTCAATGATTTAAGGGTATATAATAATCGAAGTTAAATTATATTTTAAAGTTTAAACTATTAACAATTATTTAGTCAATGGTTCGCTCGCTTAGACTACCAACCAGTGGATTAAAGATCAGGTCAAGATCGCCTCTCACACAATATAAAAGATCGTAAAGCTCATCAACAATTAAAAGTAGCTGCAAATCAACTAACTATATTCGCTATCTCTCCCATTTATCGCCTTCTGGCTACAGTTTCGAAGAGTAAGATAGCAACTCGTATTGGCAAATAACAACGCGCTGCCTGCTTTATCTCAAGAGATAATAACTCAATACAAACTAAGACGATGTTTTGATGAGCTATCTTTTCAGAGAGCATTTTGATTTGCAACACTTGGAGCCATATCCCATTTCTGAAACTGGATAAATTCTATTGACAAATGGATATTTTTTGAGTGCGTATGCCATGTTGGTCGGAAGAAATCACCGAAACATCAACTTTATCTTGAAATACTTTAGATCAATATACCGAAATTACAATATTAGAATCGGGGAAGATGAGCTAAAATGGTACTTAAAGTTTGAATCAGACTTCAATGAGGATTTAAAAAATCCCAAGTAGTTGAAACCAACTCAATAATAAGTAACCTAAAGGCCCATTCTACGTCAACGATGCTAATCTTTTAGTATAGTTGAAAGTTAGCCTTGAGTGAGTATTCAATACAAAGTGATAATATCAAGCGATGATTTAATCTTTAATAAATATATGTCAATATATGATTTAAATGGAAGTAATTGAGAGTATATTATTGCGAGCCAGAACTTATCAAGTCCCACAATGGCGATATCAATCAAATAAATTACTGAATCCTTACGCACTATCTTCATGCGGTTATTCAGTTGTCCAACAAGACCTACTGCAATGCCAAGTTTGTCAGCACTAAGTCTTATTGACCTAATAAGTAGAAACAAATATCGAATAGATATAGTCGTAGTTGAAACAACATGAATAGAATTGTATCTATAAAGAAGATAAGTGTGAACAAATAACTAAGCAGAGCATGTACATGGCAATGTAGGACCTGATGCTGGCCATCGAAGCCTAAAGTATTAAGCCAAGCAGATTTCCTTTGATTAACAGTTAAAAATTGTACCAATTTGTAAAGACCAACTCCTTAATTTTTAAGAAAGTGCTCGCCCTATATGAAATTGACTATAGTCACTTCAAAATATCCGTGATTCTGCAAATCATGGGGTGGCATTTTATTAAAAATACTCAGCAATAGGAGTGCCTGAGCTGCTATTTTTGCGGTCGACAGATCAACCTGAACAATTTTTAGCTTACAACAGACGACAAGCAAGATACTGAGAGTTAAACTGCTACTGATCAAATATTTGACCCTATCAATGAACATCGCTATTTTTGTTTGTGGGTTGGAAAATAGGAGGGATGGCTGACCTTTCTCCAGCACATGGAAGATAAATTTCTTTAGATTGGATCTTTCAGGTTTAAAACTCCCACATTGGAAACAAAACGACTAAGGGTTCACATCTAAAAGTTCATCGAGGGAGTTAAGGAGAAGATCTAAAATGCAATCACAAAATTGAAAGGAGCAACCCAGTAAGCCAGCAACATTTGCTAAAAGCTCGGAGAAGATTCAAACCTTGCTATTGGTCCAGAGTAGAGCATAAAGGATGTAAAGCGATTGCGGGATAGCGAACATGATCTTTAGGAGTTAAAATTGGTGGTGCAGAGTAATTTGCAGCATCCGTTCAAAAAGATAAAGCTTCACTGATATCTCGGTAAATAATGTGCACAGTTGAAATATTGACTTCAAATGATTGTATAACTGTATTACAAGGTTAGATTATATTCAAATGGGAGGCAAGCCATCAGTGCATATTTAAACTCCTTAGTTTCAAGACAAAGACTGGGAGTATCTGCCGGATAACCCTGACACGGCTGAGTAATATGGCCTGTTTCGTACGCTGCGTAACATCAAAAGCGGGGAAAAAATTGACGAATACGAATTCATCTGGCCTGATGAAGAGGAATATCAATATTATCTCAAATCGTTCAACTGGAGGTATAAGCAGACAACTGTGGTAAGCACTAAATTCATTGTTGAACGCAGCAAAAGAGATATGTGCTCTCGCAGCTACATGGCTCGAATATACATTGAACATATGCGAGTGAGACTAAGCTAAATAAGCGATATTCCCTTTCCAGATAACCTCTATGTTCTCATGGAGGCCTTGGAAGGCTATAGAAAAATATTTGATCACTCTAAATACTTTCAGATTTAGTAAAATCAAATCTGCGTGGATGACTACGGTAATCTGAAAATATGGGTGAACTCCGATTTGTCAATCAACTACCCCAATAACGAAGGATTCATTGATTATAAGCAGAAGGGACAGGAGGAAATGGTAGAAGTTTTAGTCAATATCATAGCCTAAAACACAGACCCTGACACTGAGCCCTCTCCCACATTTCGGTATATATTTTGTTATGTTAGAGATTATTTTAATCAGAAAAAAAGTGGTAAAGGTCTTAACTTTGAATAAGCGAAAGTGTTGGTGCTGAGTTACTCTCGGTATCTATTGTATAATTTAGATTAAATAATACTTAGATTCCAGTTCGCTTCTAGGCCATTGTCAACTTGGATAGCGAAGAATAACTGGAGTTAAAATCAATCCAAGACAGCCGGCTTAATAATAAAATAGGTAGCCCGAATGAGCAGGCCTATCAATTTGGGCAAAGGAATAGTAACTTCCCTATAAATGCGCCTTCAGGCAATTACATTCAAACATCGCAGGTGGTAAATCATCCAATCTACTCGCAACCTGGCTTACAGCCTAATCCTCAACCTTATCAACTTCAGCCAAATGTATTTTATCAGCAGCAACCATATTATCAGCAACAGCAACAACAAATGCCAATACAATTCCAGGCAAGAATAGAGCAACCTTTAATACAAAATAACGGTTCAGGATGTCAACCTTTGGCTTACCCTCAGAATATCTATACTGGTCATTCGTAGTTTCCTGTTCAAGTCCAAATGGCACCTGAACAGTAATAAAACGGTGAGCCCAATAAAAGAGAACAGTTAAATGAACAGCGTGAACAGGAGGATCACGGCTTTAATGAGTCTCAAAAAAACAAAAAAAGCATTCGCAATCGAGGAACGAGTAATATCAGCATAAGTGAAGTTGATGACATGGTTGCAAGGAGTTTACCAATCAAAGCAGGCTACGCTCCGGAAGTAAACGAACAAATTGGTAACAAAGGATTAGTTGAAAGGGGTATCTACTCTCAGATTAATCCTAAAGGCCAATGGTACGCCAATACTGATGGTTTCGGTCGGACCAGCAACTCACAAATGAAATTCAAAGAAAGCGAGTCTTCTCAAAAGAAACTGCACTAAAACAAAGCAGTAAAGACTTCAACGGGCAAAGCATAAGGTAAGGCAGTGAAATACTACTTTACTTTAAATGAGGAACAATAAATGGATCCAGATATCGCTGCTGATCTTGCCAAATACTTATCATGATTTGAATCAATTCTATTAATCAAAATATCATGAATCCTATTAATTTATCATAAGTCGAGCTCGCGTTTAAATCTATTTTAGCGCCAGAGGCCATGCACTTTTTTACCCTCTAACGTGCAGTAGGTTCCCTAGCCGTCAATAGTGTCATGATAAAAAGTGCCTTAAAACACTTCTCCATTGGTGAGTTTAAGGCGTCCTGATCCTTCCTTCAGATCTTCTTTAAATTCTCCTATATATAAGGTAAAATACCCTGATAGCTTATCCAATACTCGTCAATCTAATCAAAATTTGAGTATTCAAAGCATTCAGCCAACATTTCAGGATTATCATTATAAAGGGTACCAAAACCATGAAATCTATCTTTAAGCCAGTCACCCTCATAAGCCAATCTCCCAGACTGATAATAGAGTTTGCCCCTTCCACTCATCAAATTTTCCTTCCATTCTCCCTCGAATTTTCCACCATCCTGGAAGTGAAAAGTGCCCCAACCCTCACGCTGGCCTTTTAACTTATATCCTTAGTATTTGCTGCCATGCTGAAGCTATTCAATTATAAAGATAGGGTCATTCAAGTTGAGGTCAAGCGTATTGATATCTCTAGCTGGCTTATCTTATTTGAATGATGGCATTTGATTGTCTATATTAAAGGGTTTGGGCTGAATATGTCTAGCATAAGACGTAATGTTGGAATTACGTGGTTTTTCTGAGATTATAGAATTAGGAGTTGATTGGTTTTGGGTCAATGACTAAGAATTAAGGACAGATCTCTTAGGCATTTCTCTTAAGCAAAAGCGCTAAATAGGTCGAGAAGTAAACGTAATCTAATTAGTCAAAGACCCGTTATTTTGTAGTTTCACTCCTGGATCCCTATACATAAATGGCATTTTAAGTATGGGGTTATTATTTGCCAATAAAAAACTGTTGCTATTAACTGGCTATTTTATAGGAACTGCATGTGATAAAATTATTGTACTTCTTGCAGGGGCAGGCAGACTTACACGAACCGGTCGATCAGAGATAATGGTCGATGTTTTAAGGATATTAGATGGTAAACCAAAATTACCTCGACTCAGTCCATTCTCAAGCTCATACCAATCGATTCTTTCAGCAGGATTTGGCTTCAACATATTGGTTAAAATATATTTCAGCTCGCATCCATATTGTTCCTAAAAAATACGTAAGTTGAGCTACAGGTTGTTCCAATTTACAATGCCACATTCCTATCCATAGCATTAATCCTGTCTTTGTAGCAACCCACATTCCAAAATAATCATTCCAATTGTAAACATATCCGAACGAAAAGAATCACTTTAGGCATGCGATGTCTTTTTGAGGATAAGAGAGCACTGCTCTGGGGAAAGGTAAATATTTTTAACAGTGCGTTTAAGACTGACGATCTCTAAGTTGGACTGGAGAGGAAAAGCTATGGGATCCACAATTTTAATTGTAAAAGGCTATTATATAAGGATGGTCTTGGTGGTAATTGATTCATGACAGATTTTATTCTTTTGCAGAGTCAGCATGCCCTTCGCCAACTGAGACACAGTACTACGCAATTAATGAACTGAAAATGCGCGCTTTTGTAGAGCTCGCTAGCTAATCTAATCGCACAGTGTTGTCTTAGAGTAGTCCCATAAAGAGTAGATTCGATATTGTTTGGAGCAAAGATTATCCTCGTGAAACTGTTCGATTTCTGCATAATGATAAGTGCACTGATGAGGTTGGTAAGATTGGCACTGCGAAATTAGAGACGCATCTCAATTCTTCGTAAAATATTCTTAAACTCATTATCGTTATTATAAATATGCTCCCGCAAGAGGTAGGACTGTTGAGATTGTCTGTGAATTAAGTATGTTAGATTGAGTTCCTTCGCCCTTCCCTCGATAGCGTAAACCTTTAACAATTCGTTCTCTTCGCTAAGGGTGTGGGTATTTGACTGCCCCATTAACAATTATATAATTCAAATCTGCACCAATGTACTGCAATAATCATTTTTCTGATGCTTAGAAATGCCCTTTTAAATTTGATAAAAATAGTATTGAATCTATCATTAATGCTGACTATTTTTCAATAGATCTTCTTCAGTATTTGCTGACTTCATCGGCTAGAATGTAATATTTTTGTCTCTGTCAGATAACTGCTTGGACAGGTCTCAGGTTTTAAGAGTCTGCATAATATAAATATTTAATTTATTCTATGTCAACTAAGCAACATTTTGAGACTGAGACTGACGTCAATTCAAAGAGGAACAATGACCCTTCCTCTAAAAGTCTGACTTCATAATATACGCATTTGAGTCAATTACGCTTTCACTATCACAACGAATTCGTATAGGTAAAAGCAGAGAAGAGGCAAAAGACGCAAGAAAGGCTAATGCGACTCGACTACGTGATTAAGAATACTGCTGAGCTTAATCAACTTCTCGAGGATATGCGTCCCTCGTGAAGTTAACTGCAAATGATCTTCTTATTTCATTATAAATAATTGAACTTGAAACTGGTAGAGCAACATGGGGAGAAGAAAGACCATCCTAAATTAGATTTGTACTGAGAATGTAATGGATAACAGACAAGTTACTATCTCATTACACGGACCTACTGGTTTCATAAATGGTGACGTACTTGATGCTATTGTAATATTTGGAACTCACTGTATTTATTAGATGCACTTTTTTAGCTGGGTGAGATGAATTTGTTAAATTATGTTTCTAAAAGACAGCTCTGGGCTACCATCAGCCTGTCAGGACATTGATAGCTTTAATTATGTCAGTATACTTGGAGAGTTTTATATAGTTCGTGAGAATTGAGTTAATAAAATTAAACGTTTCAACGTAGACATCCATATTCTTATTTCAATATACCAGTATTTCTAAATTAACATTCAAAGCATATGAATACTTTTCTAAAACTGCTCCACCTCGCCCCCACCCCACATGACATTGTCCATAAAATACTGCAGGAGCTTCACGTCAATTCACCATAAATTCTGCCTGCTGGATACATAGAAACCATCATTAATTAGCCTCAAGTCTAGTGTTCACGTACAGAGGTCATTAAGGAAATTATCAAACAATTAACCAACTCTAACAATCAGGAGAGCGCTATCAAACTGTTAACGATTATTTTTAGACTTGTGCAAAACTCAAAATATAACTAAGAATAAATTGATCTATTGGAAGAAATTCAAAAACCTAACCTTGGAAAGGGAGGAGAGATGGCCTGGCTTGTCGATCTAGTTTCCTGCTGTGTTGAATATCTCGCTAAATTACCTTCTCTTCTATAAGTGTTTCGTAGAGCTGCTACTTCAATGGTCGCTGAAGATTCCCTTGAACTCTGTCAAATTGACCTTTATTTACTGCTCAATCAGCTGAGTTTGCTGTTTCCCGCCTTACCTTCTTCTGTTAACACATTTGGTAGATACTATCGCTCTACAAGTCCTTACTTCTCAGAATTTTATAAAGTGATCAGGACAGAGATATTAATAGTCTACAATTATATGAAACGCATCGTGGATCGCTTGATGAGAGAGTATCGATTGGTTCGATATGAGGATCTATAATGCTTCATAAAGAGCATACCTGACATTGAACTTGTCTGCGACCAGGTCGAAGATTTGATCATGAATAAATACTATAAAGGATAAGCTCCTAACAGAAAGATATATTTCAAACAGGAAGATATCTTCGAAGTACAGTACTTCCTGCAAGGAGAGGGCAAGGATGTAAGAAAAGATTAAGCAAAAACTGCATCATCCGAGGAACTTGGACTTGCGCTTTCATCATGATATGAATAATTTTACTGAATCGAGACGATATGGCATTATACTACTTTGAAAGCTGGTATTTTGTTCTATTAAAGATATTATTTCAACAAATGAGCTATAAACTCTACTCTCCCCAGAGTTACGCCACTGCTGGAGCAAAGGTTGAATTGTTCCTCAGGTTTATCGAATTTCCTGTTTAATTTATCCGCATCCCTTGGGATCAGTGGAAATCTCCTGAGTATTTGGCCAAGCATCCACTCGGCAAGGTCCCTACTCTTTAGACACCGGAAGGCTGTATTTACGAATCCATGGCAATTCTTCGCTATTTGGCACGAAAGACAGGTAAGTTTTACGGCAAATCCCCTGCAGAAGAGGCCTCTATAGATCAGTGGTTGGAATTCATCAATGGACAGATAAATCCTCTCAATATGACTACTCTCTATGCCAATCTCGGTTACTTCCAAGTGACTCAAGAAAAGTACGAAGCTGGCAAGAAGGAACTCCTTAACTCCCTCAAAACTATTGACGCTCAACTTTCCAAGACTGATTTCCTGACTGGCAATTAATTGACAGTGGCCGATATCGCTTTAATTGGAGGAATCAGATTCTATCTTAGACTGACTTTGGATGAGACTTCCCGAACTACCATTCCTCACCTTGTTTCATGGTACAAAAGACTCTTCCTTATCCCATAAATTTCTAATTTCTTTGGAAAACCCTGGCTTTGCGCAAAATAGCTTTTACCATAATTTTTAGCTCCCGAAAAGAAAGTAGAAAAGGTGGAAAAGAAGAAGGCTGAGCCCAAGAAGAAAGAGGAGCCAAAGAAGAAAGAAGAACCCAAGAAAGATAAGAAAAAGAAGAAAGATTCTGACTAAGAGTAAGATGAACCTCTCGTGCCAGTTTAAAAAAAGAAAAACCCTCTGGATCTTCTCCCTAAATCACCTTTCAACATTGACGACTGGAAGAGAGAGTTCTGTAATTCGACTGAAAAGCTTGCAGTTTTGAAGTCCACTTGGTAGAAGTTCGACCACGAAGGATATTCTCTGTGGAAACTGCACTATGTTCGATATGATGAGGACGAAGGAAAAATTGGCTATCTAACTAATAACCTTAAGAACGGATACATTAGGAATATCGAACACTTTAGAAAATACACCTTAGGAGTTTTGGGAGTCTATGGAGTTGAAGGAAATTATTAAATTGATGGAGTTTGGCTGTGGAGAGGCACTGAAATCCCTGAGGAGTGGAAGGAGCACCCAAGTTATGACTCATTCACCTTCCAAAAATTGGATCCTCGCGATCCCGCTCACCAGGCGCTTGCTGAGGCTTACTGGCTTAATGTAAACGAGGGAGACCTCGTTGAAGGAAAGCCTGTCTTCGAAGCCAAGCTATTCAAATGAACAGCCTCATCAATCTATAAAGCATTTAAAATTATAAATCTTAGCTGCAGCTTTATATGGAGATCAGTCAAAGATCTTTTATTAACCTACAAATTCTATGGAAAAAACAACTTTACTCGTTGATTTAATAATAAACAATATATAGCACATATGAAGCTTGGACAATTGAGTGTACTGCTCTTAGTTATTCTAATTTGGTAGACAGTAAATGTACGCACTGAGCATTTAAAAGTAGGTTAGGAGGTCTTAACAATCCTCAAGGCCCTCTTCACCGAAAATAATCTGCCTGAATCAAAACAGATTACCCATTGCTTTTCACTCCAATAAGTGAATAATTTGTTACCTACAGTGACTAAATTGACGACTAGTGCTGCCGAAGCCGGCACTAACGAGCTTAAAAGATTTTCTACTTACTATAACACTCAAATGGGTCTTGCTTTTTCCCAGTCAACCTTGCAATGCTTATATCTCGGACGTGATTTCAATCTCCTCATTAAAAAATACGCCTTTGATTTCGATAAAATGGGGGAAAAGTTTAGCTCTTATGTTATTAATAACTTTATGGAGGTGCACCAGTCATGTAGAAAACTCCAAGACATCCTCAGCTTAGGTTTATACCAAGAATATGGCCAGTATTTAAATACTATGCTAAAGACCTACTTCGGTAGCAGGGTAGTTGTAGAAGATCCGTGGATTAAATTAGTTTCTAATCTTTAAAACTTCAATCCGAAAGACTATTTTGGAATTTCAGTGTCCAACGGAGTTATAGGAGCTGTCAGTTCAATTAAACCAATCAATGTAGCAACAACGGTCTTGGCTGGCGCTTATGATGTGTTTGGAAGGGGCAGAGTCGATAATATTGTTTAAACTTTTCCAGCTTTGCAACTATAAGTTAGTTTTGCTAATAATGACATTACATCAGGTGGCTATTACAACTACGAGCAAGCTCTCAATTTTGGACAGGGAGAATTCAGTGGTGCCTATAGCTCATAACGTAGTTCCGTGAAATACAGTTACTATGCTTTAAAGAATTTGCCATTTGCATTCTACACCTATGTGTAGATAGTAGCCCATGATACCTCTGAGTTAGTGATAAAATTGAGGCATTAAGCCCCGGGTTACTTAAATGACATTAGGAAGAGCTATTAAAATGTGGATTCTCATGTTATGTTTAGCATAATGCACACAAAAGCTACTACAAAGTCAGGCAAGCTTGATTTAGTAATCGCCTCCAGCTTCATGCCTTCCAATATTACCTATAACTTTATCCATGAGGATTGGGATTCAAACATGCATCTCCTTAAGGTGAAGATACAGGCGATAAAGGGACAAACCTATAGATTTGGGTTTATCAGCTCACTCATATCCACTGCTCACCACTAGGATCCGTAAAACTAAGCCATCAGAATTATCGAAAGAGCAGTTTCTATGGGTGAGAAAACTCTTCTCGAAGGGCATCGCCAACAGTGGAAAGAATTATGGAAAAATGATATTATCATAGAGGGCAATGATGAAGATCAGAAGAATGTGAGGTTAATGCTTTATCACTGCTATGCTTTTATCAACAACTGGAAAAGCTATGGAATAAGTCCTATGGGCTTAAGTGGGTTAGGCTACAATGGACATGTCTTTTGGGATATGGATCTTTGGATATACCCAGGTATATTGGGATTAAATC
>Ga0302191_10002252_pt1 | contig 12077 bp, 10 predicted proteins | sample II_Bog_E3_1_FD_198775 | JGI IMG/M metagenome (GOLD analysis project Ga0302191, IMG submission 198775) | Peat permafrost microbial communities from Stordalen Mire near Abisko, Sweden - II_Bog_E3_1 | ecosystem: Environmental > Terrestrial > Soil > Wetlands > Peat | place: Sweden: Abisko...
TAGGTTTAAGTCCGGGATGGAGATTTTTATTGGCGAAGGGTTACGAGGATGTTTGGAAAGATGTTGCTTTACTTGATATTGAGTAGTGCTGTTGAGAAGGGAGAACAATCTTGTTACTAAATTGCTAATAACAAAAGCATTGTTTATTTTTGTGATGATAAGATGAACCCAGCGATGGTTTCATTATTTGTAAATTTGTCTTTATAAATTAAAAATTCATATCATGCCAGTTACGTTATCAATTATCATAGCGATTGCAGGGTTCTTAAACGCATGTTATTTTACTTATAGGGCGTATTCTGTTGCAAAAAAATCTGCGGAAGATAAAATATCCCATCATAAGAAATATACTCTCGCTAAATAGGAATGATTGATAAGGATTACAAAAAAATCGGATTAATTATTCTAACTTCACTAACCGGAACCTTCGAAGCACTCATCAATTTAATACCTGAATTAAAATACCGGTCTGTTTTAAGTCCGTTTTGCATTTTGCTCTCCTTAGTGATATCTGTTTTCATAATGCACAGAATTAAATGCTATAATAAAGACTTGCAAATAAAGAATTTAGAAAGAGAAATGCAGGAGGAAAATTCAACCGGCAGCACGCTCGCCAATTCGCAAATACAAAGAATAGACAAGTGCAAGGCGGAAATAAATAAACTAAAGCGGGAGCGAAATAAAATAGATTACTTTTTTTAGAGTGTAGCGGGGCGGTTCAGGTGCTTAATGCAGCTGCTTTTTTATTTCCCGGGAGCGCTGCACAATAAATTACAGTCGTTTTCTTCGACCCTTCGACTCATTAAACGGTTTTCTCGGACACACCGTCATCCGCCGGTCGATCTCTTCGGCAAGCCATTGAAAGTATTCGCCGAGGAATGGATCGGGCGCATTTGTGCGGATATCCATGAACATCGGTTTGTATTTCTCCCATGAGGAGGTTACAAACGAGCCCAGGGTTTTATCCACCAGGTCGATATTCACCAAGCCTTCGGCAACGATCATCCCCAGGGACTCCATCTGCTGCGCAAACTGGATCATCAGGATACGCTCGTTTGCCGCCTGGCTTTGCGATTCCTCCAGTGTAGCCGGCATGGTATTAATATTGATAAAATGCAAAAGCTCGGCAAATTCGCGGGTTTGAAACTGGCGTAGCACTTCAAGGGTTAATCGTTCGCGCCGGTCGCGCGCCGCTGCCTTAACCTGCGCAACGCCAAAAATCAAGGCTACGATAACCGATAACGACAGTGCAATGTTTGCAATGTTGGTGATGGTTTGGCTGCTCATTGAAAACATCCTGCTTGTTTTAAATACTTAGTAAAATTAACGATAGCTGCATTGAATTCCTAACTGGTGTTTTTTCTGCGGGAAAATGCTGTTAGACCTCAATTTGTTCTGTATTTTTTTGATTTTTCTGCATTTTTTTGATCTACCCTGTTTTATACCTCGTTTTTTTTCTGGGTTCAGCTAAAATAATAGCCTTTGGATTTTTAATTTGACAAAAAAACAAGAGTAATTGATAATTATTTTTATCAATACTTTATGATTGCTAAAAAATTTGCATTAAATCGGTTATAATTTTTGTAATTTATTCTTAATTAACGGGTGTTTTTTTATAAAATTATTAATCTTTAGTATAAAATAGCAAATCGTTAAAAAAATTAAGCTTAAAAGTTCAGTTTATTGCAATTTTTATTTAAAATGTCCATTTATTATTTTAAATTAGCAATTACTTAACTATTTTTTTTACTAAAGTCAAAAATCATGATTAAAAAATTACTCTTCTTATCCTTTTTGGCCATAATTGTTGCAAGTGCCCCTGTTCTTGCCCAAACAATAAGCGGTACAGTTACGGATGCCGGTAAACCTTTGCCGGGCGCCAGTGTGCGTGCCTCACCTTCCAATGTTGGGGTTTCAACGGATACCCTGGGCCATTACACCCTTGCTTTAAAACCAGGGGCTTACAAAATATTTTTTTCAGAGATAGGCTATGAAAGCAAAACGGTTAGCGTTACGCTTGCCGCGGGCGAAAGCAAAACACTGGATATTGCGCTCACGGCAAGTTCCTCTTCGTTAAACGAAGTGGTTGTGGTGGGCAGCCGTGGCGGCGGTCGTTCGCGCCTGCTATCGCCGGTACCGGTGGATGTGATCAATGTAAACAGCATTAATGACAATACCGCAAAGCCCGACTTGATGAGCCAGCTGAACCAGAACGTTCCATCGTTTAACTATAACAAGCAATCGGGCGCTGACGGCGCGGATGCGATAGACTATGCCAGCTTGCGTGGCCTCGGCTTCGACCAAACACTGGTACTGATCAATGGCATACGCCGGCACGAATCGGCCTATGTAGATCCTGGTGAAGCTGCCCGCGGCCGTGGTGAAAGCGGTACCGACCTGAACGCCATCCCTGAAGCGGCCATCGATCATGTCGAAATATTACGCGACGGCGCTTCGGCCCAGTACGGTTCGGATGCGATTGCAGGTGTAATCAACATCGTGTTAAAGAAGAATGTCAATCTTTTCACGCTTAACGCCGGGTTCAGCGGCTATGATGACCAAAAATATAACACCTTAAACTACCCCGATCCGAAGGCCTACTACACCGGCAAAAAATTTGACGGGCAAACCTTCACCCTGGGCGGTGACTATGGCTTTTCCATTGGCCAGGACGGCGGCTTTTTCAATATCGGTGCAAATTTTGAGGATGCCGGTAAAACTTTCCGCATGGCGCCTGACCTGCCCATATCAAGGGAGCGCCGCGCGTTTGGCGATGGTTCAGTTGAATCAGGCGGCGGGCTGTACAATATGGAAATACCATTAAAAGGTACCAATACTTCATTCTACTCCTTTGGCGGGTATAACTATAAATACTCCGAAGTATATGCCTACACCCGCAGCTGGGATTACCTGGGCCTGCGTGTAAACCCAACCAAATTCCCGACCAATGAGCAAACCGGCGATTTGATCTATGTGCCCGGTGTGATGCAGGTTGACGCCCCGGATGGCACGCCTTTTAACCCGAATAATGTGTATTACGATCCGGAAGAGGACGTTTATATCGAGGACTTATCGGCAGCATTCGGTTTCAAGGGCAAAACCAAGGACGATTGGGAGTGGAACGTAAGCAACAATACCGGCCGAAACAACTTCCACTATTACGGCGAAAATACGTTCAATGCTTCGACGATTTACGTGCCGGGGCAACCCATCCAAACACGGTTTGACGACGGCGGCTTTAACTATTTGCAAAACACCACCAACGCCGATATCACCAAACACTTTAAGTCGGTTGGGCAGGGGTTGCAGCTGTCGTTTGGCGGTGAAATTCGTTATGAGCGCTACCAGATCTATGCAGGCGAGCCAAACTCCTATAATAACGGTGGCGCCACTATCCCCACTACCGTTACCGGCTCAAAAGGACAAGACTCTACTGTATATGAATCAAAAGCCCCCGGATCGGAAGGTTATCCTGGTTACCAGCCTACCGACGCCCACGTGGCTGACAGGGGCTCTGAAGCTGCCTATACGGAACTTACCTTTGACGTAACCAAAAAATGGCTGATAGACGTGGCCGAGCGTTTTGAGAATTACGATGACTTCGGTTCAGTAGCGACAGAAAAATTTGCGACCCGCTATAAAGTGTCGGACAATTTTAACCTGCGCGGCTCCATCAGTACCGGTTTCCGGGCGCCAAGCCTGCAGCAGCAGGACTTCAGCAATACCAATACCACCATCGGAGCGGGCGGTGTGCTGGAATATGAAAAAACCGTACCTAACTATTCGGAAGTTGCGCGTGCAGCGGGAATACCCAAGCTGACAGCCGAAACATCAACTAACTACAGCCTTGGTTTTACCTGGCAGCCCTTTACTGACGTATCGGCAACTGTTGATGCTTACCAGATAGACATCAAAAACCGCATCGTTTTCTCGGGCGTTTATTCCGAGGGCGACCCGGCCTTTGGCGATGTGAATACACCCGGGACACTTAACTACGAGCTGGCACAAAACTCCATCCAGGAAGCAGCCTTTTTTACCAATGCGATAAACACGACCAACACAGGTGTCGACGTGGTGATCGACTACAAGAAACGCTGGGAAAACTCGCATTTCAACGCCACTTTGGCCGGTAACCTGCAGAATGTAAAGATCGATCAAATTAATGTCCCGGCAACGTTCAGAGGATCTGCCAGCGACAGTGCCAATTTCTTTTCGGACAGAGAGCAGTATTTTATCAAATATGCAGCGCCGAAAGCAAAGTATAACTTGAATTTAGATTATGGCTTTGGCAAATGGGATTTCGGGACACGGTTTACCTATTTCGGCTTAGTAAAGGAATTAGGTTTCGGCGAGGTAAGCGCACCGGCCGGTGCCGCCGATCAATTCTTCCCTTATGTTGAATTGGATAACGGCAGCGGCGAAGTGCCTGAAATATTTGTTTTCCATCCCAAAATCACTACGGATATTTATGTGTCCTTTAAAATACGCAAAAACATTTCGTGGGACCTGGGCATCGACAACCTGTTTAACGTGCACCCCGACGAAGCAATTGTTAAAGGATCGAGCAGCGCGACCGATGGCACCAGCTCGTTTGGCGACAGCAACTCGGGCGGTCCGTTTGAATCCGTGCAAATGGGCTTCAACGGTATGCGGATATTTACCAAGCTGAGATGGACGTTCTAAAATAAATTTTATTACCTATGCAAGAGGCTGTCCCGGTTAATTTCGGGGCAGCTTTTTTATTTTCTGCTGATTGCAAATGATTTGTTGATAAACCGGCCTTTTGTTAATAAAAATCGCATACGTAAATGGCTGATACAGAAAAGTTAACACACAGTTTAAGATAAGGCATAACGCCGGGGGTATTTTTACAACAAAAATCAACCCCTGATGAAAAAGACAATTGTTGTTACAGCGCTTTTACTTTTTTGCTTTTTTGCAGGCTTTGCCACTATTGAAAGCCTGAACGGAAAATGGACCGGCTCGCTAAAAACCGACGGAGGCGATGAGTATTCACTGCTCTACAATTTTAAGATCGACGGCGACCAGCTGACCGGAACGGCAAAAACACCGAAAGGGTTTTTACCGATCAATGACGGAAAGATCACCGGCAACACTTTTTCCTTTAACGTTCTGATCAACAAAATGGAAATTGATCACAGCGGTAAATTTTACGGCGATTCTGTTGGTGTGGACATCAGCCTTGGTGATCAGAAGGCGCACGCCACACTGAAAAAGATCGGTCAATAATTTCAGCAAATAATTTGGTTGCTTTTTCCGCAAAAAAAGCCATAAATTTATCGGATAGAACAACCAAATTATGAAAAGAAAATTATTGATAACTACCCTATTGCTGGGTTGCTTTTTTGCAGCCCTGGCGGTTATTGCCGACCTTAATGGAAAATGGGCGGGGACCTTTAACGCCCCCGACGGCAACCAGTACCCACTTACTTATTCGTTTAAAATCGACGGCAGCGCGCTGACCGGGACGCTTGACGCCGCCGGAATGAGTGTTCCGATCGACAGCGGCATGGTTAAAGGCGATGATGTTTCTTTCAGCGTAAACGTACAGGGCGCCACCTATTCGCACAAAGGCAAATATTACAGCGCCGGCGATTCTGTCGCCTTTGATGTGACCTTTGAAGGAAACAAGTCGCATTTGCTGTTGAAAAGGGCGCAATAATTTGGGCTTGCCTGTAACAGTTTATTGCCCCGATGTGTCTCAATAAAAAAACTAAATCATGAAAAAAAGAATTTTTACATCCGCGGCATTGGTTTGCTGCGTTATGGTTTGCTTCGCCATAGCGGCGGACCTTGCCGGGAAATGGACGGGCACGCTTAAAACACCTGATGGCAACGAAATTCCGCTAACCTATGTGTTTAAAACCGACAGCGGCAAATTAACCGGTACTGCCGCAACACCAGATGGTGAAGTTCCGATAAGCGACGGGAAATTGATCAGCGCTACCGATTTTACATTCAATGTTTCCGTTAGCGGGACTGACTACAAGCATACAGCGAAATTGTACCCGGCAGCTGATTCTATTGGGCTGGATATAGATTTTAACGGTCAAAAACTTCATACTACCCTCAAACGCAGCACCGACAAATAAGGACCCTGATTTGACCTGATATATAATTGAAAAACCATGCCGGCGGCATGGTTTTTCTTTTTTCAGCGGTGTCGTTAATGGTAATAAAATTCACGCCACGCTAAAGCGGGATGATAAATAGGCCCCCGGCGAAGGAGACTGCATACAAAATTTCGAATGTCCGTCCCGCTGGGCGGTCGCTTTCAAACCAGGTGTTCACGTGTTCACGCGCGTTGGAAAATGAACACCGTGAACGCTATTATGTTAAGTAGAAAATTAATTATATTATTGATATTAAGCTATTTAAATAATTTTGGTATGAACCAATCGGTCTTTTCCAGGCAAAAACAGCGTTCATTTTTTGGATGCGAAATGAACGCTGTTATTACTGTCTACCCGTGTCTATCCCTGACAAAAGTTGGCACTTTAGCGGTTGAGACTTTAGGTAGGGCCGCAGTATTTTGCGGCTCCAAACACAAGGTTCAGCACTTTGCCGGTAAATAGTTACGTGCCTTTCCGGACGCACAATTTTGCGTCCCCACATTCGCCCGCTAATTTATTGTTTTTTAAAGCGTTTCAAACAGCCATTGAAATTGTTGCGAAACGCCTTCAAATGCTTCCGAAACGGGTACGAAAGCACTACAAACGGCATCGAAATTATATTGCCGGATACCCAAAAACGTTCAAATTTGTTCACCGGATGAACAAAAAAAAGGCACAAAAACTGACTGCCTGTTTAGAATAATTACAAATTGAATTTTTTTGCAGCGGTTTAATTTAATTGCAGGCAAAGCAGTTATACCTTTGCAGCAATATGGTACGCCGCATTATTGGTTATTTTTTGATCGCGGCGCTGCTCTCGGCCAACTTTTCAACCCTGTTTATTTTTGCGGGTTTCGAGTTGAACAGGGATTACATCGCTGCGCACCTGTGTATCAACCGCGATAAGCCATGGCTGCATTGTAATGGCAAATGCTATTTTATGCGCAAAATAAAGCAGGAACAGGAAAAAGAAAAAACGGAAGAACGCACTTCGCAGAAAAACCTTTTCCAGGATGCTTTATTTGGCCCAAAAGCCGAAACTAAGTTTTATACACGGGTACTGCAGGAGTTTCGCGCGCCCGATCGCGGCGTTAACCTGCCCATTGTCGACCATCCCATCTACCAGCCGCCCCGGCTCGGTTAATCATTTTTTCCCAGCTGTTTTTTAATGTCCGGTTCTGCTTGTTACCCTTTCGGGTGGCAGGCGCTGTGCATATTATAAAAACAGTAAGTCGCTGTTTATTGGTCGGCGACCGGAGTGCTTAGCCCGCTCATGCCGTGGGTCCTGTCAAATTATTATCAATTATTCTTATTTACCATCCAATGAGCATTCAATTACGCTTTCATAAGCTGCTATATATATTGTTTTGCCTGTCGGTCATTTTGCCCTTTTACGCCAAAGCCGCGCCGCGGTTTAACGATATCTCGGGCAAAATTACCGATAAGGCCACAGGTGCGCCAATAGCAGGCGCCACCATTTCTATACCTGATCTGAAAATCGCCACGAGCACAGATGCGAATGGCATTTATACTTTAAAACAACTTCCCGTCGGGGAATATCTGATGCAGGTTACTGCAATAGGTTATGCCAGTGTGACCAAAGTAATCGACCTGGGTGATACTTATTCAGTCGACGTTAAACTATCGATGTCAAATTACGAATTGGCTGACGTCATCGTAACTGCCATAGGCAATACCACTACCCGGCAACGCGCCACTATACCGATCACGGTGGTTACCCACAGCTCAATTTTACAGGGCGTTTACAACACGGCGATCGACGAAATTGCTTCCCAACCGGGGGTGAACGAAACCACCGAGGGCGCCGGTACGACCAAGCCCCAGATCAACGGGCTGGGATTCGACCGCGTGCTAACGTTGATGGATGGCGTGCCACAGGAAGATTTTCAATGGGGCGATGACCATGGCATTTTGATCGACCCTTACGCGGTTTATGACGCCGAGATCATTCGCGGGCCGGCGTCATTGCAATATGGCTCCAGTGCCGAAGCGGGGGTAATCAGTTTCAAATCCGCGCCACTGCCGCAAAACGGCGCTTTGGTGGGGAGTTTGCTTACCGAATACCATACCAATAACGGCTACCTGGGTACTTCGCTCAACATCGCCGGAAATCACAATGGTTTCGTGTGGGCATTGGTGGCCAGCGGCGAAGAGGCGCATAGCTATTCGGACCCTAAGGACGGCTATGTTTGGGGCACGGCCTGGAACCAGGTGAACGCAAGGTTAACGCTGGGTATTAACCGGTCCTGGGGATATTCGCGCCTCATCCTGAGTGCGCTGCATCGGCGAATAGAAGTACCTGACGGCAATCGCGACAGCACCGGCCGTTTTATCTTCGATGCGCCGCAAAATGGCGAAACCTATCCATCGCATTCCGATTTTTTGTCGTACGCAGCAAACATCGCCGGCGACAAAATATTGGAAGAATACCAGGCCTGGTGGCAAAACAGTATCAATGTAGGCAAAGGCCGGTTAGGGATTGACATTGGTTATACCCAAAGCGTTCACCACGACATTGATACCGGAACAGTGGGCGCGGGCAATTTGCTGGTGAACGATATCCCGTATTCGGTTAAATACCAGCTGACGGGTGAAAAATCCGGGCTCAAGCTCACTACAGGGATCAACGGTATTTACGAAAGTCAAACTAACGGCGCGGCGCCACCGGCTCCTTATGTGCCCGACTATGAAATACCCAACTATACAAACTTCGAGACCGGCGGCTATGCCATCGTGGAAAAGACCTGGAAGGACCTGACACTAAGCGGCGGCCTGCGTTTTGACCGCACGGATTTTGTGGGCAATCCGATGTCGCTGAACGATGCCGGCAACATTGTCCCGGTTGGTACACCGGGGTCCACGGTGCAGTTTACCGGGTTTAACAATACGTACACCGGGCCATCGGGCAGTATCGGTGCATCGTACCAGTTGCCGGATGATAATTACGTTAAACTCAACGTTTCAAAAAGCTACCGTGCGCCTGCCATCAACGAATTAACCAGCAACGGGCTCAACATCGGCTCCAATGCTATCCAATTAGGCAGTATCAACCTAAAAGCCGAGCAAGGCTACCAGGTTGACCTGGCTTATGGATACAATGGCAGGGATGTAAGTGTGGAGGTGGATGGGTTTTACAACCATATCAGCAACTTTATCTTTGCCGACCGTACCGATTCCGTTTCTCAGGGATACCCGGTTTATCAGTTCGTTTCGTCAAATACAGCGATCATTACAGGTGTGTCGGGGTTTTTAAATATTCATCCGGCATGCGCGCGCTGGCTCGAAATTGATAACGGTTTCACTTATATCTATACCGATCTCCCTAATTCGTCAGATTCAACCAGCCATATTCCATGGACGCCGGCCCCGCACCTGACATCCGAAGCTGAATTCAGGCTGAACGACGTGCAAAATTCGATTTTAAAAGGCGCCTATTTTAAGTTTGGCTTACAGCACGACTGGGCGCAGAACAATATCTACAGTGCGCTGGAAACCGAAGTGCCTTCCGCAGCTTACACGCTATTTAACGCAGGGTTTGGGGCCAATTTTGTTAACCGTAAAACCGGGAAGGTTTGCTGTTCATTTTATGCTAACTGCACCAACCTGTTCAACATTGCCTATGCGGATCATTTAAACCTTGCTCAATACTTTTATGCGGTAAACGGCAATATCGTTACGGTAACCAGGCAAAACCAGGGCGTTTACAACATGGGGAGGAATGTCAGCTTTAAGCTAATTATCCCGTTTAATATGAAGTAGCAGATAAGTCCGAAAAGTCCGACCGCGTGCCGCCTTAGCTTTAGCGGTGGTGAAAAGACGCTGCAACTGACGTTTCGGCAAAAAGAACCATCAAAAAAAGCAATCAAATTTTAACCACAGAGGCCACTAAGAAGCCGCAGAGAACGCAGAGAAAAGGTTCACAAACTATTAAAGCTTTGTGGCCTTTGCGTTTCCCCTTTGTGGCCTTTGTGGTAAAAATCCGTATACAGAAGAAGAATGGCGTGGCACATATCCCGTACCCGGTTTTATGTTTTGCCAAGCCATAACCGCGAATCGCTTTTTGTAAAAATGATTTAGATCACTAATTATTTTAATTTAGATTAAGTCTAAATAAAAACGTTTTTATACTTTTGGCCCGGGTAAAAACGATATGCAAACTAAATTTAACTTAACCAGGGCAATTTGTATTTTCATTTTAATATCGATAAGTACAGCCATCATTGCCAAAACCACAACGGGGACTGGGATAATAACAGGTAAGATTACTGATGCAGCCAGTGGTTTGCCAATTGCCGGCGTAACGGTCTCTTTTCCCGACTTAAAGACAGGTTCTGTTACCGATACGGCGGGCAACTATGTGTTAAATCAATTGCCAAAAGGCGTCTATTTAATACAGGTAACGTCGGTAGGCTACGCAGGCAAAACACTGATGGTCGATTTAGCCAAAACACATTCGCTCGATTTTCAATTGTCAGCCTCAAATTATGAACTTTCGGATGTCGTAGTCACAGCGCTCGGTAACACGACGAGCAAGCAACGCGCACCTGTACCTGTTACAGTTGTCACGCATGATATGCTTTTGGAGCAAGCAGCCACCAATGCGATTGATGCGATTGCAAAACAACCGGGCATTACCGAAATTACCGAGGGGCCGGGTATTTCAAAACCGGAGATCAACGGACTGGGCTATAACCGTGTTTTGACCCTGATGGACGGCGAAAGACAAGAGGATATGCAATGGGGAGATGAGCATGGTATCCTGATTGACCCTTACGCAACCTACGATGCTGAAATTATCAGGGGCGCGGCTTCGCTGCAATATGGCGCCAATGCGATAGCCGGGGTGATCAGTTTTAAATCGCAGCCTGCTTACCGAGACGGCACTACATGGGGGAGCGTGGAGTCGGAGTATCAAACCAATAACGGGTTAATTGGCAACACGATAGATATAGGCGGAAACAATAATGGATTGGTTTGGGATATACGGGGCAGCTATGAGAATGCGCATTGCTATTCCGATCCTAATGAGGGCTATGTGTGGGGTACCGCTTTTCTCCAAAGCAACGTTAGGGCCATGATTGGGCTGAACAAAAGCTGGGGATATAGCCGTTTGTCGGTAAGCGTCCTTCATCGCCGTATTGAAGTCCCTGATGGTAATCGCGACAGCACAACCCGCCGGTTTGAGTTTGATACGCCCATAGGTGCACAATATGTAAATGGAGTGCCTGTACCGGGCACCGGGCAGATATATCCTACTAAAGCTAACTTTTTATCGTACAAGCCCGACATTGCAGGCGACCAAATTTTAGACCATGATGAAGTTTGGTGGCAAAACAGCTTTAATTTGGGCAAGGGCAAAATCGAAGCTGATATTGGTTATACACAAAGCATTCGCGACGAAATAGATACCGGGACCATCGGGGCTTCGCATTTGATCGTACATGACATCCCATACTCGTTCAAGTACAAGATATCCGGCGACAGTTCGGGCATGAAGTTTACCGCAGGCCTTAACGGAATGTATGAATTTGAAAATAATTATCCGGAGCCGCCCGCCCCGTATATTGCTTATTCCGAGATACCCGCATATAAGGACTTTGATATCGGCGGATATGCCATCCTGGAAAAAGATTACAAAAACCTTACCCTGAGTACAGGCTTACGTTACGATTTAAGAAGTATAACAGGATTGCCCATGGACCTGGTGAATTATGACACGCCGCAGCAGCAGCAAGTACCCGCCGGGACGCCCGGCGCTTACCAGCAATACGCCGGGTTCCATAACAACTACCTTGGTTTATCGGGAAGCATAGGCGCGGCCTATCAGCTGCCCGAAAACTATTTTGTAAAGCTAAATTTTGCAAAAAGCTACCGCGCCCCTTCAATTGATGAATTAAACTCAAACTCATTAAACGGAGGATC
>Ga0302191_10002254_pt1 | contig 12071 bp, 9 predicted proteins | sample II_Bog_E3_1_FD_198775 | JGI IMG/M metagenome (GOLD analysis project Ga0302191, IMG submission 198775) | Peat permafrost microbial communities from Stordalen Mire near Abisko, Sweden - II_Bog_E3_1 | ecosystem: Environmental > Terrestrial > Soil > Wetlands > Peat | place: Sweden: Abisko, Stordalen...
AATCTTTACCTACTTCCTATTTTGCTATACTTTTTCGCTGATGCATGCCCGACTCATCGCGACCCATCGAATACATCTATAGAAGTATAACCATACTTATACAGGACCTGCAATTTACTATTATTCGTGGTTTCAGTTGTTGCGGTCGTTATCATCATCCTGATCCTCACATCAGTAATTGCAAAGGACTGCGATAATAACATGATGGAAGTCAGCATCGCGGGGTTCGCCACAGAACTGGTTTCATATGCACCCACCTTGTACTTCGGATGGGATATCCTAAAAAGCATAAGTTATAAGCAGCAAGAGCAAAAAGACGAGCTTAGACTATCAACTGATCATATGCTCTTCAAACCTGTTTCAGACCAATATGCCAAGGAACGTAAGAAACAGATTCAACTGGTATTGGCCGCCTACACTTTGAGTTTATTGCTGCGGGGGACTGTTCTGGGTTTCAACTTTAACTGGGATGACTATTTCACTTGTACAGATTTTGAGGGAGTATACATTGTGACCTCTGATCGTTTCATTGGGCAGGCGATGTTAGTCCTGATAGAAATCAATCAGCTTCTGCCGCATTTGATCATTCCTGTTGCTTTGTATATAATTCCAGTCAAAAGAAGTTCAAAAAGCTCAGATTTACATTTGGTAATTCACTACTAACTTAGTTGCAAACGCTTATCAACGAGGATGACGATGATGAGGATCATAGTGACGCGATACAGCGGAGGATATCAAACTCCATACTATCTCGAAGTAGTAATAGTCTGCCAAGGAACAGCGAAGAAGAGTTGCCCTCTCCCTGATTTCTATAATTTTATTGCTATAGTCGAAATCTCTCACACTATAAAGTCTAGCCTAATAATCAAACAATCAAATGATTTCTTTTCTTATCATAATTTAGTTAACAGCAAGGTATGCCTAAAATAATGTCACAATCAGCTATAAATCACGAGATCAAGGTATCTTCTGAACACGTTCAACCAGTTACTTGAGGTTACCCTTGCTGGCTCTTTACTTTATCCATGTGTGCGTCAACAGACTTTGGGCTGAAGACCTCTCTTCCTCGTTTTTATTGAGGCTGTATCATTCTAAAAGTACCACCTTTTTAAGAAATCGCATATCTCATCTGAAAACTGGTTGGCCGGCAATTCTGGAGGGTAGTCGTTCAATATCTTTTGACTTACTTTGAAGTAGTTGATCTTTCCGCCTGGTGACTCGGAGTAAGGGATAGGGCGACCGGTTGCCAGCTCGTAAAGTATGAGCCCTAGACTCCAAATATCACACTTATAAGTGTAGGATTCCTTGCTGAGAGATAATCTTTATGGGCTCCTGAATAATCTATAGAGTACATATAGGTGACAGTGCCAACAACTGACCTTCCTGTAGAATTTTCAATACATTTGCTGACTCCAAAATCAGTGATCTTTACATCTCCCTTCGAGTTAAGTAGAATATTTTCTGGCTTTATATCTCTATGGATGGAATGTCTTGCGTTATGTATGTACTCCAAGCCTTTGAGTATCTTTATTATATTTGTAACTACCTTAAAAGTGATGGCTGCTAACTCATCCTCAGATAGAGATATCTTCTTGTTAGCGACTAATTGAATCAAGTTACGCAGGGCACCCATGTCCATGTACTCGATTACTTGCTTTACAAGTCCATCGTGAAAGAAACACGTGTAGAATTAGATGAGGTATTAGGAAAATCCTCCTGAGAGGTAGGCCCTCAGATCATTCAGTAACTGCTTGCGATGCTACTGCTGGGTAGCGTTGATACTCTTGACTGCAAAAATGTACTGCTTTCCATTGAGTTCGTAGACTGCCCTCCTCACTTACCCAGCACTGCCTTTCCCTAGCACCTCCATTTCCTTAATAAGTGAATAAGTACCTTAATGAGCTTGGGTTAGATCTGAATGCGGTCAAACTGTTTGGTGGGATCTGACAGCTTGTTGATGCCATGCTGATCAACGACCAGATCGACGTGGGGAAATTTAATCTTTTGCTATTCCCTGAGTGAGAGGGGGGTACAGCACATAGGAAGAGACCATGCAGTCTTCGTTGATCATGATCTCGAAGGTGGAGGGGTACTCCTCTTCTTAATTTTCCATATCGTCGTCGTACATTTATGATTTATATGAAATCATGGCGATAAGTATCTTACAGTGATAATTTCAATGGCTGCGGAAAGATAGTCTATTTTTGAAAAGATTATTAAGCTTTACGATCATCATGGATAAGTATTGATTCCTTCAATCATACATGCCGTAAATATAAAATGATCTAAATCATGGTTAAACTGGAATTCTGAAGTAGCTCTCATAGTATTTGTTGATGAAAACAAACCATCGATCCTGCAGGGAAGGAGTCATTCGAGGAGTATGATGCACCAGCTAGAATTTCCACCCTGGCAGTCTCAACTCACGCACGTTTATTCTATTGCATACTGTTATCAGGAAGGAACTATCCTGGAAGAGGATATGCAGCACCTTTATATCACCACGACATCCCACCAGCCAGTGAGCCAATTCAAGGAAACTGTCTTCAGTAGGACGATAAACGCCCAGCTTGATTGCCCGGATTTGATGTTTGCGCACCTATGAACGCACACTGCTGTCATAGGTCTCTTAATCTCGAATCAACAAGCATTAAGGAATGCATTTGTAGAAATTAGAGTAGTCGAATCCTCCCTATTTTATGGTGACTGTCATGTAGGGAAACTCCGAACGTTCCTCTTCAATAATTATGTCCTGTTCCGCGCAAGAGGCATACTCTGCTATCTTTTGCTGTACTCTCTCGCGTCTAATTTCAAAGGGAAGCAAAGCTAAATAAAACTTTGAGTTATCGTCCTTCCTGTTGTCTCTGGAACGAGAGCGGGATACAGATCGCCGAGATGATAAGTTGTCCCTTCGACGGCTGCGACTATCGTCATCATCTCTGGATTCAGTCCTCTGCCAAGAGGATTTCTCGATCCTCTGCTCTTTTTTCGGAGTCTACTGCGGCACGAGTGCATCGAGGTATATCTTAAAGGCCTCGGCAAGTTCAATTTCTGATTCTTTTGTTGGTGTATAAAACTTCTTGGTGTTTTTATAAACTGCAATGGCGTCCGAATTCTTTCTAAACCCGACCGCGAAATCATAGAATGAGGTATCGTATGCCTCCATTATCTGTACTATATAGATTGATTGTGGCCCGACTAAAGGCGTGCGAAATCCGCGGTAGATGGAGGTGGCGAAATCTGCGAACTGCAGTTTGGGAATATGGACGCGTCGAAGAATGAAATGATATTTGAATTCAGATAGGGATGTATCAGTATTGATCCACTCGAAACAGTTCTGCATGGCTAAAGTATTACTATCTGGTATTATACTCCCTCCAGTTTAGTGAGTTAAATCATTCTATAAATAATGACTGATATATATTTATTTTAGAATGGGATTTTGGTTCAAAAAATTACATTTAAAACTGAAATAAAATCCTTTTTGTATATCAATAACAACCAAGAGAAGGAGCACGACACAGGATTGACATAATATTGATATCCTTGTCAATATCTAATAACTCGAATATAATGGATAAAAAAACACACATCCGGTAGTTGAACATGGTAAGTGTAAAAATTGCGAAAGAAAATTAAAGGCATCGACGAAGTTGACATCTTCACTCTCTGTCAATCTTCAAAATTATAGAGATACCCTTGATTTGTATTTTATTTGCAGTTAATATCGGATTGATAAATAAAAAGCTGCAATTTAAGTTTTGGGATTTTACCATGCATCAAAATGCTTTGAGGAATCAAAACCCAAACGATTGATCACGAATTTATTTATTTATTATTTTTTACTTTTTATGTTTTATATTTCAATAAGATTGTACTAAAACATCCTTAGTATGGATTTTTTAAAAAAAGGTCCAATTATATTTTTGTTTATGATTCTGCATTTTCCTGAAGATTTAGGCTGAATGTATGAATTTGAAGTCATTGAAGGTGATTTTTGCGCAGACTTGTCAATATATGAGATAAAAATGACGGAGACTTCATTTTATCAAAGAGAAGCCAATTTTATACATCTTACACTCATATATAAAATTGAAAGGAAAATGATATAATTTTGGTATTTATCGATGGACACTAGAATAAAATTTTATATATTTTTGTCTGTTGCAACATGTGAATGGATTGAAGGAGTCTATGAGCAGTTTGCTGGCAGAATATGATCAAATAAATTATAATTTCTTTATTGAACATCCATTTTAGCAAATGTTCTATAAGTCCTTAGAGTAAAATAAGATTAATAATAATTTCTCAATGCAAAACTTCCACTTATTTCTAGTGATGGGACTGCTTGTTTGGTCTTGCTATAGTTTTATTGGCTTTGCTATTGTTGGTCCTTTTACAACATCTGCCTTTAAATGTCTCCCCAAAAGCGGAATAATTAATGATGTACCTTTTGCCATTATTCGGGTTTATCAAAACTCACAATCACCTCCAGGAATAGACCCAAATGCTCTCAAGACATTAACAAATGCACTTACTGCTGGATATGGAATTGACATCTACATGGAAATCTGCCGCGGAATTAATGCGACCTCTCAGATAAATTTAGTCAATACTGAAATCGTGGCCCCAATAGTGACAGTAATGGATAATAATGGAGTATTTGCCTCTGATGCTTATATTTTTATTAAAGTTGAGCCAAGCAGTAATCCAGAATGCTCATGGGAGGGCTATAGCCAATCAGATAACTGTAATTTCTTAAAAGAAGCTGCTGGGGCTGTTGTGAATTGGAATAATGTTTGGACTCCTTGTATATTTTCTACAGCTCGTATTTGGAGACAATTCTTTGGAAGCAGCTGTGATACTTTCGCAACAGATACAAATGCTCCTCTATGGTATGCCAACTACGATAGCACTGGACAAGTCCATTCAGTTTAATCATTTGATGATTTTGTTCCTTTTGGAGGATGGAAAGCTCCTGTAGTTAAGCAAATTTATGGAAATGTGACGGTTCCATTATTGTGCGGTACTAAGGATTGGCATGCTTTTATTGACTACATTTGGAATCCATGATGGTCTGCATCAAATCTAATTAATAAATAAATATTTAGAAATATACTAATGATGATGAGTAGTCTAATTGTAATTGTAAAGCAGCTTTACAATTGATTGAAGGGCGATTAAACATCGTTGAATTTGATGAATTAACATGACTATAACTGGCTATATTGATATAGATCCATGACAAATCTTAAGCAAGATATTGATAAAATATCATGGAGTGGGGAGGGGAACAGGAGCGGGGATGGGAACAGGCACAATTATGGGAGTGCAGCCACAAGACGCTTGGTTGAATACTTCATTGGCGGGGCAAGCTAGCATTGGACATATTATCGGAAGAGGCACACATTGGCAGAGAGTATTGTCGAAGTAGTCTCCAATGATGCAGGCCATATTCTGTACGCATGTATTGAGAACGCACTGGCAGAGAGTAGAGTTGAAGACATCTCCAATAATGCACATAACTGTCTGTACACATGTTTTGGGAACGCATTGACAGAGAGTAGAGTTGAAAATGTCACCAATTATGCAGAGAACAGTTTGAACACAAGGAGTAGGTACACATTTACATAAAGTTATGTTAAAGTAATCTCCAAGTATGCACATCACTGTCTGGACACATAATTTTGGCTGGCAGAGACATGTTGAAGTGTTAAAAACTTGATTTGAGAGGCAGGTCAATGTGTGCGAACATACACACTGGCAGAGACCTGAATTGAAATATTGATTTGCTGAGCATGCCTTAATGAGATTGCAGTGATAGATCAGGGTTACATTTGCATTGACCGCAGTGGGAGGAACAGCGGTCACAGTAACCTGCGAAACTGTCAGGGCAAGGAGGAATGTAAGAGCAATGATGATTTTCATTAGTAGCTATATGAAATTAACAATTAACCATTAATTATAGTACGAAATCACTGGATTTCACTTTCGCCAGTAAGCTGTTTTCAATAATTATTTTTATTAAAAAATCATTGGAATGAAATCGTGTTGGTCTTTCGTGAATTATTTAGCATTGATGGTAAACTTTAGCAAAGATCTATATCGAAGAATTTCATTGAATTTTATTGAGGTTCTTGAATGTTCAATATGATAATGAAATGGAATGCTACTATTGTTGATCATCCCAAATATCGTTAAATTTTTATAAAATATGCTATTTAAATGAGTACTTTTGTGTGCTGGAAAACATCATAACAAATTGAAGGGAAATCCTAAATGTATTCAGTGGAATTCAAGCCAAGCACTCGAATTTAAACAATAAATTCTCTCATAAATTGAATTCAACTTCTACTTATTCAAAAGGAAGTCGATTTTCTTTCATACGATATTAGTGAATATATATTAAATGAGTATGAATATTTGAGTGAAATTAATGCAGATCATGATCAAGGAGTCGATGAATTAGAGCCGGATGGTTTGGTTCCAGGATTAACACAGGAGCAAGTCAAAAGGTTATATTTTTCACCTGTAGGACACCCCGAAGGAGGCGCATCACATGGGGTAGCTTTTTCGCAAATACAAGTGGCAGTGTTGAAAATTTTATTTTTAGGACAAGTTAACCTCACTCCGCATTTGACAACTGCAGGTCACCAGATTAAAATAATATCCAAAAGGACAGGAGTGATAAAGCTGACAGGTGGGAGGCAATGACTAAGCATTAGCAGTGATGAACACAATAATTAGCGATAGAAAAGCAATAGCCTTCATGGCAATATGATTAAAATTGATTTAAAATTACCCGTATTTATAGTGTCGATGTAACCCTTAAAACTGTTACAAATAAACATAATATTTTTTCCCCACAAACATTCATCTATAACTGTTATGGATTACAAATCGATAGTTATTTTAAGGATCATTGATAAAATATTTTAGTTTCATCAATATTATTTATTACTATTGGAAAATAATGGTTTCTTGATCATGGCTAAATTCGATAATCCTAATGGGGATGTAAGAAGGGATATAAATCAATTATCTAATTTTATCGTCAATCAATGATGAAATTTTCAATAATTGTGGTCAAAAAAAGTTACAAAAATAAAGATGTATGAAATCATTTACTCCAACGCACTGTCTCATGAAACGTTTCCCAAGGGCATTTATTTTCGAATTTAATCTGTGAGTAAAATAATTATTTGTATCTTAAAAAATAGGTAAAAATAACCATTCTGAAGGAACCGTAAACTGAAGTTTTAACAAAACAATTAAAAATTTAAAAGAACTATAAACGTTTGAATAGATAAAAGATTATTGGAGAAATATCAACAAAATTATTATTAATGTTCTATTTCAATTAGAGATTTGTATTGTTCTCAATTATTTAAGACTTTCTTATATTTGGATTTAGATAAAGTTACAAATGAAGATTTGCAATATTTTTGATGAGTTAGAAAGTTACGCTCTTTGTCTATGATCTCAGCTCTGGCATGGCCAAGACTCTAGGTCCATTAATCATTCAAAGATAAATTTAGGCTATTTATCACACCTCACTAGGCATATACGGCCGATAGTACTACTTCTTTTTTACAATTTAAAACAATAAACCTCAAGACCCCTCTTTTTGGTATGGGCAATTCATTTAAAAGATTGAACTTGGAGAGACGGAGATACCAAAAGAAGTATTTGAGGACTACCTTCAGGAGTTGACGTTTAAGTATAACAAGGAGACATATGACATTATCAACTGTAACTGCAACACGTTTACTAACTAAGTTGCCGAGTTCCTTTTAGGCAAAGGTACGGATATAAAATATTGGGGGCAATCCAAATTGTTATAAACTCCCTAAGGCTAAAAACTAAAGCCATTCTTTTACTCTTTTTAGGAGAATGCTCGTAAATCTCATCAGAGTAATCATAAATGATTCAACTTCATCAATTAATTGATTTATTATCATATTGTTCTAATTATCATTTAATATGAAAACTCCGGAGGGGAATTTTATCTATTTTAGAAAGGTATCTACGAAAAAAATGCCTTTGATAAATAATGTTTATCCATCAATAACGGGGATGAATTATAAGGATATTTGAATCAAGTGAAGGGAGTGGATTAGGTAATCACTATTTTCTTTTTTTACGGCAAAGTAAGGTCGCTTCAGGCTAGCATTGCTCGGGCAATACTCGCTTTAACTCCCTGCCTCTTCGTTTAACTGGCATTGGAGGCCAAGAAAACTACTTTTAGATCGGCCTATTTTCAACTTCTGTCTGAGTTTACATATGTATTAAGTTATTTGCTTCCGGTATATCTTATTATGATTTACCTGCTTCTTTAAAAGCTTCTACCTTCTGAGCATACTTTTCTGCTAACAATTTCTCTATTTCTAAGGTTTGAAGGCGTTATCTGCTAACGATTACTTTATCTTTGTTGATCGTCTAACGGCATAAGGGGCAAACGACCAAAGTTGACTCTTTGAGGCATACCTCACATAGGAGATGTTGTTGTAAGCATATCATCATTGGTCGGCGGTCATCCAAATGAAAGTTTTGCAAACATACCAAACAATCTTGATCTCTACCTTCACTAAAAACAAATTTTTTAATTTGTTTTCTAGTGAGTTAGGATATCGCTAACCGTTCTTTTATCTACTATAAATCTTTAGTGAGTAACTAGATGACGCAAGTGAGGTTGGTAGTATTCTAAACGACAAGTACATCTTGATGCTCTATTTATTAATGGTACACACTCTTCACTTCATTTTATTTGTCGCAAAGATGGCACAGGTTGAGTTGATTCAGTTCATATTTTTGTAGAAATCGCCCACAATGAAAGCAGAATGAGCTCATGAAGGCAACTATTTGTTCCAGCATTTATTTATGTTTACAGGGTAGCTAAACCTACTCAGTCTTTAAGTCCATCCTTAAAAATTAGTAACGGCAAAGATAACCTCCGCAGTTTATTTAAAAATAAGATTCGTTTGGGTGGCAGAGCCGTTTACAGATAGAGCAGGGATTAAGAGACTTAATAAGTTCTTCACTCACAGCTTCGGCCTCACACGAAAGGCATTGAAAACAGTCAGACTGATGTATTCGACAGTAGACTCGAGCGCGACACCTGTCCGTGTATGGTTTCCGGCATTATCCACACTATTCCTAATTCATCACGATAGCTTAGAAGTATATATAAGACTCTAGCGTGTTTTGAAAATAAAAAAATAGTAGTGACGATAAGAAATAGGCAAAAGGGAAAAAAAAATATATTTCTCGATATGATTGTTTTTGTATTTTTTTATTAATGATATTAAAATAAGTATAATTTTATCTATTTTTTGTTTGAACTTGCTATTAATTAAAAAGTAATAAGAATTAAGTATGATGAATTTTAGGAGGAGGAACGATAGTGAGGGTTAGGAGAGAAAATTTGAAATAGTGTCTTTCTCTCGATCGAAAATTCAGCAAAATGTCAACTTACTTGATCAAGAAACAAAGGTTATATATAATTGTTTGTTCAATGAGCGGGCTAAAGTTGTAAAGTTGGACCAAATTCTTCCTTTCTAGTTGCAGATTGCACCCTTACCCCTTTGCAATAAAAGAATAACAAAAAAGGAAATAAGTAAAATGATGACGATATAGGTTATATATGCTTTGATTGCGCTATTCACAATGGTCTGCTCATATGCAAGGACTGCTTCTGGAATGGTTCACATAAGGGACACCGCTATAGATAGATTAATGAGGATGGGGTCTGCGACTGTGGGCATAAAGCTGTTATGAAATCTTAACATTTTTGCAAAAATCATACAGGAATATAAATTAAGCAAAACATAAGTCAATAAGCCGCAATCAGGTTTGACCGAATCATGGGTCAAATGTTATCCTGGGCACTGCAATTATAAGATGCATATTCAAATCCATTTTTGTCCTTATGGTATCAATTGCTAGGGTCTCGATCCTCGCTGCACTAAAAACGTATTCTAGAGCCCCTCATCGACTATCTGCTGCATCTTAATCAATCATCACTGTACTATATGCAGTTAACAACTTCCTTATTATTTGACAGTCCTTTATAGCCTAGTATTTGCAATCTCTTATAGAAAGTTTCCAAAGATCAACTAAAGAAAAAGATTCTAAACCTCTTTATGGATTTGTTAGTTCTACAAGAATTTAGAGAACAAATGTTGCCAATTTTTCTAAAGATGTACTCTAAAGTATAAGGATTTGAGTCTTCAATATACTCAGATCTTTACTATCAGCTTTTATCAGATTCTTAGCTAGTATAAAAAGTTATGCTAAGCAATTGGATTCCCTTTGTGCCTTATTGGTTGGGATATAACGTTAAAAATTACTATTAACATCTGTTTTATGCAGCCACAACTCTTTCACGGGCAGCAACCTCTGCCTTCCTGAAACCTATAATGCTGAAAGGATATATAGCGTTTCCCTTGCTAGATCTAATACATAGCAAGTGTGAGGAACAAGATTAACATATCATAACTGTCGTGGGCATGCATATTGAGGAAGAGTACAAATATTATAAACTATTGATAGCTATAATAAGTAAGCAAAAGCAGTTTGTTTTGAAAATCATGCTTCGTAATTACTATAGAATGGTACTGATGTACCGTTTCTAAAAAAATAAGATTGTCCTTGCTCCTCAACGAATATTTGTACTGCTTGTCTATAAGTACTTTAACTTCGACATGGAGAAAGTAAATTGGCATTAACTCGCTTAAATTTTAAGGATATCGATAAACCGTTTGTATGAGTTTATAAATCAGTTGGGAGTGACCTTTATCAATTGTTTGGGTGAGTTTGCAGCCAATTTAAACAGAACAACCTATTTCGATAACTATCTGCCGATATACACCAAGGAAGAAAGTCAAGTATTGGTAATTGACTATTTGGGAATCAAAATTATTGCCCTAATGTCAGAAGGATATTTTCAGGCCATCATCACCGAACTATATTAAAAATAAGTTCACAATGCTAATAAATAACTCGCAGATTAATAGTCAAAGGAGATAGTACGAAAGTGGAACAATATCATCAAAATTCTGGTCTAAATTAGCCTCTCTCCGCGAATCGAAATGGTTATACAGAGTTTTATGGGAGTTAAACCGACTTTAGTACAATCCAAAGACATACTGACTCAATTGTTTATAAAAATAGGAGATATGTCTTCAAAAGAGTTGTAAAGTATCAAAAATTTATTTTTTGGAGGAATGCTATAAAAATCTGTGGAGAATCTTTGCCTATCCTCTACGAGCAATAAAAAAATCACGTTTCTATCCGATTTAAGATCTGGGGGTTGCAGTGATTCGCTTTGCACTTAATTTTTCGTAAGTTTACTTAAGACGAATTTGAATAAGGTCGTTACAAACTCATAAGTAAAATTCAACCAGAAGGCATTTACTGAAAAATAGAGGATGATGGTACAATATTTAGTGAGCAGACCCTTCCTATAATCGCTGCTGTTGTAACAACTCTAAACTATTAGTTTAAATTAGAATGATTTTGCAATTTTAATTAAAGAACTTATCTTGCTTACCAGATCACTCGAGACATTTATTGGAGAGCAAAGTTTGAATAGAATCATGGATTAAATCATGAAACAGTGCCTTATCAAAGCAAATGGAGTTTGTATGGAATTGAATATCGAAGGAAGGACAACAACAAAGATCGATATTGATTAAATTCAAAATATGATGGGTAGGCAAGGCAAAGAGGCTTCAATAAAAAAGGAAAATACAAATCCTGAAACTTCGAAAAGGAGAGAGCTCCTCAAACTGAAAAAGGCATCAAAATTGAAACAAATTCAGGTGAATCAATAACGAACTCTTTCCCACTTCGATCAGCCAATTTAAGACAGCACTCAAGATAATTGCCTGATTTGTCGGGAAGGCACAAATAGAAATGAACTCTGCTACATGGGGAAACTAAAAAGCACAAACTTACTGTTTAATATTCTCAATATAGAGGAAGATCATTATATATTCAACAGCTGTCTACACACAGTCCATTATGACTGCTTTATTTAACTCACGAAGAGTAGTGATCCTGTCTTTTGC
>Ga0302191_10002256_pt1 | contig 12064 bp, 8 predicted proteins | sample II_Bog_E3_1_FD_198775 | JGI IMG/M metagenome (GOLD analysis project Ga0302191, IMG submission 198775) | Peat permafrost microbial communities from Stordalen Mire near Abisko, Sweden - II_Bog_E3_1 | ecosystem: Environmental > Terrestrial > Soil > Wetlands > Peat | place: Sweden: Abisko, Stordalen...
GTAGTTGCAAAGGACCATGAGCATGAATAATTTAAAGCTAGCTTCGAGGAATTACGAAAACAATCAAAGTATCAAAAATAAAAAGATGATCTAATGAGGCAAATGCCCCTTGGACAAATGCTGAGTAGCTTGATGTGGGGTTGGTGGGGGATTATTGTTTGCAAAAACCCTCAGATTAATTTCGATTATCTAGTTTTTGTGAAAAAAAGATTTGAAGATTATCAAAAAATTAAGAAAACTCTAAATATTTGATCATCTTTAATAAGAATCAAATTAGTATAAACTATTTAAACTCAATCATATTTATTTCCTATTGGTTGGTATTTTCGAGGCTATTTGTATGATTGAATACATTTTATACTTATTGATTTCAATAATAAAATATATTTCATCAATTAAATGACAAATACTCGGCTAATTATCATAATTTCCTGCATTGTATTCACATTTGCAAGTGATTTAGTATACTTTCATTTACGTAGGCTGGTGGATATACTGAAGTATCTCTCGATTAGATTAATAATCTTGACCAAAAAGATCAACAAATATACCGAGAGATTGAGTCTTTTCTTAGACAGGAACTAGCAGCAAAATCGTATTTTCAGGGGCGGGATTTGGGAGCGGTGACTAAAATTGAGCAGCAAGTTGTTGCTGGGATGAACTATCGCTTTACTTTTGCAAATGATTAAAATTAAATGATAACTGCAACCGTTTTCGATCAGCCTTGGAATAAAATTCGTAAATTGACTCAATTAACCACGGCCTTTGAGTAAATGTGATTAAAACTTAAAATTACCCTTTAAATATTTCTGATTACTGAGTAAATAATTCGAAAAAGATTACAATAATAAATTAGTTAATATACATTTATGATCTTCCAAGGGCAATGCGTTTCATTATTTTTCATTATTATTAATATTTAGAATTTATCTTATCCATGCTAAATAATTTAATTTAAGAATATTTTTATTTTATTCATGGATTATTTAGAAGATATCAGGGAACAAATCATATTGCATTTGCCAACATGGAGTGATGTCAAGAAAAATGAAATTATTCTGGAAAGGATGACTGGAATATCTAATTACACATACAAAGCAACACCTCAAAATCATTCCCTTCCTCCTATTATTTTCAGAAAATTTGGATAGGCTTCAGAAAGTACTATATTTGATATTTAGATATCTTCCTTTAGCGATAATCAGAGACCTTTGTCTATAATCATATCTCCGAAGAGGGGTTGGGCCCAAAGATCTATTACTACGATAAAGATATTAGAATTGAAGAGTTTATTAACTCTTCAGTTTTGCCTGCTTAAAAGATGCTTACTTCAGGCTACTTATAAGAAGTGGCCTTCGCTTTAAGCAAATTCCATAAGATGAAACCAGTTTCATAGTCCATAAAATACGAGTCAATCTTTCAAAGAGTATTTTTTGATAGGGAAGAAACCATTTTATCGATTTGCCACAATAAAATGAGTTAAGATATCTATTCACAAGAATAAAAATAGTTAATTGAAATTTTTAAAAAATGGATTACACACGAAGAAATTGAATATATCAAACAGGCAGTCAGTAAATATGAAAATGATGAGCTTGTATTTTCCCACAACGATACTCTTGCCAACAATATCTTGATAAAAGAGGAGAATGGAGAGATGGCCTTTATAGATTATGAATATTCTAGCTATAACTATCCGTCATTTGATATAGCAAACTATTTTAATGAAACATAGTTTGATTACGACGCCAAAGAGCATCCGTTTTTTGGAATTATTCCTTGCACTGAATAAAAGTAATTAATGAAGGTCAGATTTATTTAGGCCTATGTAGTTGCAAAGGACCATGAGCATGAATAATTTAAAGCTAGCTTCGAGGAATTACGAAAACAATCAAAGTATCAAAAATAAAAAGATGATCTAATGAGGCAAATGCCCCTTGGACAAATGCTAGCTCACCTAATGTGGGGTTGTTGGGGAATAATTGTTTGCAAAAACCCTCAGATTAACTTCGATTATTTGTTATTTGTAAAAAGAAGATATGAAGAATATCATAAATTTAAGAAAACTCTAAAGATTTGATGATCTTAAAATTTAAAATTGAATTAATATTAGTCCTAAATTAAATTAAGGTTTGAGTAAACTCTCATATTAGTATTTATTTTAAAAGTATCTTTGCGCTATTGAATTAGTGCAGAATTCAACATACTTAAGATAATAGCTTCTGCACTTGTTGACAGTTTAATTCAATTTATAAATTTATCGGGACAATTAATTTAGTCATTCTATTAACTATATGTATTATCCATTAGTACTTAGTTAATAGATAGAAAATATATATAATTTTTCCTTTTCATGTTTATATTTATGGAGAATTAACTCTTGATAAAACTACAAAATCAAGCATTTTGCAACTCAGTTTCATTACAATCGTAGGTTTCTATTGTTTTATAAAAATAGCTGTCACAGCCCTATATGAAAGATGAATTACAAATTGGCATGACAAGCAGCTATTATTAAAGAATATCAAACTCGATCCCTTTGATAACCGACAGCAAATTCCTTTTAGCTGTATAATAGATGAGCAATTGATGTATTAATAATTCGTACAAAGACCCTCTTTGACTTCGTTTTGAGCGCATAGACCCATGCCAAGCAAAAGAGTTATTATTATCATGATGAACATTTTTTATAAATGCTTTTAATAAAAAATTATCTGAAAAGCAAATTATTTATACATTTATTCACAATAATTATGAATCATTAATGTAGATATATATTTTGTATTTTTCATGACATTAGAATTCTATTGATTTTAATCCCTACATAATAAATTACTTTATAAAATAATAAATAAAATACATTTGATTTTTCTTCTATTACTTATATTTTAGATGTTCCATTCATTTAATAATACAAATTCATCTCAGTAATTATACAAATTGAAATATGTAAAAATTACAGTTTATTCTTGATTTAATTCCTCATTGTATTAGGTCTTTAATCTTTTATTATTATGAGGGACAGTCTTAAAACAAAAGATTAAATCAAATTGAATCGATTTTTTCTGTAAAATAATTTGAAAACATCATTTTAGTTCAATTTACATAAACTGGAAATCACATATTATATAAGGTGAGTAATGAAAAATACGAACAATGAAAGATCCTCAATAAACCTTTATATATAAACAGAATAAAGAATCGACACTTAACTAAATCTTTTTCAAGGAATGCCAAAAACCATCAGAAGTATTTCCCGTCCAATGAGTAGGGAAAACTAAAATAATTCAATCGATTCACTTTAAAAAAATTCTTATCAAGGATTGCCTACGAACCATCCTTTTTTACCTCAAACTAATAGTTAGTATCTTGATCCGTAAAATCAACCTTCAATTGCAGGAGGAATAAATTTGGTTCAGTTTTCACAAACTGTAAACATGCTTAAAAGCAAAAAATAAAAGCTTAAAAGTCGTCGAATAAGGAAACCCGCATCAGAAATAAAAAAATAAGTTCAAGAAGAAGTCGTTAATGAAAAGATATTAAGAATTTGCAAAAACTTTATTTCAAAAATTAGACGCAATAATATCTTCTCTCCTGCTGTTGTTAATGAAGACGACCTTGACAAGTACTTTTAGCATGAAGAACCTGAAGGTGTATAGATGAGTATTTCTTTTATATTTTTTTACAAGCTCTTCACGACAATATCAATAATCAGTCTTATTCTCTGCTAAACCTTCGTATTTGTGTTTCCTTAAGTACTTTATATGTTAATTAGTTAGCTGAATGCACTCTTATCTTAATAGTATTAATAATGTCAGCTATTTCCTTTGCTTTTATGATAATGGTGAATCTTTTTGCTATTCGACGAATAAATGGGAAAAGAATAACTAAATTAACAGCCATTGCCAAATATTACATAAAATAGGGCGATTTCTTTGTAGATATTTTTACGCTTGTAATGATATTAATCCAGTTCAAGATAATGTAGTCTTTCTGGATTGATGTAATTCTAATAACTCTTATTTTTAAGATAGGCAATTTAATGCAAAAACTATCAAATCTATAACAAATGATCGTAAAAAGTTATTATTATTAAAGATATTGGTCTCTTCTCAAGATTATTATATTTAACTTTGTCTTTGCTCATGTCATCGCTATCTTACTCAATTTAATGGCAAATCAATATCCATAAAAAAATTGGCAAACAGTTAAAGGGATAAGTGATTCTCCTTGGTATTAAAGATATGTATGGTCATACTATTGGGCAACGACTGTCATGCTTACAGTAGGATTTGGAGATATTGTTCCCTCAATCTACCAGTAAGCTATATGGGTCACATTTATTGAAATAATTAGTTGCATTGCTTTTTCATACAATATAAGCTGTTTGGGAAATTTAATTGGTAATATTCGTGCTCAGGGGCAGTAGATTGAAAAGAACCGAAAGATATTTTAAGTAATGGATAATAAAATAGGATTTTCTGAGTAACTTTTTGATAAAGTCGAGCATTATATCAATGAATCAGTTAATATCAAAAGTAAATTTAATATTGCAGAGGAAAAAAACTTTATTGAAAACTTGCCTTAGAGCTACAAAAGATAAGTTAAATGCGAAAGCAATAAAAAATTGTTGAAGCCGTTACCATTTTTTAGTTGTCTGCTAACTAAAACTATATTTAAGTTAGCAACGTCTATGGAAAGGTATATTTACTATCCTTAAGAGATAATAAAACCTATTGAAAGCTAATTTGCAATTTATGTTCTTGAAAGTGGTAAAATCGGGTGTATCTGCAAGAAATACGATTCTAGTTATAATGGAATCATTGCCAATGTTATCAAAATAACAGATAAGGATCCCCCTTTTTTATTTAGTCAAGAATTCATCACTAATAAGAAATTAAGCTATGAAATTAAATCTTTGGGGTATTCTGTTGTCCACAAACTTAATTTTCCTCAATTTATATAAACATTGAAAGGCGTTCATAAAGATTATGAATATTACACTTTTTTGAGAGATAAAGCAAAGAGTATTATCGATTAATATTAAACCATAAAATGTGATCTCTGCACAACCAATCATAGCTATTTTGATTGTCCCAAATATCACTATTTACCCATAAAAGAAAATATTGTTAGAAAATAATTAAAGAAATATAATCAATCTAAAAATAATAGATCAAAATTTATCCGATCAGAATAGAGATAGCAAAATACTTTGACAAAATTGACTGAATATGAAGAAGCAGTTCGGTTGATTCTAAATGCGTAAATAGCTAATAATAGTAACAAAAAAATGACTAACAATCAGCTTCAAATGAGAAAGTTCTTAGTCAATATTTACAATTTTGATTAAATAGCAAACTAGCGCACCAATGTTAAGACAGGAGGAGATATAATTAAAACCTTTAAAAGTCTTATGGGAGTAGAAGAGTGGGGCTAACCTACTGAAGAAGATGATGATTTTTAATGGATTTGGGACACCTAATTTGAAAGAGCAGCCAATTACGATATTTATTTTCCAGCCGACAATTCTAATAAGTTGCAAAGTAAATTTGACTCCAAACAAAAAATTAAAAAGATGAAGGATATATCTATCAGTAGAAAGAGGGTCCTCACTCATTTATCTCAAAATTAACCAAGCTCGAGATGATAATGACTGATTAATATAATTGCCATTCATATTATAAAATTAATGCAAATAAAAATGGAGTATTTATGTTGAGGAATAATTATAATTGATGGATATTAGTATTGTAAACGATTAAAAAATTGTTTTTAATAATGAAGATATAGTATTTTAGCACAATAACCCTCAAAAAGTTAAGTTAATTATGTATTATTTAGCAAAAATAATAAATTATCTGATGATTTTCAATCAGAATTTATCAAGGAAAACCAATATTTGTTCATAATTTATATCTGAGAAAATTGATTAATTCAATTTTAAAATATATGATCATAGGCTGATTGAGATGCTTCTCAAGTTAAGATTTGTCTCTTTTATTGACCAATCCGCAGAAGATACTGTTATTTAAGATGGTCTTGGTTCCCCTTTACGGAAGCACTCCTCCATGCTAGCTATCACATCACGTCCTATAAACTCATAATCGTTGCCGTATTTTTTAATCATCTTGTTGTGCAAATTTACCAATATTTGCAGACCTTTTTTATATTTTTTCTCCCTCATCTATAAGCGAGCTGCAATAAATTCTATAACCTCAATTGCATCTGAATTTTAAGGGCGATTAATTGCTGGATTATCTTTTAGTTCTCTTAGCAATTTGGAGGCTTCTTCATATTTCTTTTGTTCGTAGAGTATCTCTAATTGTTTTGCTTTGAGCATAAAAGACTAACCCTGTCGACTTGTGTTTAAAGCTTGCTCGAAATTGTTATCATCTAAAAGATTATTTATAAGATTTTCGCGCTCAATATCACTTGCATGATTGTTTTTATTGACTGGCGTTTTAATAATGGCATTTGAAACACTGATTGAATCATTTTTACCTCCAATTATCCTAAAAAGAAAAGACTGTGATTTCAAATAGTACGTTGATACTGCGTTACAGAGTTGAAATATCTTCACGAGACTAAGGTCTCCTCCAGTTTTCAATGACCTATCAACATAGTTGATATAGTAAAGATAAGGCAAATATCCATATTACAGGTCAATTTCCTTGTCCTCTAAACTGGAATTATTAGATATTTTAAAAGTATTCATAATATTAAAAATTACATCTCCTTATTTTTTTATCTTTTAGTCTGCATTCTCATAAATGTAATAACCGTAATCAAAAGTGGATTCCATTTTTTATGATTTAAAAGGAAAGTTCACTGTAAAAAAATATATTTTGATTTGGCTGTCTTTTCTCTAAGCTCTAATTTATTTTATTTTGTCACGGGCGAATTTTTAGCTGGTGAAACCCCTGATAAAGATTGAAAATGAAAAATATGCATCTTTGGATGCCATGGTTTTTATCATTTTTTACTATTAAGGCTCCAAAGTCGCTACGATATACAAGGGTTCTTTTCTTTTTGAATTCGTAGTTTAGTGACTTTTTTTAATCCCCCGGTGCAATCTAGCAATAGGAAAAATTAAATGTGCAATATCCTTCGGATCATTGGTAAGTAATGGAATTTTGTTAATGTTTTCAATGATAAACTTGCTTTTAAAAAGAGTTTTCACCATTAACAAATCTTTCTTTGCTTCATTTGATTCTTTTGAATATTAAATCTTAAACTTTTCAACTTTTTATTGCTATTAGGGTGCTTCATGAGATTCCTTTGTGAGTTAGTAAAAGTTTTCTTAATACTTTGTCCTCTCCTTGATGTTTTTCACATATTTGTTGATATAAAAAGAGTATATAAGATAGAATTTGACTAAGAGCTACGGACTGAGTTCACGGCATGCGGGAAGGATGAGTGAAGTCTTTGTAATATCATTCTCCCTATCTATAGGATAATCTGATATTCTTAAATCTTATTTTCTTTTGTTGATGATTTTGTGAAGATTTTGGGAAATGATTAAATCTGATCCCATCAAATTTAACTCAGGAGTCCGAGTCTATTTTTTCTCTCCATTGCAGCATTATGCCCCCATGTAAAAATTAAATTTAATAATTACTAGAATATGAATCTAAATTAAGGTAAAGGCTACTCATGAATATAAAAGCTAACATCAATGATAAATTATCAACCGTCTATTATTGCTAATAAAAACAAAACAAAAAATGCAACAAATATTCAAAATTTGCAATAATGGTGAAAAACATATTCCAGAAATAAATGGATGATAAAATTTAATTCTATTTCACTACTTTCCAGCCTTACTTAAGAATAATATCTTCTTTGAACAAAGTCTAAATTTATCATTCCATTTTTATTGTATACAACAAATTAATTTTTAAATTGATATCTTTCAAGCTATGAGGAAACATAAAAATAATAAAATTTGTGCTTAATCAGTTTCGGAAATTGTCCATCAACAATTAATATTAAAATATTTGTGAGGTCTTCGAGAATATATTAATTATGTTTTACAATGATTTTTTCAATTTTAATTTTAAAAAGATAAACTTCGTAATTATTGTTTATTAACTTAATAAGTTGAATGAATAGCTAAAAACGACTAGTTTACGACTTCAAAAATTTTGTAGAGAAGGTTTTCCTGCCAGTCCTCAAGAAGACAGACGGACCATACCTAGAATGGAGTCGATTTGCCCAAATTATAAGCAACGAGGCAATCAACTATGAATAACTTCATCAGTATGTCGAATCAATTAACAACAATTTACCATCTACTTACGAAAAAAGAGAAATACCGCTCTTCAAAAAGAAAAAGGAAGAAGGATAACTACCCGTTCCGTAAGGAGGTTTCAACCCTAGCAAAACATTTGGAGGAGAAAGAGCCAGAATGATGTTCAATAAAGGTTAAATGGATGATTTTGGAGATCAGAAAAGAGAAAGTGGAAGCTATTCTTTGGGAGTGAGTGGAAGAACTTCTCCTCAAAATATGCTGCCTGGTTTGTAGAAATTATGCAAAATCTTTATATAGAATCAGCAGCGAATGGAAAATATATTTAATACAGCTAGCAAGTCTCCAATGAAGAATCGCTGATGATTTATGGATTAAAAATATTGACTTTTAGTTCAGTATTTAATTATCAAATAAAAGACCAATATTAAACAAGACTATCATTAACGGGCATTTATTCGAGGGTCAAGGCGTTTTCCAGCTTTGCAGATTATAATTTATTGCTTGTAAATGAAAAAACGTTTAATCTTTCCGAAGTAAGCTATAATCAATAATTGTATTTGTTTTTTTAAATTACAGAACTGATTCAGGAGCAATTCGAATCATTTAGATCAATCTAATCTCTAATTTTAATAAATATTTGAACTTATTTTGTTTAAGTTTAAATGTGCTCTTCTATATTAATAAAATGGAATACCAGCAAAAGAAGTAGCAAATTTTAAACTCTGTTTAATTTACTAATCTACTCACCTTCAATCTCGTAGAAAATAAATTGGAAAGAAACTTCAAAGCTATTGTCGATGCACTTTTGCTTAATCAAGGTCGAACTGAGGAAGCCATTAATAAAACAGATCAACTCGAAGACCGACTTGCCCTTGAACGACAAAAGAACCTTCAATAACAATAAGGATTTAGGGGTTTCATAAAGCATTTAAATGACAGAATTAGTAAACTTGAAGTCAATACATATTCTCAAGGATAGCCATCTGCTTCGTCGATCAAAGGAGATACTAGTAAAAAATAACAAAAAGATACAAAAGAATCAAGTAGACGTTAATCGAAAAGAGAGACTTCTAAAAAATAGCTGAATGCAGCCGAAGTATCTCCATCAATGGAAATCAATTCAGCAGTTGACAAAAAAATTGAGGAGGCGTTTCAGCAAATAAATATGGTGAAATAGAAGATGCCAGTTTTGCAATTTCTTGAAAATGAATTCGATAATTTAAAAAGAGATATTTCAGTATTGAAAGGATAGCTGATGACTCTCAAGAATCATTCTTAGAAAGCGATAAAACGTGATTCCTTAGGAAATGTTTTTAAAAGATAAAGTTCAGCTAAATTAGGAAAAAGTAGTATCATAAATTTTAGTAATTCTAATTCTAATGCTTTTCTGGAAGACGCCTAGAATAAATAAAGCAATAAGGATAGTATCAAGGAAAACACCAAAGACATCATTGATATTAAAGAAACTGGGAAAAGATTGGATATGAGTCAATCGGATAAATAAGATAATGAAGAACTAGATAAGTAGCTTGAGGGATTACATGTGGAAGTTAATACTCTTCATCTTTGCTTTGAAGAATTAAAGGTCTTTGTTGAGGAACTAAGAAAAAAAGATATTAAATCACACTCCATTCTCTCCTAAGTTGAGGATAGGCAAAGGAAGATGCAGGATGAAATGAGAAAAGACAGCTAAAATTTTGAAAGACAAATTAAAAATATTCAAGTGGATCTGCTGAACAACCAGCATATCAAAGAGTAAGAAAAAAACGTGATTAATCAATAAAATAGTAAAAGGGGTAAAGGCTCAAGTAAGAATGTTGATAACTCTTACGAAGAAATTACTATAAATTTTAAAAATCAAATCAATGATAGATTCTCTAAAATCCAAGGGTCTTTGCAAGGTTTTGTAACTTAGAATTAATTTAATAGATTCAAAGGCTAATCACGAAATAAAATGGAAGATATAGAGAAAAAGCACGACAAATTTGTGATTGAATATGAGGATGAAATAAAGAAGATTTATGACATGTTAATTAATAAAGATCTGGATATAAACAGATTGGGTGAACTAATAAATTCGACTTCCGAAGTTATCAAAGAAAATGCTGCTCAAGCAGAGAGGAAGCATAATATTGCCATTGCACGGGCAGATGAATTAAAAAAGAATTTACAAAATCTGAGAGAAGATGTTGAATTTTACCAATCGATTAATGCTGATAATAAAAAGAATGCTGAAGTTGGAGAGAAAAAATTAGGAGAAAGCACGATCGAAGAATAATCGAATAGGGAGAAGGAGAAGGAAAAAGAGAAAGGAAATGTTGATACTCATGCCTTGTAAGATCTAAAAAAATACTTTAACAATAAGTTGCATGATCAAAGGGCGTATTTAGTAGGGCTCGTTAGAGATATTGAGAAAAAACAGCAAGCTGCAGGAGGATTTAATCAAGAAATAGCAAATATGTGGGATAAGATTCACGAACTCGTCTTATTTCTAGGCAAAAAAGCAGATGCAGAGGATATAAAGAAAAATTTGATTTACCTCGAAAAGAAAATAAGTAGATTGGGAGCTCATCTCTTGAAAGTGGATTAAAATTCTGAGGATGCTCTTATTTCTCGAAAAAATTGGTTTTGCTTAAGCTGCGATAAAAGCTTAGCTGACTATCAAGGAAAGGTGGGAAAACATCTTGTGTGGGAAACAATGCCTGTAAAAGGACTTGTCAAGACTGTGGATAAACGTAGCCTTCCCTCTCTCAAGATAAAATAACTTAAATGATCATCGATATTAGTTGGACAATTTTCTTTTATAACAATTTGCTTTACCTTCTAATTGATTATTATAAGCTTATTGTAAAAGTAGAAATTACATTATTTTAGACTCTCAGGAAATAAAACAGTTTGCCAATTTTGATACATTCGATAGATAATTTGATAAAGGAATTGGCTACTAATAATTTTAATATTTAACATTCGAGATCAATCATTAATTTATTTATTATTGAATATAAGAATATGTCATCATTTCTATATGCATTGAAAATGGAATTTTCATATAAAGATCGAATAGGCATTTCCTTATATAAAATGAAGTTATTCATCACTCGACCAATTATAATTATATCTTTAAAAGAGAAAATAAATAAGATGAGCGAAGGTCGATAAAAAATAACATATAGTCTCAATAAAAGTAATCATAAAGTAACCAAGGAAGGAAGATGATCACCAATCTTATTTTTTTGAAGACTTAACAAACATAAAACATCTTAGAAGCAGATATAAATACTTTTCTTTTTATATAGGTGAAAATTTTATTGATAATATTGAGGACATTAAGAATTATAGATTTAATTTGTTAACTTTGCTCAATCTATCAAGCAATCTCATTGTCTCAATTGAACCATTTAATTCGGTTTATATGCCCAATCTTAATTGGTTATTTCTTCGTAAATCAAACGTAATTAAGAAGGAAATATGATAAACAATACAGAGCCGTTGCTGAGTTGTAACTTAAAAAATCTCAAGGAGATAAAGTTCGGTTACTCAAGCAGTAAAACTATAGATATTTAGAAGGAAATTAAATTAACGATATCTAATTTATTTAGAATGCATAATGGCCTTTATTGGAATAACTATCCTTGGATAGCAACAATATAGTATCTTTAACTCCACTCATCAGGACTTCTTGCCTCCAATTAAATCATTTATATCTATGTATGCTAAATACTAACGATAGCAAATAACAATATTGTAAACGTTGAGTCTATCTTTTTTACAAATATTCCCAACCTCAAAGTCTTATCTCTCAGTAATCAA
>Ga0302191_10002257_pt1 | contig 12064 bp, 7 predicted proteins | sample II_Bog_E3_1_FD_198775 | JGI IMG/M metagenome (GOLD analysis project Ga0302191, IMG submission 198775) | Peat permafrost microbial communities from Stordalen Mire near Abisko, Sweden - II_Bog_E3_1 | ecosystem: Environmental > Terrestrial > Soil > Wetlands > Peat | place: Sweden: Abisko, Stordalen...
GCAACATACGGCGTAAACTGGCTGCCGGAAACCTGCACGTCCGGCGGCTCAACGCGGATACCCATCTCGCGGCACTCGCCGATATACTTCACCACGTTCTCCGGCTTGGATGTCTCCGAGGTCAGCAGAGCAGCCATGAACTCCACCGGGTAATGCGTTTTCAAGTAAGCCGTCTGGTAAGCCAGCAGCGCATAAGCCGCCGAGTGTGACTTATTGAATCCATACCCGGCAAACTTCTCCATCATGTCGAAGATTTCGCCCGCTGTTGCCTTGGGATGGCCCGCTGCCGCTGCGCCTTCCATAAAGCGGGCACGCTGCTCAGCCATCGCTTCGGCGTTCTTTTTGCCCATCGAACGCCGCAGTAAGTCGGCCTCGCCCAGCGAGTAACTCGCCAGCTTGTTTGAAATCTGCATTACCTGTTCCTGGTAGACGATAACTCCCAGGGTTTCTTTCAAAATTCCTTCTAACTCCGGCAGCGCGTACTCCACCTTGCGCCGCCCTAACTTGCGCTCGATGAAGTCGTCAATCATTCCGCCCTGAATCGGCCCCGGCCTATAGAGCGCATTCAGCGCCGTTAGATCTTCCACCGAATCCGGCCTGTAGCGCCGCAGCACGTCGCGCATTCCGCTTGATTCAAACTGAAACACTCCCGAAGTCAGCGCCGAGTGAAATACCTTCTTATAGGTTTCCGCATCGTCCAGCGGAATCGCCTCTATATCTACCTTTTCGCCGCGGTACTTTTCGATGAGCTTGAGGCAATCGTCAATCACCGTCAGCGTAGTCAGGCCCAGAAAGTCCATCTTCAGCAGGCCCATCTTCTCGACGGCCTTCATATCGTAGGCAGTTACAATTTCGTCGTTCTTCGTCTTGGCCAGCGGCACCAGCTCTGTCAGCGGCCGCGGCGCAATCACCACCGCCGACGCATGAACCCCCGACCCGCGCACCAAGCCCTCCAGCTTCTTCGCAGTGTCGATAAGTTCCTTGATCTGCCCGTCGGTTTTATACGCCTTTTGCAGCTCCGCAACCTCTTCGAGCGCCGTGTCGATCGTCATGCCGATCGTTGCCGGAATCAACTTTGCAATCCGGTCCACGTCCCCGTACGGCATATCCATCGCGCGCCCGCAATCCTTGATTGCCGCCTTGGCCGCCATGGTGTTGAAGGTGATGATCTGCGCCACCTGCTCGCGCCCGTACTTGCGCGTCACATAGTCGATCACCTCGCAGCGCCGGATCTGGCAGAAGTCCACGTCGATATCCGGCATCTGTTTTCGCTCCGGATTCAGAAACCGCTCAAACAACAAAGCATTCTGCAACGGATCGATATTGGTGATTCCCATCGAGTACGCCACCAGCGAACCGGCTCCCGATCCGCGCCCCGGACCTACCGGAATCCCATTGTCCCGTGCATACTTGATGAAGTCCCACACAATCAGAAAGTACCCCGAGTACTTCATCTGCTCGATGATTCCAATCTCGTATTCGAGTCGCGCGTCGTACTCATGAATCGCCGCGCGCCGCAGCCCGCGCGCCTCCAGGCTTCGCACCGCCGTATCCAGCCGCTTCTTATAACCCTCCCGGCACACCTTCTCAAAGTAACTGTCGATAGTGTGCCCCTCGGGAACATCAAACACAGGAAACGGATTGTCCACTGGGTGCAGCTTCAACTCGCATCGCTCGGCAATCTCCATCGTCCGCTGCAGCAAGTCCGGCGAATTCGTGAACAGCCGCCCCATCTCGTCAGCGCTCTTCACAAAAAACTGATCCGAATCGAACCGGAAGCGTTCCTTGTCGTGAATCTTCGAGCCAGTCTGAACGCACAGCATCACATCGTGCGCGTGCGAATCATCCCCGCACAGGTAATGCGAGTCATTAGTAAGAACCATGGGGATATTCAGATCTTTTTCCAGCCGGAAGAGGGCTTCATGAATCTTCTTCTCTTGCTCCAGCCCCTGGTCCTGAATTTCGAGATAGAAATTGCCTTTGCCAAAAATATCTTCATATTGCGTGGCCACGCTGCGCGCCTTTTCGTAGTTGCCGGCCACCAACTCTTCACACAGCTCTCCGCTCAGGCAGCCGGAAAATCCGATCAGGCCTTTTGAATTTTCGGCGAGATATTGCTTGCTCACGCGCGGCTTGCGATAGAAGCCGTGGAGCGAGGCCTCCGAGGTAATCCGCACCAGATTCCGGTAGCCCTCTTCGTTCTGCGCCAGCACCAGCAGGTGATTGTTCTCGTCTCCATCGCCCGGAGCGCGGTGGTCTTCGTTCTTGCAGATATAAAGCTCGCAGCCCAGAATCGGCTTGATCCCCTTCTGTTTGGCCGCGGCGAAAAAGTGCACAGCCCCATAGATGTTCCCGTGGTCGGTCATGGCGACAGATGTCTGCCCCAGTGACGCCACCTGGTCCACCAGCTTTTTGACGTCGCAAGCCCCATCCAGCAGCGAGTACTCCGTATGCAAATGCAAATGCGTAAATTCAGCCATGGCTACATAGATTCTAGCCGCCGACAGCTTCCGCACCTCGCGCAAATGGCGGTTGAAATCTCGCCCTGTTGAGGAAAACATGATTTTAAGAGCCGGGCAATTCGGGTAGAAAGACCTCAAAGAACGGCCTGGAGTGTGCCTCGGGAAATCAAAGGAGCAACTTTTTGGATTGAATTGCCAGAATGAGGCTTGACAAGGTTATACAGAAGGATTTAGGGTGGTCCGCACATTCTGTTGCAATGAAATTCTCAGTTCAATCTTTCAGAGTTGTTCTTTGCGTGCTTGTCGGCATAACGCTTGAAGTGTGAAGGCAGCTCTGTTGTATATACACACTGTTTTAACTCTCTTGATTTTTCAGGTAGGGTGAATCATGTATTGGTGGATCTGGATCATTCTCGGATTAGTTTTGTTATTTGCTGAGATAACGACTTATGGTGGGTTCTTCTTTGTTTTCTTTGGAGGCGCTGCTCTAGCTGTTGGCGCATTGGTTGCCCTTGGTATAGGCGGCCCTGCTTGGTTGCAGTGCTTTATATTTTCGGTTGTATCGCTCCTATCTGCCGCTCTATTTCGCGCTAAATTGGTTCAGAAATTGGGTCCTCACTCAAATTCAACAGATATGGATAATCTCAGTGGTCAGACTGCGATTGCGAGTGAAGATATTTTGCAGGGAACCTCAGGACAAGTTCAAATGAGAGCATCTACTTGGAGCGCTCTTAATCTTGGCCCCGGAGATTTGCGAGTGGGGCAACATTGTAAGGTTGAACGCAGTATTGGCATTGTTTTGGAAGTCCGTCCGCTTTAGAAAAGCACCTAAGCGGATGCGTTAGAACTGATTTATCACAAAGCATTCGGTTAAAGGGGGCGGGATATGTCATCCATTCTAATCGTCGTTCTGATCTTCGTTGCCTTTGCATTTGCATTCCTCAAGGTTGCGGTTCGAATTGTACCGCAACAGATGGCCTATGTTGTTGAACGCTTGGGTAGATACCACTCCACACTGGGTGCGGGTTTCCACGTTTTGATGCCGTTTGTGGATAAAACTCCGGAAAGATATAAACATATGCTCATGGAAAAGGCGGTGCCGATTCAAGAGCAGGTCTGCATCACTCGTGATAACGTACAAGTTACGGTCGATGGCATCCTCTATTACAAAGTGTTCGATGCAATGAATGCGTCATATGGCATTTTCAATCTAGATTATGCTATACAACAACTTGCCCAGACGACTTTGCGAAGCGAAATTGGCAAGATTGAACTGGACAGGACCTTTGAGGAGAGAACGCGAATCAACGTCGCAATTGTAACGGAACTCGATAAGGCATCTGAACCGTGGGGCGTAAAGGTGTTGAGATATGAGATCAAAGATCTTACACCGCCTGAAGATATCAGGGCTGCAATGGAGAAGCAGATGCGAGCAGAACGTGAGAAGCGTGCCGTCATTCTCCAATCCGAAGGAGTACGCGATTCTGCTATCAATACTGCCGACGGAGACAAGCAGAAGGTGATCAAAGCATCTGAAGGATACAAACAGCAACAGATTAACCAGGCTGAAGGCAATGCCGCCGCTATCCTGGCGGTCGCACAAGCGACTGCCGAGGGAATTCGACGAGTTGCAGAGTCGATAGGAAGTCCAGGAGGATTCGAGGCAGTGCAGCTGCGAGTTGCTGAATTGTATATCCCTGAGTTCGGCAAGCTAGCCAAGGCAAATAACACTGTGGTTCTGCCTTTGAATGTGAGTGATGTTGGTTCGATGGTCGCGCTAATGACGAATGTAGTGCGCAAAATGTCTCCAGGTGGTGTGTCTGGAACGCCCGTTTGAAAACCTGCTGCCGGGTGCCCCATCCTTCGTGTAATTTGCGAAGGGTGGGAAGTCCACGAACCCCAAGCGCGAAACGCTCCAGCCCCACCCCAGGTGCTTGCAGATTATTTCCCCACTTCGTCGCACAATGACTCACAGAAGTCTTCGTTCAAATCATCGTCCCGGCACGTCCTCTTTGCGCCGTCCTTCAGCCGGAAGCTGTCGGCAGAGGCCGAAACACCACGTAACTCCTTATTCTGGAATATTTTGCAAGGAACTCTTTTGTTTTGAAGATTTTACAGCGCAACCCTTCCCGTAAACTCAAGAAAACAGGGAATTTGTTTGCAAAATATGGGTGGGGGTACCGGGCGCCGGATGTGTAGTCCTGTGTGCACTCTGCGAGGTGCCGGAAACCGCTAACCCCAGCACTTCCACCGAGAGAGCTTCCAGTTGACGACGCCTACGGCGTAGCCGTACTATAATTTCATGCGCTACGTTTGGGACCCGGCGAAAGATGCCTTCAACCGGCGCAAGCACGGCTTATCCCTTGAGGACGGAATTGCAGCTCTCGAAGACCCCGACCGGGATTTCTGGGTTGATGATCGATTCGATTATGGCGAAGAACGAATCATCACGATGGGGCGCAGAATCCAATCGCTGCTGGTTGTTGTTTCAACGGAAGTAATTTCCGTGGCACAGGATGATGAAATCATCCGCATCATATCGGTTCGAGAGGCAAACAGGCATGAGTATCAATGGTTTTATTTCGGTCGATCATGAACCCGGCGATCCGCCGATTGAGACGGATACGGACTGGGCCGCTGCCGAGGCTCTCACCGATGAGGAGATTGAAGCCGCGGCCCGCGACGATCCTGACGCAGCGCCGATCGGTTTTTTCGATCAGCCCGGCTTTATACACATTCCAAACGTGAAGAAGCTCCGCGAGCGCCTCGGCTTGACCCAGGAAGCTTTTGCCGCAGCCTATCGCATCCCCATCGGAACCCTGCGCGATTGGGAGCAATGCCGCAAACGTCCCGATGCCCCGGCGCGCGCCTATCTCACCGTCATCGCTCGTAATCCTGAGGCCATAGCCGGTTTCCTCGGCGAAGCAGCGTAAGTTGGAGTGCCTCATCCTTCGCATACTTTGTGATGGCCGGGGAAACCACAAACCCCATGCGCGAAGCGCGGCTGCCTCGCCGCAGGTGGCTACTCGACTCCCAGCACCTTCACAATGACTCGCTTTCGTCTTTGCCCGTCGAACTCGGCGTAGAAGACTCGTTGCCAGGTTCCCAGGTCCAGTTTGCCGTTGGTCACTGGAAGCGTAGTCTCGTGATGCAATAGCAGCGACTTCAGATGCGCGTCGCCGTTGGTCTCGCCGGTCCGGTGATGTTTGTAATCGGGCCGCGCCGGAGCCAGCATCTCCAACCAGACGCCGATATCCTCAATCAGGCCGCCCTCCAGGTCGTTCACGTACACCGCTGCCGTAATGTGCATGGGCGAAACGAAACACAAACCGTCCCGCACGCCGCTCCGCTCCACCACGCGCTCCACTTCGTCTGTGATGTGCACCATCTCGCGTAGCTTTTTTGTCTCAAAGACCAGATACTCAGTATGACTTTTCAAGTTTTGCCTCCGCCGTGCCAATGAGTATAGGTTGCGAGGCCGAGACGCTTCCAGTGGAAGAGGTCTTTCGAGGCCACTTGAATTCGCTCATCTGCATTCGTCAAACGGCCGCGCTTGCCACCTGAAAGATTCGCGCCTGTTCGCCGTTGTCCAAGCAAGCGATGATCGCTTCGATCACCCGCTTGGTTTCATCTGGGCCTCGAACTGGAATGGAGATGACGCCTGCCTGCTCAGCCGGGTAGTCGTTCCCGCCCACAAACAAGGCATCTCCAACGTAAATCATTTCTTTCACGGAAATGCCAAGTGTTTCTTGCAGCTTTTTGATCCCATAAGCCTTGTCAATTCCCGGCTTGGTGACATCAATGGATGTGGCGCCGCCGAGCCGCACAGAAAACTCGGGAATGAGAGTGTCAAGGATGGCTTTGATTTTCTTGCGCTTAGCGAAAACGGCATCCCATTTCTCTTTCTCTTCCAACGGCGCTTGCTGACCGAGCGCGGAATAGGTTATCTGGCTTCCCCGGTCTTCAATTGTCTCTCCCCATGTTTGTTCGACCGGGAAGCCCGCGGCGGCAACAGCTTTGTTCAGAGAGCTGATAATCTTCTGCTTTTCTTCCGCGGTGAAATCCTCCGCATAGAGTCTCTTCCATTCGCCCGAGTATTGAAAGAATTGTGTTCCGCAAGTAGGGAGAATAGAAAGCTTTGCCAGGCGTTCATCCTTTGGAAGATGGGAGAGAACCTGCTTTTCAAACTGTAACCACGCGCCTCCGGAGATGATCGCAACTTTGACGACACCGAGCAGGTCATGAAGGAGCGACGCCATCTCGGGATCGAGCGACGACTTACTTGCGGCGAGCGTTCCGTCGAGATCAAAGACAATTAGCTTCTTCACCATTCATCTACCTCTCACTTCTTGGGAGAGCCTGATTAAGCACCTTCTGTCATACAGACAATCCCTCAGGGGCTAAAGCCCGCATTGATTTTGCAGCCTTTGCGGCACGGCTAAAGCCGTGCCCTTTCAAAATATCGACTTATTCAGAGGCTCCTTGGACCAATCGGGAAGTGCGATCAACGCTGCCAAAGGATCTGCACGGCTTCGAGCGGCACAGATGAGTTGGGATGGTGAGGGATAATGCGCGCGGTGTAGTCGCTCGCAGGACGGGTTGCGGATGTCTGGGCCGAATAGGTCATGGTGCCCGGCGAATCGGCGCTGGACTTGGTCGCCGTCATCACTTCGATAACAGGCTGGCCGCCCTGAGCTGAGTCCGCATAAAGTTCGACTTGCAGCTGATCTGGCTTGAGGCTGCCGGGAAGAACTTCGACGTGAAAGAAATGCTGGCTGTCGTGCGTCTCGGTTCTCACAGAGCCAAAGCGTATCGTGTTCCAATGGCGATCGATATCCTGTCGCCATTGGAGCAGACCCACGCCAAGCGCGCCATCCCCGTCTGCTCGCTCGCGGTAACCGGAAGCGGCTGGCAGATAATGATTCCCGGTATATTCGCGGATGGCACGGGTGGCAGAGAATTCTGGCGTGAGCCGCGCCATGCTCTCGCGGATGCGCGCCAGCCATTTCGATGGCATACCGCTCTGATCTCGCTCGTAGAACTCCGGGATTACCTCATGCTCAAGCAAGCCGTACATCGCTTCCGCCTCTGCGTTATCCCATGCCGGATCTTCTCCGTGTTCATGGCCGTCACCGATTGCCCAGCCGACTTCAGAGGAATACGCTTCCGCCCACCAGCCGTCTAACTCAGAAAGATTCAGGCCGCCGTTGACCAGAACTTTCATCCCACTCGTTCCGCAAGCTTCCCAGGGACGCCGCGGCGTGTTGATCCACAGATCGATTCCCTGAACCAATTCCTGGGCTAGCAGCATATCGTAATCGCTGAGGAAGACAACGCGGCCCTGTACTTCCGGACGCTTGATAAAGTCCTTCCACTGCTTGATCAGTGCCTGCCCAGGAAAGTCCTGAGGATGCGCCTTTCCAGCAAGAAGCAGTTGAACTGGGCGCTGCGGATTGGAAAGGAGCCGAATCAATCTTTCAGGATCGTGCAAGAGAAGGTTGGGGCGTTTATAAGTAGCGAAGCGCCGCGCAAATCCCACTGTCAGCACGTTGTCATCGAAGATATTCAATACATGCGACGGGGTTCCGCCTTCTGCCACAAACTGACTTGCATACCGCGTGCGCATCTTGCCGATCAACTCCTTGCGCCCTGCTGTGCGCATTTGCCACAACTGCGGATTAGTGAGTTGGCGAATGTCATCCTCCGCTGGCCGATTCCCATGCCAACGCTTCTGGCCACAGGCTGTGGTCCAGAGAGTATCTGCCGCTGCCGAGTCCCAGGTGGGCACATGAATTCCATTGGTCACTGAACCAATCGGAACCTCTGCCTGTGGCCAGTGCGGGAAGAGCGGCTGGAAAATCTGCCGGCTCACTTGCCCGTGCAGCTTACTCACGCCATTTACCTGACGGCTGGTACGGACCGCAAGGTAAGCCATATTGAAGGATTCCGAATCGTCTTCCGGATGCTGTCTTCCCAAGGCGAGCAGATCGTCCACCGAGATAGCGAGTTCATCGACTGCATAGTGGTTCAGATACGTGCGAATGAGCGCGGGATCAAAGCGGTCGAATCCGGCACTGACAGCGGTATGCGTAGTAAAGAGATTCCCGGCCCGTGTGATGTTCATGGCAAGATCGAACGGCTTCTTGTGATCCTCCATATAAAAGCGGGCTCGTTCAAGCGTGGCGAACGCCGCGTGTCCTTCGTTGAGATGACAGACCTCAGGTGTCAGACCCAATGCTCGCAACAAGCGCCATCCGCCGATGCCGAGAACGATCTCCTGCTTCAGGCGCATCTCCGCGTCGCCGCCATAGAGTTCACTAGTTATGCCGCGGTGAGCAGCAGTGTTGGCAAAATCGTTAGTATCCAACAGGAAGAGCTTTGCTCTTCCAACCGAGACTTCCCAGCACCGGAGCCATATCCTTGAACCGGGAAGTTGAATCTGCAAACGCAGCCATTCGCCATTCGGCTGACGCAGCGGCCGGATGGGCAACTGGCCCGGATCGTTGACCGGATAAAGGGCCTGCTGCCGGCCTTCCAAATCGAAGTCCTGGCGGAAATATCCTTGACCGTAGAGCAAGCCCACTCCGACAACCGGAACGCCCAGGTCGCTGGCCGCCTTCATCTGGTCGCCTGCCACGTTGCCTAGCCCACCCGAGTAGATGGGCAAGGCTTCACTCAGCATGAACTCCATGCTGAAGTATGCGATCGTCGTGATCGCTGCGTCTGGATGCTTGTGTTGAAACCACGCGTCGGCCCGATAGGATTCTCGATTCTTCTGGAGCAAACTGTCGAGACGGCGACGGAACTCCACATCGCCCAATGCGTCCTTGATCTTCTCGCGGGAAACAGTCCGCAGGATGACCCATGGGTTTTGCGTGGTTGCCCAGAGTTCCTTGTCGAGCCCTTCCCACAACTCATCCGCAGCATGGTTCCAGGACCAGTGAAGATTGAGCGCCAACTCAACCAGCGCATCAACTCCATCAACCTTCAACCAATCGGATGGTGCCTTCGGATCACTCAATATCTCCTCCTGCGTACCGAGTCCAAGAAGCGGATACCGCGATCGCAATCCTTGTGCGATGGCGGCCGCCGCTTTGATTCCAGCTAGATGGAACCTAACTGTCGGTGAACATGGCCTTCTGCGGATGTCCCTTGGCAAGCGGAGCCGGGGCTGTGGCATCACTAAAGTCCTTCGTCCACTGCCAGTTTCTGATCTCAGGCATGTCCTCCAGGTGTTCGCGGATATAGACTTGGTGGCGTTGCAACTCCTGATTGAAGAAGTTGATTGCATCCTCGGCTTGCAAACGGACGCGGGGGATATGCTTCAATGCGTCGAGCGCAAGGTGGAAGCGGCTCATTTCGTTGAGAACCACCATGTCGAAGGGTGTGGTGGTCGTTCCGCGGTCCATGTAGCCATGCACATGGAAGCGAGCTTCATTGGAACGCCCGTGAACCAAGGTATGAATGAGCCAGCGATTGTTGTGGAAGGCGAAGATCACCGGCGCTCTCTCGGTGAACAGTGCGTTGAACGACATTTCGTCCATCCCGTGCGTATGCTTGTCGGGAAACATCAGAGTCATCAAGTCGACAACGTTGACGACGCGCACCTTGATGCCCGGAACGTGTTTCTGCAGCAGCCACGAGGCCGCGCAGATCTCGATGGTTGGCACATCGCCGGCGCAGGCCATTACAACATCTGGCTCGCCGCCTTCATCGTTGGTTGCAAACTTCCATGTGGACGCCCCGCGTGAGCAGTGTTCGAGAGCCTCGTCCATGTTCAGCCATTGGAGTTGCGGCTGTTTCCCGCAGGTGACGACATTCACGTAATCGCGGCTTCGCAGGCAATGGTCGAAGACACTGAGCAGGCAGTTGGAGTCCGGTGGATAATACACGCGGATCACTTCGCTCCTTCGCGCCAGCGCATTGTCTACGTACCCGGTCGCCTGGTGGCTGAAGCCATTGTGGTCGTTCCGCCAGGCGTGACTTGTGAGGAGAACGTTAAGAGACGCGAGTGGCCTGCGCCAGGGATAGTCGCGGCATTGCTCTAGCCACTTGGCGTGTTGGGTGGTCATCGAATCAACCACCTGCGCGAAGGCTTCATATGAGGACCACATTCCATGGCGGCCCGTTAGCAGGTAGCCTTCAAGCCATCCCTGGCAAAGATGTTCGCTGAGAACTTCCATGACGCGCCCGTCCGGGCCCAAATCATCGTCGATCGAGACAATTTCGGCCATCGAGCACCGCTTTGTAGCCTCGAAGATGGAGTTCAGACGATTGGAATTCGATTCATCGGGGCAGAACATGCGAAAGTTTTTCAGATTCATTCTGAAGATGTCCCGGAAGAAATCTCCCAGTTTGCGCGGCGCCTCCGCTAGAACTTGACCCGGACCAGGGATTTCGAGTGCATAGTCAGTAAAATCGGGCAGAGCGAGCGTAATAAGCGATCGCCCCCCATTTACATGAGGGTTGCCTCCCATGCGCCGGTTGCCAACAGGCGCGAGAACCGCCAATTCTTCGATGAAGGCGCCGTTTGCATCGAAGAGTTCCTCAGGCTTGTAGCTTTTCATCCAGGCTTCAAGAATCTTGAGATGCTCCGGGTTTTCACGGACTGTTGCGAGCGGGACTTGGTGCGCGCGGAAAGTGCCTTCAATCGGGATCCCATCCACCTCCTTGGGGCAAGTCCATCCCTTGGGCGTGCGGAATATGATCATGGGCCAGACCGGCTGCTTCTTGAATCCGCTCTTGCGAGCCTCCTGTTGAATTCCCCGAATCTCGGCATAACAATCCTCAAGTGTTTGAGCAAGAAGTTGATGCACAACTTCCGGGTCGTCGCCCTCGACAAAATAGGGCTTGTAACCCCGTCCTACATAGAGCGCCGTCAAGTCTGCATCGCTCGTGCGTCCCTGGGCCGTTGGCCCTGAGATTTTGTATCCATTGAGATGAAGGATCGGCAGGACCGCACCGTCGCGCACGGGATTGACGAAGTTGACCGACTTCCAGCTTCCTTCCAGCGGACAGGTCTCGGACTCGCCATCCCCGATGACGCAGGCGACAATCAGGTCGGGATTATCAAAGGCAGCGCCGAATGCATGAACCAGAGAGTAGCCAAGCTCACCGCCTTCGTGCATGGAGTTCGGGACGTGCGGCCCGCAATGGCTGGGCACTCCGCCCGGCGTCGAAAACTTGCGGAACATAAGCCGGAGGCCATCTTCATCGTGAGTGATCTCAGGGTGAACCTCGGTGTAGGTGCCTTCCAGATAAGAGCAGGCATTCAGCGAAGGGCCTCCGTGTCCCGGACCGGAGATGTAGATGATGTCCGCATCATGCTCTTTGATCAGCCGATTCAGATGAATGTAGATGAAGTTCTGCCCAGGCGAGGTTCCCCAGTGACCGAGCAACCTTGGCTTGATCTGTTCTGCCTTGAGCGGCTCGCGCAAGAGAGGATTCTCGAAGAGGTAAATCTGGCCAATGCATAAATAATTTGCTGCACGCCAGTAGCGATTCATCTTGTCGAGCATCTCAGGAGACAGCGGTCCCTTGGGCTTGGGGGCTCTTTCTTCGGTCTTGCTGTCGGCAGCGATTGCGGTCGACAGACTCACGTC
>Ga0302191_10002258_pt1 | contig 12064 bp, 8 predicted proteins | sample II_Bog_E3_1_FD_198775 | JGI IMG/M metagenome (GOLD analysis project Ga0302191, IMG submission 198775) | Peat permafrost microbial communities from Stordalen Mire near Abisko, Sweden - II_Bog_E3_1 | ecosystem: Environmental > Terrestrial > Soil > Wetlands > Peat | place: Sweden: Abisko, Stordalen...
TTATGGACCGGCAAAGACATCTGGATCCGCCGCACCTTTACCTACGCCAACCAGGATATCAATAAGCTGGTGTTAAAGCTGAATCACGATGACAATGTGGAAGTGTATTTAAATGGCGATGAGGTTTACACCAACGTGGGCTGGACAAGCGATTATAAATACATTCCATTAAAAGATAAATTTAAAAACCGCCTTAAAAACGGGCAAAATATACTGGCTATCCATTGCGCCAATACGGCCGGCGGTTCCTGGCTGGATGTCGGCCTGGTTGATCAAATAAAAGAGACAGCGAACAATATTTTGCTCGCGAAGCAAAAAAGCGTTGAAATAAACGCCACGCAAACCATCTATAATTTTGATTGTGTGGGCGTTGATCTGAAAGTGACGTTTACTTCGCCATTGCTGATGAATAACCTCGACCTGTTTTCACGGCCGGTATCCTATATCAGCTACCAGGTGAAGTCAAACGACGGGCGAAACCACAACGTGACGGTGTTTTTCAGTGCGTCGAGCAATATCGCGGTGAACAACCCTTCGCAGGATGTGACCGCTCAAAAATATACGTCCGCGGGTTTGTCCATACTAAAAGCCGGTACGGTTGCACAGCCTGTTTTGCAAAAAAAAGGCGATGACCTGCGCATCGATTGGGGCTATATGTACGCAGCGGTGCCTAATTCCAACAATGTTATCCAGTTCCTCACACCACCGGAGGAGGCTTTGTCTTCATTTGTAGGCAAGAAGTACGCATCTACCATAAAAACCGGCCGTGACCTGGCCCTGAATACGGTTTTAAACTTTCCTGCTGTTGGCCCGCAGCCAAAAGAGCAATTTGTGGAATTGGGCTATGACGATCTGTATTCGGTACAGTATTTCGGGCAAAATTTACAGCCCTGGTGGAAAGCCGGCGGAAAAATAACGATTGAAAACGAACTGAAGGCTGCAGCAGGCAACTATGCATCGGTGATGCAGCAATGCGATGCCTTTAACCAAAGCATGTACGCCTCGGCGCTGAAAGCCGGCGGCAAACACTATGCGGACTTGTGCGTATTGGCTTACCGGCAGAGCATTTCGGCACACCAGCTTCTGAAAAGCCCGCAGGGCGACATTCTTTTCCTGTCAAAAGAAAATTTTAGCAACGGTTCTATCAACACCGTTGATGTGACTTATCCCTCCGCGCCATTGTATTTGATCTATAACCCGCACCTGCTGGAAGGTATGCTGAACGGTATTTTCCATTATTGCGAAAGCCCGGCATGGACGCACAATTTTGCAGCGCACGACCTGGGCACCTACCCATTGGCTAACGGGCAAACTTATGGCGAAAATATGCCGGTAGAAGAATCCGGCAATATGATTATCCTTACCGATGCCATTGCCAAAGCAGAAGGCAATGCAGATTTCGCCAAAAAACACTGGAAAACGCTCACCACCTGGGCGGCTTACCTTAGCAATAACGGTTTCGACCCGGGCAACCAGCTTTGTACCGATGATTTTGCCGGGCACCTTGCGCACAACGCCAATTTATCCATAAAAGCAATTGAAGGGCTTGGCGCCTACGCTGACCTGGCCAGCCGCCTCGGGAAAAAATCAGTAGCCACGCAATACCATGCCCTTGCATTGAGCCTGGCTGCAAAATGGCAAACCATGGACAATGCCGGCGACCACTTCGGCCTGGTGTTTGGCAACAAAGATACCTGGAGCCAAAAATATAACCTTGTTTGGGATAAGGTGCTCGGACTGAATCTTTTCCCGCCGGCTGTGGCCAAAAAGGAGATCAATTACTATCTCACCAAACAAAACACTTTCGGCCTCCCGCTCGACAGCCGCAAAACCTACACTAAGTCCGACTGGATATTGTGGACAGCTGCCCTGGCTGATAACCAGAAAGATTTCCAGGCATTGATCGACCCGGTGTACAAATATGCCACCGAAACCCCAACCCGCGTACCATTAAGCGACTGGCACGAAACCACCGACGGCAAAATGGTCGGTTTCCAGGCACGAAGTGTGGTGGGCGGTTATTTTATGAAGATGCTGGAGAGTAAGTGGGTGAAATGAGTGCCCGCCGGCAAACATGCTCCGTAGGAGCAAAATATCGGTAGCAAACAAATAATAAATATTGGACGTGCCGTAGGTACGTAATATAAGTCCGCGTGTCTGCGCTATGCCAATTATTTATTAATAGCTATATTAGCTTAGATATTAATGGTATGCGCTTATTTGTTTTCTTGATTTGTTTCGTGGGATGCAATTGTTGTTTTGGGCAATCAAAGATGGCTCCGATGGAAAAAGATACGCTAATCCCATTCAATGGGTCAAAGACTTTTCATTCATTCGGAGATGAAACCAGGATTATTCCTTTTGATAGCAAAATCCCTTTGTATTTGTGTATCAACTATGAAGGTACTCAAAAGATAAATTATGAATATTTCAGGATTGACTCTTCCAGTTATTTAGTTCGTCAGTATTTTAGAAATGCGAATATTAAGAGCAATGACGGTATTAAAAGTACTGGGGTAAGAGTTATTAAAAATCGGCTTGTTTGTGATACTACTATTCACAAGATATTCGATGCCAATGCAAATGAAACCATTTCAACTAGGGCAACTTGCTATAGAGAATTTACAAAAGAAGGAAAGTGGGAGGAATACGAAGATTCGACTTTTAACGCTGTTTGGTGGGAAGGTGATTATAAAGACAATAAAAGGGCAGGAGTATGGACAAGATCAATTCTTATTGCCGGTAAAACGCTAACACTCGAGCAAATTAATTACGACATAGATTCTACCAAAAAGATTTATACAAACAACCTTATCCTAAATATCCGGATAGATTCGTTGAAAAATTTGTTAATTGGTCGGTGGAGTTTAGAAACTTGTGACGATCTCTCAACCCAAAAAATGTTTTATTATAGATGCCAAAAATTAAATGGCGCATACAACTGCGATTTTGGTTATTATCAGCTTTTCGCCTCAAATGAGTTTACACGCCAACGTATGCCAAACTGCGATAAATTTAATGAGTCCTCCATTAAAGGCATTTGGAAAATAAGAGAGCTAAATGGACAAAGAATGATAGAAGTAAAGTTCACAAATGGGCGGGTGTGGAAGTTCAAAATATTGTATATAGATAAAGACATGCAATTTGTGACCGAGCGAATTTTATAAGTCGTCATTTTGTTACGTGACAAGTTGAAATAATACTTAAAGAAAGCCTTATTTTCACCCTAAATTTTCAACGCTTTTTACAATGACCCACTTTAAATCACCCATCCGCTTTTTTATCTTATTTTTTTTGCTTTTAACCTGTTTTATTGCAAAAGCAGAGGCGGCAAAAGGATACTATTACGAGATCAAAATATACCATCTAAAAACCCAGGCGCAGGAAGACCTTTTAGACAACTATCTGCAAAACGCTTATTTGCCTGCGCTGCATCGCCTGGGGATAGCTGACGTAGGCGTGTTTAAGCCCGTTGCCGGTGATACGCTTGGCAAGCGGGTGTATGTATTTATTCCCCTTAAAACTTGGAAGCAATTGGAAAACCTTGACGCGCAGTTGGTGAACGACCATGATTATCTTACTGCCGGAGAGGATTATATCAACGCTGTATACAATAATGCACCGTACGCACGAATCGAAACGATTATAACCCGCGCTTTTCCAAAAATGACCGCGCCGGCAGTGCCCGACCTTACCTCCAATAAGGCCGACCGGGTATATGAACTCCGGAGCTATGAAAGCCCGACGGAAAAGTACAACCTGAATAAAGTAAGCATGTTTAACGACGGCGATGAGGTAGCCCTCTTTAAAAGACTTGGTTTTAATGCGGTATTTTATTCGGAAGTTTTGGTCGGCAGCCATATGCCTAACCTGATGTACATGGTAACCTTTAACAGCATGGCCGACCACGACCGGCTATGGAAGGCCTTTGGCAGCGATCCTTACTGGAAAACGCTTTCAGCAAAACCGGAATACCAGAATAACGTTAACCATATCGACGCCATATTTCTGCACCCAACTGCTTACTCCGATTTTTAAATGCCGCTTGAAAGACGCGATTTTGATGCAATAGTGATCGGTTCCGGCCCCAACGGATTAGCGGCGGCGATACTAATGCAGCAAAAGGGCCTTTCTGTTTTATTGATCGAAGGGAAAGACACCATTGGCGGCGGCCTGCGCTCCGCTGAATTGACTTTGCCGGGGTTTACCCATGATATTTGCTCGGCTGTACATCCGCTGGCGGTTTTATCTCCTTTTTTTTCGAGGCTGCCGCTGGATGAATTTGGCCTGGACTTTATTTACCCGCCAATTGCTGCGGCGCATCCTTTTGATAACGGGTCGGCGGCCATCATCAAATCGTCCATCATGCAAACCGCTGCTTTGCTGGAGGCGGACGAAAGCACTTACCTGGATCTGTTGCAGCCGATCGTGCAGGATTGGCCGTTGATCGCCGCAGACGTATTAGCGCCCCTGCACTTTCCAAAGCACCCGTTTGCGATGGCGCGTTTTGGAATAAAAGCGCTGACCTCCGCGTCGCATTTATCAAAACGTTTTAAAACACCAGAGGCCAAGGGCCTTTTCGCCGGCATGGCTGCCCATTCCATACAGCCTTTAACCAACATCGCCACATCTGCCGAAGCGCTGGTTTTAATGGCCGCTGCGCATTTGAAGGGCTGGCCGATACCTAAGGGAGGATCAAACCGGATAGCCGATGCATTGGCGGGCTATTTTGTATCGATAGGGGGAAAGATTGAAACCAATCTGTATATCAAATCACTCGAACAATTGCCCTCCGCACATACTGTACTGTTTGATATCACACCAAAACAGCTGCTGCAAATCGCCGGGCATAAATTCTCAGCTATCTACAAATGGCAGCTGGAAAGATACCGCTATGGCATGGGCGTTTTTAAGGTTGACTGGGCCTTAGACGGGCCCATCCCATTTACTGCGCCGGAATGCTGCGAAGCCGGTACAGTGCATGTCGGAAATACGTTTGAAGAGATTGCTGATACGGAACAACAAAGCTCCGATGGACAAATTGTTGAAAAGCCTTTTGTTTTGTTGACACAGCCTTCTGTATTCGATCCGACGCGCGCGCCGGAAGGCAAGCACACGGCCTGGGCCTATTGCCACGTGCCCAATGGCTCTACAGCTGACCGGACAGCGGCTATTGAAAACCAGGTTGAACGTTTCGCTCCCGGTTTCAGGGAAAGGATACTGGCAAAACATACAATGAACGCCGCACAGATGGAAGACTATAACCCCAATTACATTGGCGGCGATATCAACGGCGGTGTGATCGATATCGGACAATTATTTACCCGGCCGGCCCTGCGCTGGTCGCCGTACAGAACTTCAGTAAGGGGGCTGTATATCTGTTCCTCATCTACGCCGCCCGGCGGAGGAGTTCATGGGATGTGCGGGTATCATGCCGCAAAAAGAGCGTTGAAGGATGTTTTTAAAATCGTCTGAACCCTTGATTGAGCTGATTTAGGCGATTAAACAGAATCAACGGTTCAGACTGACAACGAAGCCGCAAACCTAAATACAAAAATGCGGAAGGGGTATGTGCCTGCCGCCGGTTCGCGACATACTCATCAACCATGGGTTTGACTTCTCATTAAAAGCCATAACTCCAAAGCAAACCGAGTTTACTATAGTCTTCAGTGAGCATTTTATTTAGTTTAAGGTTGTGATAATAAGAAATTGGTTATAACTTTAATCCATTATAAACCCTAATCAAATTAAATTATGGAAACAAAACCTCTAACTAAGTATGTTGCGGAGTTACTGGGCACTTTTTGCCTGGTGCTTTTTGGATGCGGCGCGGCGGTAATTGCCGGCGCAAATGTTCCGGGCGTGGGCGCCTCGGGGATCGGCCTATTGGGCATATCACTGGCATTTGGCGTTAGCGTTGTCGTGATGGCCTACACCATCGGGCCAATTTCGGGCTGCCACATTAATCCCGCCATTTCTATTGCAATGATGGCTGCGGGCAAGCTTTCGGTTAAGGACACTATCGGCTACGTGATCTCGCAGTGCCTTGGCGCCATCGCTGCTTCGGGTATTTTGTACCTGCTGGCTTCCGGCAATAGCGGTTTTTCTATGGGTGAGTATGCACTGGGCGCAAACGGCTGGGGGGCCGACTACCTCGGCAAGTATTCTACTGAGGCAGCTTTTATTGGCGAAGCGGTATTTACCTTCCTTTTCCTCATTGTAATATTTGGCACTACCGCAAAGCGTGCAAACCCGGCATTTGCCGGTCTTGCCATAGGCTTGTCATTAGTGTTGATCCACCTGGTACTGATCCCAATCACTGGTACATCAGTAAACCCGGCCCGAAGCCTTGGCCCGGCCTTGTTTGCGGGTGGTAAGGCATTGTCGCAATTGTGGCTGTTTATTGTTGCCCCTATAGTAGGCGGTTTGGTGGCGGCCGGCTTTTATAAGCTGTTATTGGATGAAAACGATAAGGTTACCAAAAAGACGGTAGAAGTTCACGAAGACATATCAATTAACCGCCTGTAATTATAGCCCAAAGCTCAAGGCTAAAGGCTTTTTTACCTCCGATTGGTTTTATACCGGTCGGAGGTTTTTTGTGTTTGCAATAAAAGCCTAAGGCAACCATTCCGAAAATTGCCTCGTAACTCAATCAGTTCCGGTAATCAACCGCACACCGCACAAAATTGAGGCAAACTTTAAGAGGTATTTTCGCTATTTTAACGGGCAGCGAAAGGATAACGCTTTACAAGCTTATTCTTTTTGACCTGGTGATCGGGCTGTTGGACATAGTTTTTCTTGGTACACTGCTGCTCATCGTGAACTTTTATACTAAAGGCGGCGTCTCACCAAAGGTTTCGTTTTTGCCCGCCGCCTTGCTTAACCCTGACTCACTGTTGCTCATCGGCTTGTTCTGTATTCTTTTCGGCCTCAAAAATTGGTTTGGCTTTAGCGGCCTGAAATCGCAGCATCATTTTTTTTATGCAGTTGCTTCGCGATTATCGAAACGGAATATGAGGCAATATTTTAACAATGACTATGCGCAATTCGTTAACATCGACTCATCCGTCTATACCCGGCATATCAGCCAGCAGCCCATCGAATTCAGCTGCTATATCCTAACCAATTTTCAGCAGGTCGTTTCCCAGCTAGTCCTGATCGTTTTCACCGTGGCGGCGATCCTTTTTTATCATCCCTCTTTGTTCCTGGTTTTGTTTTTGCTGCTTGCACCGCCGGTGGTTTTGCTCGCCTGGTTTATCCGCCTAAAACTGAAACATATCCGTTCGGAAATAAAATTAACGGGGGAGAAGACGCTTCAGCATCTTCATGAGTCGCTGGGGGGATACGTCGAAAGTAATATTTATAATAAAGGTGACTTTTTTACCAAACGGTTTCATCAGTACCAGCGACAGCTCGACGAAAATATCGCTACCCAGCAAACCCTGCAAAGCCTGCCATCCCGCCTGATCGAAGTGTTTGCAGTCGTGGGCTTTTTTATGCTGATCGCTATAAACAAACTATCAGCAAATAGCCCGGCATTCGATCTGCTTACGATTGGAATCTTCATGGCAACTGCTTATAAGATCATCCCCGGGATCATCAAAATACTAAACTGCACCGGCCAGATCAAGACATATCAATTTGTCATTGACGATCTTTTGGCGCCAACAGCCGATCTGTCTCCTTCCATCGCTGGGCCGCAATCCCTGCAAATGCGATCCATCGGATTTCACCAGGTATATTTCAAACATGGTGACTATCAAATATTGAACAATTTAAGTTTTCAACTGGGGCCAGGCGATCTTATGGGATTGTCAGCTCCTTCAGGCAAAGGCAAAACCACCATTGTTAACCTTTTGCTGGGTTTTTTGCAGCCTGTTTGCGGAAATATCTGCATTAATGGCAAAACCGTTAATAGTAAGGAACTTAAAACCTATCGTCAGCGCATATCGTATGTGAAACAGCAGCCATTTTTCATACACGATACCATGCTCAAAAATATCACTCTCGGCGACAAACCGGTTGATCACGATAAATTAGATAATATCATCGCCATTTGCGGGCTTGGTTCTTTTTTAGAAAAATATCCCGAAGGTGTCGAAAAGACGATTACCGAAAACGGCAAAAACATCAGCGGCGGTCAGCGGCAGCGCATCATGCTGGCCAGGGCGCTTTATCATGATTTTGACCTTTTGATTTTGGATGAACCTTTTAGCGAAATAGACCATTGCTCCGAAAAAGCTATACTCACCCACCTACAGGGCCTGGCGAGGGCAAGAAAAATGATATTGCTGATCACACACAATAAATCGGGTTTATCGTTTTGTAATAAAACACTTTCGCTGGATGGAGAATAAACCCGAAACACTGGTTATTCTTAGCCCCGGTTTTCCTGCAGATGATGGAGATACTACCTGCATGCCGCCGATGCAAGTTTTTGTAAAAGCGCTGAAAGAAGTTTGCCCAGGCCTGGATGTTATTGTGATCGCTTTTCAGTATCCTCATCACGCAGGCGAATATGATTGGAATGGCATAAAAATAATCGCGCTGGGCGGGCATAACCGCGGTCGGCTGCATCGTTTGCGAACCTGGCAGAAGGCGTGGACGGCGTTACACCGATTGAACCGGGAACACCAATTGATGGGCCTGCTAAGCTTCTGGCTCGGGGAATGCGTGTTTGTAGGCAATTATTTTGCAAAACGAAACCGTTTGACGCACTACACCTGGATATTAGGCCAGGATGCTAAACAGGGGAACAAATATGTGAACTGGATAAAACCTAAAACGCATACGCTGATCGCCCTGTCGGATTTCATCGCCCGGGAGTTTAAGCGGAATTACGGAATTTGGATTACCCAGGTGATCCCGGTTGGGATAGATACCTCATTGTACGGTCCGGCGCCCACCAAGCGAGATATTGACCTAATGGGTGCGGGCTCGTTGATCCCGTTAAAACAGTACCATTTATTCGTAGAGTCCGTTGGTTTTTTAAAGAAGTTTTTCCCGGGCATCAAGGCTGTAATTTGCGGGAAGGGCCCTGAAGTTGAAAACCTAAAGGCGCTGTCGGAACGGTTGAATTTATCAAACAACCTGGTTTTCGCCGGCGAATTGCCGTACGCCGAAGTGCTGGCCATGATGCAGCGTTCGAAAGTGTTTTTACATACCTCAAATTACGAGGGGTTCGGGGCGGTCATGGCCGAAGCGCTCTATGCAGGCGCCCATGTTGTGTCGTTTTGTAAACCCATGAATAGGGATTATCGTCATCACCACGTGGTAGGGGATGTAAATGAAATGAATGAAGAAATTGTCCGGCTTCTCAAAAACGTACACCGCGGACACGACCCGGTACTTACGTGCAGCATCCAGCAGATCGCCAAAAATGTGATCAGTTTATTTGCCGACTAACCATTCCATTATTCATCCCGATCTTTTTTTTAGTAAAAAAAAATAAGCAGGATGTATTATAAATATTGTCGTTTTTAATTTGGATATTTGATAGAAGATCGACTTAACCATTTGATTTTCAGTTAAAAACTGTTCTTAATTCGTAAACTTCACAATTTTACACCATGAAAACGCTGTCAAAATTCAACTTCTTTGTATTGGCTGCCATCGCGGTGGTTGCCGTTTCGTGCAAGCCAAAGGCCGGCTCATCAGGCTCCGATGCCGTATCGGCTACTAATTCAACTGCTGCGGCATCATCCAAAGGCAATTCTGTTATGGATTCGTTAAACATTACTGATCCAGATGAAAAGAAAATATGCGCATTATACGACGATGCCATTACCGACTATTTAACCAACATAAAAACCCTTACCACCGATACCGGCGCCGCTGCAAAAGCAAAAAGAGACGAACTGGACAAAAAATGGAGGCAAAGAGATTCGACAATAAAACCGCAGATTGAAGCCTGGCAAAGAAAGATTGCAATGAACCCGGCGGAAGCAATGAAATTTGCTCAGTATTGGGCATATGAGTCGAAAAGGCTGATGCCCGTGATGATGGATTATGAAAAGGCAATACTAAAAAATATGCCTGGTGCGGCGAAATAATTAACCCAGCGATTCCGAAATCGTGCTGATTCTTTGCGCGATTGCCTCAAACGATAAGTTGGATTTAAAATAGGCCAATGCCCCGGTTTGCTTTGCCTGCAAACCGGGGCGTTTGGTTTCAGCCAGGGCCCAAAACAATTCCTCTTCGTTCCCGGGTTCATATAACCAGCCGCAGGCCCCTTCGTCCGTTATCATCCTGAACGAAGCAATATCGGTAACAACAGGTACGCAGCCGCATGACATTGCTTCGCACAGGGCGGTGCCGCTTCCTTCATAGTGCGAACCCGATATAAAAAAGTCGGCGCTGTTATACCAATAGCCCAGCTCGCCATGCTCAACTTTGCCAACAAGGTTTACCTTACTCCCGGCCCGTGCATGCTTTAACAACCTTTTTATTTGCGGCAGCAGCTCATCGGTATGGTATATCATATACAACCGGGCCTCCTTGTTAAAGGCGGCGTGTTGTAAAAAGGCTTTCACCACAGTCAGCGGATCTTTGTTATTGTTGAGCCTGCCCACCCATAAAAAGACGGACTTTCCCAAAATCCCGGTCTTTAATTTCGCCGCTTCTTTTTGGATCGGGTAAAACGGTGAGGACACTTCCATTACCTCATGTATTTTTGCAGCTGAAGAAATGATGCCTTTTTTTACCCACTCCAAACCCATTTGATGGGATGCAAACAGGTAAGCTTGTGCAAAGCGGTCGGCCGCTTTTTGGATATATTTTTTCCATCCGGAAAATGGTACTTCTGCATGATGGTGGACGATGATCTTCGCCCGGCCCCCTAGAACTATACCCAATTGAATCAATTGCGAGGGATGATGCAGTCCCTGTACCACAACCACGTCAGGTTTCAACGCAGCTACATAGCGGTTAAGCCGCAGGGATAGGTAAGTTTTTTGCTGATAAAAGCGCACAAAATGATAATCGACGCCATTGTGAAAATATTTCCCCTCATAATTTATCTGTTTGATGCTCATCACTTCATTTTCGCGCCCCAGGCATTCCAGCATGCCGCCATACATTTCGGTTCGTTTGATCCAGCTTTCGGGCGAGTTAAAATCCGGCGAGTAATTATAGCTGATAAACACGTATTTCATGCCGGTGCCTGTTTAGTATAAACCTTCGATTGCTTTATAGCTGCCTTTTTTAAATTGAAGGAAACCCACATGATACAGCGAAGACGGGTTAAACTTGATCTGTTTCGCATTTACAACTTTACCGATCATCAGCATGTGATAGCCCATTTTTTTATGCTGAATGATCTCGATCTCTTTGTACGAGCCGGTAAAGTCGGGTACCGGGAAGCCAAATTGCTCACTTTTTGCAAGCCCAAACGGAAGTTCGCTTTTACCGGTTGGCGATTTGCTGGAGTGTTTACCAAGCTTATAAACGGTTTCCAGGTCAACGGTATCTGTGTCGCAAACCACTACTTTTTTTGCGTGGAGTATTTTATCCAGGGTAACATTGGTCGTCCTCAAGCCCAACAGGTACATGTTTTCTTCGGCAATAAACCCCTGGATATCCATTGGGAAGATGTTACAGTAGCTTTCATCGCTATAGCTCACAATAATGATCCTTCGCGGGTAGGAGTAAAGCGCACTGATCACCCTGCGGCTATAAAAAGTATTGGTTTTTGAGCGAAGAAAATAGCCAAACAGCGTCAACCTGTGCAGCAGGCTTAACTGGTAATTTTTTACGTGTTCAATTTGGTATAAAAACAATTGCCCGTTGGGGGTGGCTATTTTGTCGATAAGTGACAAACCTATTTCGGCATTTAACCCGTTTTCGGTTTTAAACAGCATTTTAACTTTTTTGGGATCGATCAAAGCGGCTTCCTCATTTGTAAGCCAGGCCGCCACGCAAAAAGGGTCCAGGCAGATCATCGCATGGTGTTTGGTAACGTCAACGCTGTGGCTGCCGTTTTTCAGAAGGACGCTTTCCAGCACTTCGTTTTCATGCAGGCGGCTTATCGAGAAGGTCCTGATGATCTCATCCTTAAAAAGCAGTT
>Ga0302191_10002264_pt1 | contig 12052 bp, 12 predicted proteins | sample II_Bog_E3_1_FD_198775 | JGI IMG/M metagenome (GOLD analysis project Ga0302191, IMG submission 198775) | Peat permafrost microbial communities from Stordalen Mire near Abisko, Sweden - II_Bog_E3_1 | ecosystem: Environmental > Terrestrial > Soil > Wetlands > Peat | place: Sweden: Abisko...
CGAAATCTCCGCCGCGGAAATGACCAAGCTCAACCTGAAACCAGACGCCTTCCATGGCGATTGGAACTACTCTGTTCTGCCCCAATGATCCGCTTATCGCACAGGTTATTTATGCGCGAGGCCTTAAGCGTGATCGAGTCGCTATCCCATTTCACGACTCTAAATACAGCTCCCAAAACGCCTGAATCACTGTTCGCATCGTAGTGGTCGCCGCGCCATATCAAATTCTGGCAGTTCAGCCGAATGCTTAGGCGCATGCTGCGTGGCGGAGCAGTGACGAAGCCATCTCGGCTGCCGATCGTAATATTATTGGAAACTGTTGCGGTCTGGGCGAAGCAAGTTGCAGGAAAAAAACTATAACAGATGGCTGCCAGCAAAAGCCTGGGGAAAGGCATAATGCACCTCCAAACACAATCCATTGTTGATCGACTCGGAGCCGGACGCAAGATCAAGAGGCCCGGGAGGGGTATTTATTTCGAAGTTGGGTTTAAGAGAAATGAGTTCCGACAGCTCGTGCCGAGGGCACTAGGAATCTCCACAAATCCCGGATGCATTCAGGCCTCGATTGATATTTCATCTCTCTGTAATGCTCTCAGTCGAGCGTTTGATTGGAATGGCTTGCAGAGCTTCTTGACATACCTGAGGTTTCGCAGGTGATCGCCAAACATTCCGAGTCGCTGGAACAGCACAGGGAACTCACTTCGTGGGACCTGGTTCCGGCGGCCAACGAGCGGCATCGCTCTATGGCCTTATTGGAATGGCCAAGCTAAACGACTTCAATCCTGCCTTCCACCTGCGCACGGTCCTGACAACGATCACCGAGCATCCGATCAACGGGATCGAAGAACTCCTGCACTGGAACTTCACCGCCTCGCTCCGGGCCGCCTCTTCCCAGGCCGCTTGGGCCAACTCAACAGGTAGCGCACGACGAAGGAAAAGATGGGAGAAATGAAGCGGGCCATCGCGCGCGAGGAACGGGAACGGGCGGGGACTATGGGAGAGCAAAGACGGATGACAGACCGTTTCGCTTCGACGCTCGTGATTGCCGCATCAATCATCGCGGCTGTGCGGCTCGCGCGGGAGCAGGACATTAGCAGACCATCGCCACATTTGACAACGGTCATTGCGGACAGCATCGGCTTGGCGAGAATGATTCTTGAGATGGGCATGCGCTAAGCTGACGAGAGTCTGGCAGCCGCTTTAAGCTGTAGAACTATGTGCGGGCGATACGGCAGACGAGCGGACAAGCAGCGCATCGCAGAATGGATGCAGGCCCACAACACCGACGTTTTCGATGACTCTTACCTGGCACCGTCCTACAACGTCGCGCCTCAGAGCCTACAGCCCGTTGTCTGGCTGGACAATGAGACCGGCGAGCGTGAGCTGACAATCATACGATGGGGGCTGATTCCGTTCTTTGTGAAGGACCCCAAAATCGCCTATTCGACGATCAACGCCCGTGCCGAGACTGTCGCCACCAGCCCAGTCTTCCGGGAGCCGATGAAGCGACGGCGGTGCCTCGTTCCCGCGACAGGATTCTACGAATGGCAGGCGCTCGACAAGAAGTCCAAACAGCCCTGGGCCATCGAACTCGCGGACGGGAATCTTTTTGCCTTTGCCGGCCTCTGGGACCGGTGGAAGGATAAGGCGACCGGGCAGCCGCTTGAAACCTACACGATTATCACCACCGATCCAAATGAGTTGCTCGAACCGATCCATAATCGGATGCCGGTGATTCTCTCGCCGCAAGACTACTCCCGTTGGCTCGACCCGGGAGATCCAGCGCAATTGCCGGTTGATCTCCTCCGTCCCTATCCTGCTGAGGAAATGAGGGCGTGGAAGGTGAGCGCTGCGGTTGGCAATGTGAAAAATAACAGCCCAGAATTGCGCGTGAGGGTAGACTGAGCTCAGCAGGCATCCGTTCTGTCCACGACCAGGTTTCCAGAAGCGGTTGGGACGGACACCGACAGGCCGATTATCGAGGGAGAAGAGAAGCTCCGAAATCCATCAATGCGTTTGATCTCTCTGTAAGGCGGTACCAATGTTGTGAATCCAAGGAAATGAGCTGGTCGTCTTAGTTTTTCGGAAGTGCGAATATCAACTACCGCGAGACGGGGAAAGGACCGCTCACCGGTCCGATAGTGGTCCAATAACGTGTGCCGAGGGGGTCAAAGAGGGACTGAGGGAGCCACCTGTCCCGCAAAGAATCAATGAGTTACCTCAATTGGTGCTTTTTCACGGCGATAACACGGGTTCAAATCCCGTCGGGGACGCCAATTAGAATCAAGAGCTTACGCTCAGGTTCACCTGAATTCCGAGGGTGCAAAAAGCCACGCTTTTGTGCCCTTTTTGCACTTTCGAAACCGGATTGCTTCCAGCTACGCCAGCCCAATCATCTCGCAACCATCATGTAAATCCGGCGGCGCGAAGAAGAACGAAAGCACTGCGGCTTGCGCGGCCCGCTTCGCTGGGCCAACCGCCTGCGTGTACACGTCGAGCGTTGAGCGCAGCGAGGAATGCCTCATCAGTTCCTGCATGACTTTGAATTCGACTCCAAGGCTTCTGAGCAACGTGCAGTAGGTGTGGCGAAACGTATGCCAACCAATGCACTTTTGAATGCCCAACTTTTCGGCAACCGGCTGGATGTAATGGCGCATAATTGCTGCTCCCCAATACGGCCTTCGCCCGTTATGCAATCGACTGGCGAACACCCAATCGTCGCCGGTATTGAGTCTGCACTGTTGTCTCCACGCAATCAAGGCCGCGGCGAGCTGCGAATGCATCGGAACCGGCTTCTGCGAGGATTCCGTCTTGCAATGGCCTTCCACGCCGCAGACAATCGATCGAATGACATTCAGCTCCCCTCGTTCGAAATCGATATCTCTCCACTTCAGGCCGAAGAGTTCGCCCTGTCTCAACCCGGTTGATGCGGCCAGCAGAACGAGTGTGCGCTCACGCAGTGGCAGATGCTCAGCCAACACTTTGATTTCAGCGCCTGTTAGCACGTCCGGAGTTCCTCGGCGCTTGGCACTTTGGCGAACGACGCGTATTGGGTTGCGATCAAACAATTCATGCCGACAAGCATGATTGAACAGGACACAAAGGACGTTTCGAATCTTGGCTCTTGAGGCGCGGGCGAGATTGAGCCCATGCAGCCAAGCTTCCACTTGCACTGCCTTGATTTCGTCCAGAGTGCGAGTGCCCCAACGTGGCCTGATCCATCGACGAATGTAACCGCGATAAGTCCTTTGGGTTGCGACGCTCCACAAGTTGGCGGCGGAACGCATTTCACTCTGCTCAAAATGCTCACACAGCTGATCAACCGTGATAGAGCCGATCCGATCTTGACGGGATCGTAAATTCACATCGGACAAGAGAGCTGACGCCGCATGGTGCACGGCGGCCGCATCAGCGTATTGCTCCACCGTTCCGATGACCCGTTTGCGGTATACACGGTGGCCGTTCAGATCCTTTTCCGACCACCGAAACTGCGATACATTCGGACCTCTCCTTCTGCTCGTTTGAATAACGCTTCCCTGTTGCATGGCTTACCTCCTTGCTCTGCAAGACGGAAGCAGCCTTCCACGGTTCCTCGGGCAATGAGCGATTGGTTTTGCGCTAGGACATTCCCTTTTGCCGGAAGTGATGTAGGTTGTTGAGCAGAGTTCGGCTCATGGCCCCTGGCCTCACCCCGTGTCTGAATGCGAACGTTGTTCTGGTAACGTCAGTTGAAATCCGAATGCCACTTGTCCGAGAAGCCGACTATTCGTCCTTGTGGTTCAAGCGCTGTCGTCGGTGAGCGCATTGGCGATTTACTGTAAGACGAGAGCCATTCCTTGCCAGATGCGCGTTTAGAGAACTCATGTACCTCAAGTCTGATAGACGGCCTTCTAAGTCTGCTTCAGCCTCTTCGCCCGCAGTTTCTGTTCCCGTAGGTTCATCAGCCAGGCGCGGGATTTTCGGGGATGCCTTCTACGAGCCAGAGCGGGAGCGCAGTCACCTGGGCTTCCTGGGCCAGTTCTTCTGCTATGCGGATGTTGTGGGTTACTCGGGCAATGGCGGTGACCGGCTGTGTGGCGTCGATCTTCCACACGGCCTCAATCGTCTCAGGCACATCGTTCATGCCGGCTCGACCACGGCGTTCCGGTATTCACCGCCGATGTCGCGCCGTCGAACTATGCGGTCTTCAAAGGCCCGGCGACCCTGTACAAACTGAGGATGATGCCGGGCGGCAACGCTTTCATGCTGACGAGCTCGAATGAGCGTGGTGGAGTTCCATCCGCAAAGATGCGCTTGCCCGTGCCCAAGAGGACGGGATAGACGACGAGCAGGACGTCATCCGCAAGCCCATGTTCGAGCAGCGTCGATGTCAGCGTGGAGCTACCGGAGAGGATAAGGTCCGGGCCGTCCTGAGACTTGAGTCGGCGAATGTCCTCGACGATGTTCGGTCCAAGGGCCTCGAACGGGCCCCATTCGAGACTTTCGGGACGGTGGGTAGCGATATATTTTGTTGCTGCATTGATGCCATCCGCCAATGGACTGCTTGGCGCCTGTGGCCAGAAGCCCGACCAGATATCGTATGTGCGACGGCCAAGCAGCAGAGCGTAGCTCCCGCTATACGCCGCAATGATTTCGTTCCTCCCAGCGGGTGTCCGATAGGGCACGGTCCAGGCGCCGTAGGGGAAATCGCCGTCATCGGCGGAGTGCTGGATCACGCCGTCCAGCGAGATGTGTTCCATGATTCTTAGCTTTCTCATTTGCGTCTCCGTGTTCTCCTGGGCTGGCATTCATCACTGACCCGAGACATACTTGACCCCTCCGTATTGCGGGTTCTTCCACAGGTCACCTTTATATTCCATGTAGTCAGAAGTTGCTTGCGCAATTTCCCTTCCGTAATACCGTTCAACCACATGCAGGGCGAGATCGATTCCTGAACTCAGGCCGCCCGCGGTGGCAACATTGCCATTATCGATGTAGCGCAGTCCTGTGACGAAATGCACTGCAGGATACTTCCTTTGCATGTCATCCGCGAACATGTGGTGGGTGGTTGCTCTTTGATGGTCGAGCAGGCCATAGGCAGCGAGCATGGAGGCGCCGGTGCACACCGACATGGTTATGTCCGCCGTCTTGGCGTTCTCCAGCAACCATCTCTTCTGCGCCTCGGTTCGGCCGCCCTGTGCGGGAACGACGATCACCTGGGGCCTGGGGGCATTCTCGAAGGTGAAGTTGGGAACGATCTGAAGACCGGCGGCTGAGATCGATTTCTGCGAGTCGGAGACGGTGTACAGGTTGAAGGGCATGACCATGTCGTCGCCACCGCGCCAGGGCCGGCCATCGTGAGTGGTCATGGCATCGCCAAATACTTCCCATGGCCCTGCAAGATCGATCAGAGCGGTCTGGTCGGAGACGATGAAGGCCACGTTGATCGCTCCAGTGGCGGGCGGTTTGAGGATGCGCAACTGGGCAGAGCCAGATTGCGCATTTGCCCGGTGAAAGTAGCTGGCCGCGGCGAACGCGCCGCACAGCGCGATCAGAGCGGAAACCGTGCGGATTCCTTTGGTCATTGTTGGACCTCTTGCTTGAAGAATTTGCGAACAGGATCAGTCTACGGCTACACTGGGATATCTCAGATGACAATTATCCGGCTTTTTGAGACATTTCGCGAAAGGCGTGCTTCAAGTGATTGACCGCTCCGTCCGTGCACATAAATGAAACCGAGACACATCGCGATCCTGGGTTATGACGAAATCGTGGGCCTGGACCTCGTGGGACCTATGGAGGCGTTTGCAAGCGCGCACCAGAACTCGCAAAAGGCGGGCAAAGAAGCTTGTTATCGGGTAACCATAGCCGCGCTGGAGGGGAAAACGTTTCGCTCCGAATTCGGGCTCACGATCACGGCGGAAAAAAGCCTCTTCGACATTCGCGATGTGGACACATTCCTCATTCCCGGCGGCAGTGACTTGCGCGAGTCGAATGGCGACTCCAAGCTTACGGTCTGGTTGCAGAAGAACGCGGGCTCGATTCGGCGGATCGCGTCGATTTGCACGGGAATCTATGGCCTCGCACCGTCGGGATTGTTGAACGGCCGAAGAGTCGCGACGCACTGGCGGTTCACTGGAGATCTGTCGAAGCGTTATCCCAAACTAAAGGTAGATTCCGGGTCGCTTTACGTAAGGGATGGGAAGTTCTGGACCGCCGCGGGAGTGACGGCGGGCATCGATCTTTCGCTGGCTCTGATCGAGGAGGACTTCGGCTCGGAGGTAGCGCTTTCGGTCGCGCGCGAACTGGTCGTGTACATGAAGAGGTCCGGAGGACAGGAGCAGTATTCGGAGCCGCTGCAGTTTCAAGTAGAATCGCGCAGCCGCATTGCGGATCTTTTGCCGTGGATGATGGCGCACCTGGAGCACGATCTTTCGGTCGAGGCGCTTGCGGCGCGAGTTTCGTTGTGCCCACGGCAGTTTTCGCGGCGATTTACACAGGAGTTCGGGTGTAGCCCGGCTTCGTTTGTGCGGCGACTGCGGCTGAACGAAGCGCGGCGCCGCCTCTCCGCGCCGGAGTGTACGGTGGAGGGCGTAGCGTGTTCGGTGGGATTTAGTGACGGCGATAATTTCCGGCGCGCCTTTGAACGGTCCTTCGGAATTGCTCCGAGCGCGTATAGGGGACGGTTTCCGGCGAGACACTCATGACGGGGTTGAATGGATCGGAAAGGAAAAAGTCGAATATCCGGTCTTCCGGGGCCTGATGAGGGTAGGCGAACCCTCTGGTAGCGCCTTGTTGGACTTGCATTGGATTCATCGCGAACAGGCGTTTGCACTTCTCAACTGCTGCCAACAAGGCAATGCACTCATCGAGCCTTCCTGCAAGCAGATTCCCTCCCTGTAGTTTTTGTTGTTCCAACCGCAAAACCGGGTGCCCCAATCTTCCGCAGCTCCACCGCTTCACTCCTCGCGCAGCAGCTTCAAGGGATCGACCGACAAGGCGCGTTGCGCGGGAATCCACGTGGCTACGAGGCCCAGCAGCAGCATCGCCAGAACCACGCCAGCCAATACCAGCGGATCGCGGGGCGTGGCCTGATAGACGATGAAAGCCAGCACCTTGGTCGCCATAAGTCCCAACAGCAACCCCGCCGCCGAACCAATGGCCAACAATTTCAAGGGCCGCCCCAGCGCGGCTTGCAACAACTCCGTGCGTTGCGCTCCGAGCGCCACGCGGATTCCCAACTCCTTGAGCCGCTTGCTGACCGAGTACGCCGCCATGCCGAAGATGCCGGTAATGGCCACCATGGCGCCCATGATGCCCAACACGCCCAGCGATATCGTTGCCAATCGCGGTGCAAACATCACTGCCTGGTCCAGGTCGTCGATCCACATCTCGGTGTCCACAGGGAGTCCTGTATCCAGTTGGTGCAGCTTAGCCCTTATAGCCGTCGCAAGCTGTTGCGGATCGCTGCCTAAATCGCCCTTTGACCGCACCAGCAGAAATGTCTGGCTGGCGGGCGATTGCAGGACGGGTAAAAACATCGCTGCCTGCGGATCTTCGGTGAGGCTCATATATTTTCCGTCCTCCACCAGGCCCACCACCTGAACGCGCGTTCCATCCGACATCTTGAAGTATCTGCCGACTGCATCGGTGACGGAGCCAAGGACCTGGCGTGCGAACTCCCGATTCACAACTGCCACATGCTGTGCGCCACTGTCGTCTTGCCATGAAAAGCTCCTGCCTGCTAACAAGGATGTGTCGGCCGCCTGAAAGTAATGGGGAGATACGCTGTACTGGAATGCCGTGGCAGCGGCATTCGATTGCCTCAGATCTGTGGCTCCGTCCTTGAAGACGGCCGGCTTGATCGCGACCCCGCCCAGCGGCGTTGCATTCGCCGATGCCACTTGCGCTACGCCGGGAATCGTCTCCACCGCTTCGATCATGCGCCTCTGCATGGCCGGTACGCTGTCGCCGGTGTAACCAGCCATCTTCAGGTCGGTATCGATCAGCATTGCGTTATGCGGCTCAAATCCGAAGTTGCTGTGCAGCGAGCGCACCAGCCCACGCACGGCCACGATTGAAGACGTGACAAGCACGGCACATACGGCAATTTGCAGAACCAGGAGCACGTCGCGGACCGTCATGCGGCGCCCCAACCTGGCACTGGACCCGGCCTTGACGATCTCATAAGGATTGGCCCTGAATACCTGGCGCATGGGGACGATACCGAAGAGGAATCCGCTGACCAAAGCCAAGGCCACCGCGACCAGATAGACTTTTGCGTCCGGACTTACGGGGGCATTGAAGGGAAACCTGGGTAATGGCTTCCACACGCTCAGCCAGCGCAGCAGCACGACACTCCCCGCGAGTCCCACAACGCCACCGGCGAGTGAAAGCAGCACGGACTCGGTCAATAGCTGCCGCAGAATGCGAATGCGACTCGAACCCAGCGCGAGGCGCAGAGCAACTTCCCGGGAACGGTCAGCGGCGCGCGCGGCAAACAGGCTGCCCAGGTTGGCGCATGCGGCCAGCAGAATCAATCCCGCCAACAACATCAATCCTGCAAAAAACGCCCGCGCCGGACGGCCAAGGAAGTCTCCATAGAGAGCCGGACGCGCCAAGGTAAAACTCTTGATGCCATCTTCTTTCGGATAGGTTTTTGCGAGGTACGATCCGATGGAGTTTAGATCGCCGGCCGCCTGCGCGGGAGTAACTCCCGGCTTCAGATGTCCGACTACCTCAAGAACCCAACGGACCCCGCGCGCATTCAAGTTATTCGCTCCATCCAGTTGTTCCTGATTGACGGCCGGCATAAAGAAATCAGGAGAGAACAACAACAGCGTCCCGCGGAACTGAGGCGGCGCAACACCAATGATGGTGAAAGGATGCTTGTTCAGCCGCACGACCCGGCCCACCACGCCACGGTCATCCTGAAAGTGGCTGTGCCAATAGGCGTAGCTGAGCACGATATACGGCGCGCTGTTGACGCCATGCTCATCCGAGCCGTGGAAGAAGCGGCCCAGATATGGCTGAATGCCCAAGGTGTCGAAGTAGTTTCCGCTGGTTTGATAGCCGAAGGCGCGGGATGGGGCTTTGCCGGTATCGAGGCCGACCTGAGTTGCGGTAAAAGCTGCCAGACTGTCGAAGCTGCGGTTGCGGTCGCGCAGATCGAGATAGTCGGGATAGGACTGAAATCCGTAATCGCTTCCGTGCTCGATTGCGTAGAGGCTCTGCGCCTGGGGCACATTCAGAGGGCGCAGGATCAACGCGTTCAACATGCCAAAGACCACGGCGTTGGCGCCGATGGCCAATGCCAGCGTCAGAACCGTGGCGATCGCGAATCCGGGCGAGCGACGCAGTTGCCGTGCAGCAATTCGCATGTCGGCCCAAATCGATTCGAGCGTGGGCCACTGCCACACTTCGCGGCTGCGCTCTTCAATCACGGTTCGATTGCCGAAGGCCAGACGCGCCTGCCGTTGAGCTTCCTTTGGAGTCATGCCTTCGCTTATCAGATGCTCCGCGCGTTCTTCTATGTGCAAGCGGATTTCTTCCGAGAGATCGTCTTGAAGTTTGTGGCGGACGGTACTAGGCATCCAGTTCATTGGAAACTCCCCTGTCTGGCCCCTATCAGCTTGTGGTGGCTTTGCGCGGATTGAGGACCAGCGCAATGCCTTCAAACATGCGATCGAAGCTGGAAATCTGCAGTTCCAGATGGTGAAGGCCGGAAGCTGTGATCTGGTAGGTTCGGACGCGACGATTGGTCGCGGAGACTCCCCACTCGGCCTTCACCAGCTTGGCCTTGAGCAGCCTCTGGAGAGCCGGATAGAGCGAACCCTCTTCGACTTGCAGAAGGTTGTTGGATCGTTGCTGGATGTGCTGAACCAGCGCATAGCCGTGGGCCGGCTGGCGGCGAAGCGACTCGAGAATCATCATTTCGAGAGCGCCGGGGAATAGATCGCGAGCAGCGTTGTCTTTCATAGGCTTTTTTGGTACAGGCATAGAGTAAACAGGGTATGGGAGAATCGTCAAGAGGGAATTGGGGCGAGCCCGGTTCGGGACAGGTTCATAGCGCCAGTTGTTGCGAAGAGGCCAACCTGCGTTTCCAGGGTTGGCCGGGCAGGAAACATGCGGAGGAGATTTGGCGTGATTCTGGAAATGATTCAGGCGGTACAGGCGTTCACCGGGACTAGAGCGGATCCATAAGTCACGTGCTCTTACGAGTTCATCGCAAGGTGGCCTTTCCTTAAGGAAAAGGCCACTCCGCAGAGGTGGTTCCGGGGTACAGTCACTCTGGATTCGCTATAGACGGAGGTCTGCGCGCTATTCGACGCGAAGAGCCTGGACGGGGTTAATGGATGCGGCGCGGAGAGCGGGGATAATACCCGCAATGCATGCGGCGAGAGCCAGCACGCTGATGGCTCCCGCCATCACGAGTGTGTTGACACTGGTGATCTCGAACAACTGCGATTTGACGAAACGCACACAGAAGATGGCGACGGGAATGCCGATGGCTAGCCCGATGATGGCCTGTAGCATGGCTCCGCGCATGACCATACCGATGACACGCGTGCGTTGAGCGCCGAGGGCCATGCGGATACCAATCTCCGGGGTGCGGCGGAGGACGGTGTACGCGGTGACGCCATAGAGGCCAATCGCGGCGAGCAGAAGCGCCAGCAGGCCGAAGAGTGAAGTGAGGCGCGCGATGAGGCGCTCCTGGATAAACCGGTCGTCAATCTGCTGCTGGAAGGTCTGGAACTTCACGATGGTGAGGTTGGGGTTGATGCTCGCCAGGGTGGTGCCAACGGTTTTTTCAAAGTTGGGGACGGGATGGGCGGTCTGGATGACCAGGGCTCCCGCGTACATGGATTGGTCTTTGTCGAGAGGGTTCTCGGGATCATTGGCGATACCCGCTGGCTGTGTGAGCGGCAGAAAGTACATGGTGTGGTTCTTCCAGTAGACGCTGGTGTAGGTGGTGTCTTCCACCACGCCGACGATTTCATGCGCTCCATCCTGGGGTGTCTTGGCCGGACCGGAAAAGCCAAAGCGATGGCCGATGGGATTGCGTGTGCCGAAGAACTGCTTGACGAACTCCTGATTGACGACGGCGACAGGCGGCCCATTCAGCGTGTCCTGCGTGGTGAATCCGCGCCCCATGACGACGTGCGTGCCGACGGAGTCGAAGTACTCCGGAGTGCCTTTCACCCAGGAAGCGCCTTTGTTGAGGTCGGACTCTCCCTGGACTTTCACGCCGGAACCCCAGTTATTCTCTTCCATCGGCGTGTAGGTGGCGAGGCTGACCTTCACAACGCCGGGAATGGCGTGGAAGCGGTCTACGATGGTCTGGTAAAGGGGCTCAACCTCTGTGTTCTTGTAGCCAGCCGCCTGTGGATTGATGTGGGCGATATAGCGGTTTGTCGCATCCAGCCTCATGTCGACGTTCTCGGCCTTGTTGAGGCTTTGCGCAAAGAGGCCCGCGGCGACCAGAAGCACGAGCGAGAGAGCAGCCTGCAGAACCACAAGCGCGCGCTGCAGCAAGGAGGTTCCGAGGGCGGTGTTGCGGGTGTTCAGGCGCAGGGCTTCAGCAGGCTGTGTGCGGGCGGCCATCAGCGCAGGGGCCATGCCGAAGAGAACTCCCGTCAGCAGCGAGATCGCAAAGGCAAAGCCGATGACCAAAGGCGAAGGCGAGGCGCTGATCGGCATGTTGTGTTGATCAGGGAAGGCCAGCGCCAGCAGCGCGTGCGCTCCGAGGTAAGAGATTACGAGGCCAAGCAGCCCGCCCATGCCGGCAAGAAGCACGCTTTCGGTAAGCAGTTGGCGGACGATGCGGCTGCGTTGCGCACCGAGGGCCGAGCGGATGGAGAGCTCCGCGCGGCGGCTCATGCCACGGACGAGCAGAAGATTGGCGATGTTGGCGCAGGCGACGAGAAGGACGAGTGCAGCGATCCATTGCAGAAGCTTCAGTTGGTCCTTGTACCCGTCCTGCATGTTCTGGATGCCGCCACCGCCGGGCGTCAGCACAACATGGGTGTGGGGAAGGACCTTCTGGGCGCGTTGATCGGTAAATGTCTTGAGC
>Ga0302191_10002271_pt1 | contig 12043 bp, 7 predicted proteins | sample II_Bog_E3_1_FD_198775 | JGI IMG/M metagenome (GOLD analysis project Ga0302191, IMG submission 198775) | Peat permafrost microbial communities from Stordalen Mire near Abisko, Sweden - II_Bog_E3_1 | ecosystem: Environmental > Terrestrial > Soil > Wetlands > Peat | place: Sweden: Abisko, Stordalen...
AGCCTTTACCGAGAATAAATTAGAGAAGAGAAAAATTTTCAGACCACAGAACATGTAACTAAGGAGTATCTAGGAACTCTGTTTCCAACAGAAACAATTTGATAATTTTGATATAATAAAGTATTCAATTAATTGGAAAATTAATCTTGAGCCCACTCAACTATTTTATAAACAATAATTTTTTTAAAAGAAATCTTAGAGGGATAAAAATGATTGAATATATATATGGGTCGAAAAAAATTATTGAGATTGATTGAAGACGATCAAATTTTCAACAACTTCCTAGAATAATATCCAAAAATTCAATAAGCATAAAGAAAAAGAAAATTAGTAGTTCATTCAGCAATTATTTAATTTAATTTATCCAATTAAAAAAATAGATATGCATCACCAGCCATTGAAAAAGAAATAAGAATTTTAGATTGTCAAAAATTTATGAAAATAAGTATAATTTTTAAGATCAAACAACTTAGACCAAAAGAGAACTTTTTTTTATGAGCAATTTTTATACTCAAAGGAAAGAGGGAAAATCAGAAGGAGCACTTTATGGATTAAATATAAGAGAAATAAAACTAGATAGTTTAAATGTATAAAATTAAGAGTCATAAAATTTAGAGAAATGCTAACAGCAAAAAGATAATAGAATTAGCATGAACACATAAGATTATTTGATAATAGTGTTTATTACTATCAAATATATATTATAGCATCTGTTTTTACACAATTGTATTTATGAAGTATGAAAAAACGGTTTTCCTATTCCAATTTTAGTTATTGATCTTAAAATTTGCATAAATATCGACTACAAAGTTGATAATTATTTTTGTATAAGCTAGCCATTCTAATTGATATTGTTGACCATCTATTTTTATAATTATTTTAAAAGTGATGTAAAAATTGACTAAAGAATAGTAACAATTACTTCAAGAGCTCAAGACCAAAAACTATCCCGGTTAACTCTTTTACAAGTATTGGAAACTTCCTGAGAAAAGTTTAACTTGTTTAAAGATATTCTCAAATCTTTCACAAATATAAATGGTGTTTTTAAAAAACAAAGTATAGGCTCTCTCTTAGAAAGAGTAATACAAAAATGAAAATTAAGAAATTAAGAAGTTCATAAAAAATTTGCTTGAAATCAAGGACCTAGTCAAAGAAACTTTAAGGTATAAACCCAATAACTTAGAGAAGAGATCAAACCAGTTCTTTAAGGAATCTAAATACTCAATACAGCAAATCAGATAAGAGAAAAACGAGAGAATTAAAGAGAAGACGACAGAGGAGGTCTAGCAGGGTGCCTTAAGATCTTTTTCATTTTTGTTTTAGGGGGAATAGTTGTTATAATCGCCACAGCCAGCGTAGTCACTTCATATCTGCCTTAAAAATAATATGCTCCCAAGATCTGGGGAACAGCAGGAGGATTAATCACGTGTATACTCATCATATTTTTCATTTATCTAGTTCGTAAAAAGTTTATTTAAAGATTCAAAGCATGGATCTCCTCATTATGATGAAGAAGAAATTGAAGAAATGTGCAAAAAGTAGCACAAAAAATGATCCTCAAATATATTAATATAAAAAAATTTGAAATTAAAACGAACAATGAACTTTTTATGAATCAAAAAAGTACTCAGTCTTTCCGATTTTAAAATTTATATAATTTTATTCTCGTCATCTTCTTTATTCCAGATTCCCAGCGAGCATGCCTTGACTAAACCAGAATCATCTTGCTTATATCCTTAAATTTTAATGTTAGGTATAAAACTATTCAAGATTCTTCTCTTCTTAATTCTTGATAGTGTTTTAAGATGCTAACTCTCAGAAGTTAAAATTTAATAAATCTAACATGTTTTAAGTTTTGTAATTCCTCTTCGTGATTATTAGGGTAAAAAAATGCTTTATTGGATTGGCTGCTTGTTAAATTTAATTTATTGAAATTATGATATTTTTTAAAGAGATTCGGCTTATTTCAGTCTTTGTAAAAGATAAATAGTATATAGTAATTCTTTCAAGACAAAATTACAATATAAGATTATAAGGATGAGATTCATTATTGATAAAATTAACATCGTCAGCCATCACCTAATTCATAACTATTTAGCGCAAAAATAAATTTATGTTACCTTAAATCCATAGAAACACCTTACCGACTGAGAATAAATATCCAAATTGGCAGAGGCATACATTTATATCTAAAAATGAATTGTAATTAAAAATCCATAAATCCATCCGTGATATGCACAATGATGATAAAACTGATTCTCACTTAAATATTTTTTAGCTGGGCAATCACATATTTTATAGTGTTTAATTATAAGTCGAGATAATTGTCGCAGTTTACTCAATAAAATAACTTCATTGGATTGATGTTGAATAATCTTCTAATTAAAATAGCGAGACTTTTGCTATGAATCAAGTTGATAGGATTTATTTGTTTGAGCGTCACTGGCTATATTTTAATAAATTTAATGAGGTCATTAAGCATTTCATTTTTGTTGTTTTTTAAATCATTAATAATTCTTGAAGGAATTAAAATTCAATAGATGGATAAATTAATTAATAGAATACAAATAAACTCAAATTTGAAAAAGAAGATCAACTATTTTAGGAATACAGATGAATCCACTCCCAACAGTAGCGTTCTTTCACATAACTACGCATCAATTTGCTGATAAGGGCTTGCTATTTGTAAATATCGTTTCTCACCTTGGTATGTTTACATTCAATATTTTCATAATTAGATATTTAACTTTTTAATTCTAAATTTAGAGTTATTGCTTTCCACTCTCTCAGTAAATTGTTGACATTGCCTTCCTTAAAATCGAAAGTATTAATTATTTTTCTCCAAGCGACAGCGTCGATACTGATATTAAAATAAAAATTCTCCAAAAATGGAAGTTTAGTTTACTCATTCTCATGAGAATAATTTGAATTTTCATCTATACCAAGGCTGAGATTGCTAGCCGGTTGAAATTTTTATATTTAGACTTTTAGATCTTCATTATGTTGTTTTTTGATGGATAAATCATTACTAATTTATTCATTTTGCCGCTTTAGCAGATTTAATTTTTACGTGAGATCCTTCTTTTGGTTTGCCTTTTAGCTCATTTTTAAATTTATATTGTCTTCAAGGTTTCGTAATTCCTCTTCGATTTAGGCAGTTTTATTTTTAAGTTGTGATAATTTTTCGAGGATTATGTTGTTTGCTGATGATGAGAGTTGCTATGTGACTTCATATTTTAATGAGGTTCTGCTAGTTTGTTTCTCAATTTTGATTACTGCTCCTTTTTTATCATTTGCAATAGCAGAGAAGAACAGTTTATTGAAACTTTAAAAAATAATGATCTTATTCATACTTTAGTAATTATTTATTAGCCTGTCTGACATAAATTTCCTATTTTTTAACCAATCCTTTATTGCAGAGACATTTTTTGTTAAGATAGACATATTTTTATTCCGCAAGTAACTATCCAGTATTAACAAGATATTTATTTTACTGCTTATTATTTGTTATCTATTTTTTAATCGAGCAAAAGGTTGCCTCATCTTTGTTATAAACAGTCGATCAAGGAGAACAAATGCAATTCTTTTATACGACAAGGGAGTTGATAGAAGACCAGATTTCATCTTTTGGAAATACAAGATGTCAAATCTTTGTTTTAACGCCTCAAACCCACACTTCAAAAGGTTAATTTATTTGTGTTTAATAATTTGAAAGATACCCACATTTAAGAGGGCAATCTCGTTTGCATTCTGAAATGGCGTATTTATCTTCAAGATCTGAATCATTTTAAACGCATCTAATAATTTTTCTTTTATTACTCGCCTGATAATCAATAGTATGCACAAAGGTTTTTTGCCGTTTTTTTTCTAAAAGTCATTAAAATTGTTAGAGGAGTTAGTTTTTATAATTTGATTATATGTAGATTACAGTTTATTTACTTATTATATAACGTTAATTTGATTGCGTTTTTATTCAACTACCCCATTAACTGTTTCAACTTTTTCTCTCAAATTTATATCTGCTATTTGTTATGGCTACTTTTTGTCAATTTTTTTAGCTCCCTCTTTGTTGCTACGATCAGTGCTTGCTCTATTATTGGCATTGTCAATTTTACTATTTGAATTGATTTCTAATTTTATATCAGGGGCCTTATTGACCTCATTATTAGATTTGTGCTGAAAGTATTTGGTATATGTGGGTCGAGGCTGAATTGGAGGCGAATTTGATTTAATTACATTTGTATCAGAAGATTGAATTGAATCTATTTCTTTTATTTCTTTGATCGGTGTACTTATATTGTTATTTACTTGCGCCTTAAAGTATTTGCTTGTTGATCCCATGAAAATATTGCCAACCATACCCATGATACCACTGGTAACACCAGAAGTTATTTCAGATGGCATATTTGTTAAAATTTCTTTATTAGGCTGACTTAGATCTGCATTGCTCTTTTAAATCGCTAATGTTTGTGTGAGAGATGGTGATATTTCTTTCCGACTCTGTTCTTGATTTAATTTATATTCTTTTCTACTATTTTCATTATAGTTTTCGACATTAGTGCCAGCAAAATTACTTATTATTTTACTGGGAGCTTTTCTTGTGAAGCGAGCTGTCGATGTTACTGGAACATAGGTTGGAATATCAATTGTTTTACTATTACTGTCTTGTTTGCTCATTGCTATATAATTATTAAATCGAGGTATTTTTTTATTTCATTTGTTCTTAAACAAAGCAGCAATAAACTAAACCGTGCTCAATTTAACTAAATAAAAATAGCATAATTAAAAATAATAGTATCCATCATAAAATAGATGATTGTATTAATCATTCAGCTCCACCTAGGAAAGTATTGCTGGTCAACTGAAGGTATCTAGATTTTGTTCTTAATGGCTTAAGTCCACTCTCTATTTCCAGTTAATTTGCTTAGATTATCCTAATTTCTAACAGAATGAGTATGAGGAAAGTATGGATTCTACACCAAGTCACTTTTTATTAGATTTCCCAATGATTTTTTAGCTGCTTCGCTGAAAACGCTACTATTTCTGTGGGTAAGACTAATCCCTTCAGTCACTTTTCCAGTGACTTAGTATTGCTTGTTACGACTGAGGATGTTGGATTGAGACATTCTTGACATTCCATCTATCCCCCGATTATCACTTATGCTATGCGGCTTTACAATGGAGCTGTTTCGATCTATGGGCTCTACTATCTTTTTGACAGGTTAGTACCATTCGAACACTCGCTTGTACTCTGGATTTTTCGGGCCAAATCTCTCAATTTATATGAGATGATTCTTGCGGTAGAGTTATTTATCAAAATAACGGTGAGTTGGCTTTGCTCCGGGGATATCATCAGTGAAGAGGGACCTCATAAATTTAATAATGCAATCAATATAAAATCAATTACACTTTATCATCCATTAATTAAAGTTATTGGAAATATCAAAAATACAACAATTTACTACATTTTTAAGAATACATTTATGTGATCTATTATCCTTTCTAAAGGAAAATTGTTGATGTTATTATTGATTAGGCTCAACAAGTGAGTCATTATAATTTTAAGATATGGTAATCATTAAATCTATAGAACCCGATAAATATAAGAAATCAGCTTAGTCTCTTTGAGCCGCTTTGCCATTCGCTTGATGATTATAATCCATAAAATGATTGTCTTTTCGAAGAATGCTTGGTAAAAATACCAGAATTTCGGTCAGTGGACATCTTTCTATTCGAACGCAGCATAAGTTTGCCTTTTGTTTTATGATTTTATTTTGCATTTTCTGTTTTACAGTTTTGATTTTGCGAATAAAGCAAGTTAGGGTCAACGAGAGTGAGAGTATTGTTGAAAGAAACTTCATTAAAACTCCTATTCTTATCCTCATCATTATTAAATTGAATATTAACTTTAAATTTGGAGATAGACTCTAATTGATCGTAGAATGTTTCCATTGTTTCTGCTATCCTAGTTTTCGTCTCCATAAATTATGACTCAGTCATCACTACTCTGCTCTGATTAAGGAGAAGAGTGCTCCATTTTTATCTCTGAGTTTAGAATTAAAGCGGATTTTCCATTTCGATAAGTGTTCCGAAGTTGCTTTAGATATTTTATAATTATTTTTTGACCTCAGAAGAGTACAGCCCAATCTTACCTTTATTTTACAGATAATGTTTAATTCTACAGGCGATTTCTTATTGGTATAATTTTTATAGAGTCACTTTGGCTGAGGTGAGTTATTTTAAGGCCTCCTCTATTTCTTTAATTTTTTCACTTAATGGTTCGACCATCTCTTCAAGGAGAGCCATGAGTTTGGAATAATAAACGGTATTATCATCGTCGTTATCAATGCTCTTCTTAAGTGCAGATACAACTGATGAAATAGTAATTTTGCGTTAATATTCTTGTGTCGTTAATGATTTTTAAATCTTGCGTCCGCATAGTGCGACATTCAGCGCGCATATTTTGCAATACTTTATCCAAGGCTGATCTGAGATAAAATATCCTGATAGAGTATCTTGATGATTTTTACAATAATTGCTGATTTCACTTTTTAGATCAAAGCTTTATTACATTTTATCACTAATTATTATTAAACAGATACCTCATATTAAATCATTTTAGAGAGGAACTCAATGATTGGATAAATTGATATTAGAATAACTTAATCATATTTAAACATTATTTGATTTAGAATTTTGTCAATAGCATTCATTAATAAGATAGTTGAAGGCTATTTCTTCATAATTAGAAACATAGATTATTCTGATATTTCCTGATATGGATCAAATATATTGCAGCAGTCTAATTGCAAACAATAATCGAGTATTTCTACAAATATTTTTTAATGATTCAATAGATAGAGTATATTCATTGATTAATCCCATTTGAGGATAAAACATCATTTTAATTAAATTCTAACAAATGAGACGCAACTCAAGAAAGGAAATGAAAAGCTCAGATATAACTAACCTGAAGTAAGCAAATCTCAGCAGAAACAAATCAACCATTCGCGAGGCTACTCCATAAAAATCATTCAGCAATAAACTTGGTTAATAAAATGGTGACAAACCAAAGCGAACCAGTTACTATACAGAGCCGAGGCCTACAAAAAGTGACGATTATATAAAGCAAATTGATGTCGAGCTATCACAACTGACAAATAAAGGTGAACGCATGTAATTATGCATCAATCTATTTAATTTAATGCACAGCAATAACATGCAATTGCGATGCCTCCAGCATAACAATATATTAACATTATATTGCTTAACTGAAAGACGTGTCCTATGTGTTAATTGCACCTATGGAATGACCAAACATCGAACCCATAAAGTGTTGCCTTTAAATGATACTAAAGATTATATAAGTGAAGATAACAAAGTATTACGTCTATTGATTGACAAGGATTTAAAGCTATTGGAGGAGAATATTAAGAATAGCCAATAAAATTCTTTTATACTCGAGAAATAGCTAAAGAAAAATATGGAGCAACTGTAATAAAACTTTAAAATTACAATTGAATAATTAAAAAACAAATACGAAAAGAACAAATAAAATATGCAAAATACATATTAAAGGCTTATCAATAAATCGAAGTAGTTAGAAAAGAAATTAGAAGAGTTTAAGTTTAAGATATGGGAAACTTTGTCCAAAATAGGCATTGGAAAAAGAAACGAAAACTCAACCAATTAAACTGATGTAATTCGTCAAGTTTTCTGTGTAAATTTGTCATAAATTACTTCATTTTAAGTTGCTAAAATAACTAAGAAACAGTTGGAACGAATTAAAAATAAATTATGATGTTTAGTAATTTTCATATTTATACTCTTAAGGTAAAAGTATCTATTTTATATTGTTTATCGTCATCTATTTTTAATCGTATTTGAAGAGTATAAACAAATACAAATCTATTTAAATTGACTGATAAGATACAGCATAATAGCAATAGAATAGACAAGAGATATAGAATTTTCGTATTGTTTTCATAAATTGATAAATGATTTTCGCTTAAGAACATATCCTATTTTTGCGGCAATAGTAGTTTAGATATTTTTAAAACTGTTATACTTTCTGAGAATATTTAAAACATGATTCCTAACATGATTCCATGTGAAACTCATTTTAAGAAAAAGGATATTCTGACACTCAGAAATAAGTCCTTCATCGCTGCACCTTTAGAACCTATTAATTTGGAATAAAGTCCTTTTCCTTCTTCAATCAACATGAATCAAGAAACTGAGTTGACGCAGCCATTGTGGTAAGATAGTAAAATCAAGCAATAACCTCTTGAGAACAATTTATTTATGCTTAATAGAAACAAAATTTATCAAAAAACGATCAAATCTCAAACACCACTAAATGAAAATGTAAGGAAAGGGCATTTGCAAAGGAGTTTGAATAAAATAAAGGTGGATTGTGTCAAATTAAAAAAGTAGGGAAGCTAGCAAAGACCAAAGAGCAGTCATCCTGATAAGTTATTTACTAGTTCTGAAATATTCAAAGCCAATAATGATGTTTTAAATTACTAAAACAGACCTGGATCTTCAAAATCATCCAGATTTTTTAGACTCAAAAACTTATAAATCAATGATAGACTCAATTGCGAAAATAGTTAAGTTGATTCTTTGGGTAGAATAGCCGGCAGCATAAACTAAAAACCATCAACACGACCTTTCACCTCAGGTAGATTAGGAGGGTCACTCAATCATATTAAAGGAGTTAACAATCGAGTTACTATGAAATTAGATTCGTAGTTCTATGGTTTATTTGCGCAATGATTCTTAATAATAATTAGTGGTAATAATTGTCTATTCTTTGTAATTTTTTAAAGATGTGAATATTGATTGAAATTTAACACGATTTGGAATATCAAAAATAGATCTATACATCATACTCGTACTAAATAACGTATTTTAATGATGGTCATTCTAAAGTAAAATTAGACAAATGCAGCAGAGAATAGAACTGTCAAAAGGTAAAAACCCACTAAAAAGGAGTGGCATCAAAGACACCACTCTAATTATTGCATAAGTGAAGACTTAAATTTCAATCAATATCAATGCTAAAGATAACAAAATATTTTCAATTCCAAAGAAGCAAGTTCACATTTTTAAGAGGAAAATATAACTCCAGCAACAGTAGCGAGCCCTTATGCCAAAAATATTTTGTCTGCTCACTGTAACAATATTGATGGCCAAAATTAACGATGTTTTAAAGAATAGCGATAATTGTAGACCTATAATTCAAAACAAAATATAAAAGATTTATATGTTAATAGAAGGTGGAAAATATTTGATTTGAATCATACTAATAAGGATTAGCAAAATAAAGCTAATGTTGCAATTACATTGCATCAAAATGTTAGTAAAATTGATGATGAAGGATCCAAAAGGATTTATTCCAAAATCAACAACATTTTTGGCTTCAAAACAGGAATAAGACCAAATAAACAAGGACCTTCCTTTTATTCAAATAAAAGCACTGCTAATTCTATCAAGATTTGTAAACTATAAACCCCTTAAATAAGTGAGAAAAATATGGATTCAATTAGCCCGGTATTCTCAGGTGAATTGGAAAATAGATAAATATAAAATATAAATCCTGATGCTTCAAAAAAATAAATAAAACGAAGGTTGGAACCTGCATTGAACTGTCACCATATAACATATCCAAAGAAGATGAAAATAAATGGAAGTATCTGGACTAAGGATAATTCTATATTTTCCTACAAAAACAAGCATTCCTAATCTGTGAATCTACTAGCTTGTAATTAAATAAACTTCAAGAGTTAATTAGAAAATCACATTTTCTAAAAAAGATAGCATTTCAATCTAAATAATCAAATAAATATAAGCAGTGGCGAATAGGAAGGTAATTCATTGCCTGATGCTGAGGACCACAATAGCGATTAACGCTATTTTGATCAAAATGATAATTGTTAGCCAACAAAACTTAACATGAGCTATCGGAGTATTGTTGTTGAGGGTGTCTCAATCAATGACGAGAATATTATAATTTAAAAGACAAATCCTCGCAATCTATTCGTTGATTTTGGTTATCCCGAAGTAAATGAATCTTAAAAGGAAAAAATAAACAAAAATAGTTAAGATGGAATGAATGTCAACTTATCGAACTCAAATAGCTTAAAAAATGCTGCTAATTTAAGAACTGCTCAGCCATCACTATGGTAGGTAAAATTTAGGAAACTCTTGCCTGAGATTCTTGTCCTATTATCTGTTTGTCTATTTTTAATCCAAATGATCCAATGATATATTAACTTATATATCTTCAAAACATGCTTTAGAATACTGATTGACTTTGATGATTTGTTCTGAAAGAAAAGAAATCGGAAAGTAATTTTTTCCTGAATATGCTTTCTTTAATGCACCAATAATTGTATAAATAATAATTATGTTGGTTAAAACAACTCGATATTTCTTAAAGAAACTTAAGGATGTGCCCGCAGAGAGTTGGATTATCAAACCAGAAGACGCTACTAAACAGTTTACATCAGAAAGTATTGCTCATCTCAACGTTCAGAATCACCGCGATATTAAGAAATAGTATAATCGGAAAAGAACTGATTAGGCATTGCAGCCAGTATCTCCCATTGCCGGGCCTATCATTATTGAGAAACCCAAAATTTATGATAAAATATACCGTTGGTGCAGCTGCGGACAAAGTTTGAAACAGCCCTTTTGTGACGGCAGTCATCAAGGTACGGATTTCAAGCCTTTTAAATTTACTATTGAGGAAAGAGTTAAGGATATCAAGCTATGTGGTTGTAAGCTAACATCAAAAAGACCTTTTTGCGATGGATAAGCCTGTCTTAAGCTGAGAGAAAATGCAGAAGTGGAGAATAAACAGGAATGATCTGCTATTATAAATATCTTGTTACTATCTCAGCATGATCAATAACATCAATGCCTGAGTTTTGCTGGCAAATATTTAATTATTAGTTGAGGATGTGGGCTTATTTAGTGTTAATATTAATTATGAGCATAAATACTATAAAATTAATCAACATCTTTATCGATAATATTTGATCTTTGTATGGTGCAAATTTCCTCTTTTTATGAATAAATGATATTGTTTTCAGTATTAAAATATATTTAGAATCAAAGTGGATTTTAATGAAAGGATTTTCTCTTGCTCTTTTAACCTTAGTTCTGCTAATGGTCGCTAGTTCATCGGCCAAACATGCAAAAGAGGAATAAGTATCAGTACGCTGGACTGAAGAAAGTCTTTTTTATTATGGCATGATGGCTGGTGGATTTGTTTCACTGATAGGTTTTATCGCTGCATTTCTGCTTCTCTGCCTAAGGAAGTACATACCTGAACATTTTTATGTTTCAATTATTCAGATCCTTTTCGCCTGCTCTTGTGGGGCTCTTCTGGGAGAAACAATGTTGCATATTTTGCCCGAAGCCTACGCCTCCCGACACGTAAAGGACCAAAATGTTTCTTTGATTTTTATTGCAGCAATTTTCTCTTTCATAATCCTTGAAAGACTCATGAATCGGTTCGGAATTTCTCATTCCCACTGGCACTAAGATGAATAAGGAGAAGAAATAAATCACCACGTTTTGTAAAAAAAACAACTTTAACAATAAAAACAATAAAAAAATAGCCCCCAAAAAGAAGCAACAGGTTTTTTGAATTTAATCAGTTCATTGCTGCATAATTTTATTGACGGCCTTGCAATAGGACTTGCCTTTAGCTTAGGAAATCCCAGTTAATTTATACCAATCACAGTAGGAATTATTGCCCATGAAATACCTAGATAAATGGGAGATGTAGCCATTCTTTTGAAGAGCCGTTTCAATGAAAAAGAAACTATCCTGAGCAATGGAGTTGTCAACCTGATATCACTTGTGGGTGTGTACATGGGTCTAAACTCAAATGATTTATCTCCTGGAGCTAAACAGTATGCATTGGTATTTGTGGCAGGAAATTTTATGTACATAGCCTCTGACATTTGGAAAAACTTGTTTCACCATCGATCTTTGTGGGTGAATAGTCTTGAGATGATAGGTCTACTAG
>Ga0302191_10002278_pt1 | contig 12021 bp, 4 predicted proteins | sample II_Bog_E3_1_FD_198775 | JGI IMG/M metagenome (GOLD analysis project Ga0302191, IMG submission 198775) | Peat permafrost microbial communities from Stordalen Mire near Abisko, Sweden - II_Bog_E3_1 | ecosystem: Environmental > Terrestrial > Soil > Wetlands > Peat | place: Sweden: Abisko, Stordalen...
TCATATGACCAATCTTTTAAGAATTTATATCTTACTTGGTCTCTCTTCTTCTGCACAATTGCATTCGAATGCGAAGATCATCTTATATATTAGGAACCAGCAATATTATTTCTCCTGTCATTGAAATCGACTCAATTTATTAAAAAAACTGTCTATAGTCCTAAACAGTTCACAAAGAAAAATTTGCTGTCTGTATTTTATTGGAAAAAAGAATTGGTGATAGTTGTTGAATATTCATATTATAATTTATAGTGTTTTAGTGTTATTGTTCATTCCTATTGTAAGATTTAGGCTCACTAAGGAGGATTGGACCTATTAATCCCTCCCCATGAATGTTCATAGTATAAAAATTAATTGTAATTTAAAATAAAATAAAATAAAATCAATAAATATGAAAGGTTTATAATTCACCAAATATAATAATGCATTGAAAAAAATCAGCCATTTAAGGAGGAAAAGCTGTATTGCGAATAGGCGAGAGGCATCTTTAAATATACGGAAAGAATAAGGAAGAATGGGAGACGAAAAATGACTCAATAACACTAACCTTTAGTCATTATAGGCAAAACTAAAAAAACTAGAACGGCAGAATGGTAAAATGCAAAAAGCGAAGCAACTGTTAAGTAAATGACTGAATAAATATCAAAATAAGCCTCAATTAGTGCGGAAGACTAAAAGGAATAAGAATAAATATTAATGAGCAATAAGTAAGACCTTAATACTATCAAACCAAATCCGTCTTCCTTTCTCTAAGCAATATAAAGAGACCAAAGATACTTCTAAAAAGTTATGATTAGAGAGGTCAAACTAAAAGGGGAAATTAATACCGAAAATAAGTGCTAAAGACCTTAACTAAAACTTTAAGAGAGTAGCAATAAAGTTACATAGCCATAATCGACCACATAAAACTCAACTGCACAAGAGCATCTAAAGTCTAAAGAAGCAGGGTAACATCCTAGAAACTATATTGAATTGATAATTCATTGAATATATTCATTAAATCCTTTAGAATTATATATTAATCACCATCACTCAATGACAGCATCGTAAACTTGATGAGCCAGGTTAGAATGGCGTAGCTTACATAAAATATGAATGCAATATACCAACAGCGCAATTTTTATGTCCATAAATCTACAGTCAAAAATGAAAGCTCAGTAGGAAAACGCTGGTAATGAAAAGGTAATTTCGAATGAGATTTTTTACTTCCAACAAATACTAAGATTGCAAATATTAGAGCTTCTCGGGATGCATTGCAGAAATAGAGGCCAGTGATAGACTTGCAAGCATACGAGTTCTCACAAAATCAAGGAAGAATGCAATGAATAGCAGCTGGCTGCCCAATCATTTCCAGCAGAGAGCAGCAAGTACCTAATGACAGAATAACAGTTTGATAAAAAAGTTCAATCACTATAAATTTATTTCAGTACTGATTAAGATAATTGTATTTTTTATTATATTCCTTTCAAAACAAAATTATAAAATGAGCAAATAGTATTTAACATAACTATACTTTTTTGGTATATCTTATGCTAGATTTCATTTAAGAATTATCAAAATCCCATATCAGTACTATGAGTCCATGATTTCATGTCTTCTTTGCTGATTGGAATGCATTGTTTTTCATATAACTAACTATATTTGGGATTTAGCGGTTTATACGAATGGCAAAGGTACTAATTTGATTGCTTTGAAGTAAGGATAAAATTGGGATTAGGAAGCAAAAGTGATTTCATTCCTATATCTCCCAACATATTTCCTCAATTATACAGAAGAAATTATCATAATCATAAAAGAACAACTGCTGAATAAGAGATCGTAATGAATAATTTAAAAGGATAATAAAAAAGTCTGTTAGAGTCATAATAGCAGCTGTAAAATTACTTAATGAGTAAAAAATCTTAAAATATAATAAAAGCTATCGAGAATATTCATAAAGTTGTATAAAATGTGGAAGTGTTGCATTAAAAAGGCACTAAAAGGATTTCAATTGATCTATTATAATAATAAAAATTGAAAAACAAATTAAATTTAAATAATCAAGAATTATCAACAATACTAAGATCAAATGAAGGGAAACTTAAAATAATATTATTTATGGATAAATGTTTTCTTTTCAAAAGCAATATCCAGCGAATGACTATATCAATATAAATGACAAAATTAACATAATTGACATTTATCATGTAAAATCAATTTGTTGATCGAAGATATTAATCATTTAACTTTAGCTGAATAAGCATAAAACGTTTTTAATTACATTATTAGTCACATCCTTATACAAATATTTTAATAACTAATATTATTAATATTAGTAATAATAGAATTTTAACATCCTCAGAATCAATCACAATTAGATTCATCATTTTTTAACTCCATTGGACAAGGTAACTATCGTGATGAAGTAATTCAACGATAAAACTCTAATCTGTATTATTTTAAACGGCCTTCGTGATTAATAGCTTACATTTCTGAGGGAAAAGTAAATCGCGCTGAGTTGAACAAAATATACCTTTATGTTATCATGATCTATTTTCGGCTGATGCGATAAAAAGGAGGAGCCTTACAAGCACACATCCCATTGGCAAACATTTCAATTGCCCATATATTGGCGAAGTTATGGTTCTTTTTTTACAATCGGTTGATGATACAAAATCACATAATTTTTCAGACTTCCTTAATAAATCGAAAAGCTACGTTGGATAAATACAAATTCTTTAGGTTTTAATGTTTTAATGGAAGATGTCAAGTTAATGCAGGTATTTAGTAGCTTTGCAAATGTAATTCAATTTGACTGTCATAACTCTTTTAGATAATATTTTATTTTGTTTTAATAACTTTTATAGAGTGATTCTTCTTCCATATATTCCATGGTAATATAGAAATTTAGTCGATCGTGAAAGAAGGCGGACATTTTGGCACAATTAACATAATTCATAAACAAATTGATCTATAATTTCTGGATAAACTGATTTAACGTTAATTTAACAAACTATATTTTAATTTATTTTATCACCACTAGAAATCCATTTTTCAGTTGAGCAGAAAAATACTTTGCTAAAACAACCTTTTCCTTTGCAACTATCTAGTTAAAAGTTTCATAGTTTTATTTGTTGAGTTTCTCTCGAGTTGCTCATAAACCTGTTTCTGTTGCCTGTTCGAGGTCTAAAGTAATTCTCATTTCGATCAATCTTATTCGTTGCTTTGTCCTTCGGAGTTTATGAGCTTATAGTCAGATTTTCCTGACTATTACGAGATATATTTTTGTTTGAATATAATTTTTTAAGATTAAACGTGAGATTTTCTGCTGAGGCTGTGTTAGTTGATAATTCTAAAAAATACTTGTGTTTCTGCTGCGCTCATCGTTGCAAATTTTAACTTAATCTATTTTTTAATTGTCTCCTGAGGATATAAAGGATTTTATTAGGACTACATCTTTTTAGGAATAAAAAAAGCTCGTCTCCCGGAGTAATGTGTTTCACCAATTCATTTGGATTTTTTAATTGAACTATAAGAAAGCAAATTTTTAAATTGATCAGAAGTAGTAATATTTACATACAACCGCAGTTTTCTTTCTCAATGTTATATTTACAATCCATTTTTTGGAACATTGTTTTTTTTTTTTGAGATAGATCTGTTTTGACAATTTCGAGTAAAATATTGGTATTGACTAATGAATTAACTTCAGTTGGCCTTCCAGTAAAGGAGGTATTCTGCTTATTTCAATCGTTTTTCAGGTATAGTATTTATCAATTTAAGAAATAAGACTTCGTATTCCCATAGTATCCATAAAGTGGCCTCGCAATTTTAGATGTTTGAAGTCCAACCGAGAGTATTTCCTGAAAAATTTCCTTTGTTATGATTGCAAAAGGTGTCAGGTAAAGGTAAGTTCTTTGGATTATGAGCATAGCTACAACAGCAGTTCTGTGTAGGTGACATCGGGGATATAAATTCAGTAAGTATAAGCTTACTTTTGCTGGAAAACACAAGCATTGTTTTCTGTATTGTTTTATAATAAAACATTCCTAATTTCCAAAGTGCTATTCATATAAGTATTTAAATCAAATTTGCATGATTAGTACCAAAATAAATAATAAGCAAATATGAAATTATCCCTCTCATAGATATTTCACCTAAATAACTCAATACTTTAATTTGTCCTAAGTCAAGTAACGATTGATGATTCGATGGAAATCTCAAAAGTTTTGATAGTTAGTTCCAATGAGATAGCGACCCTTTTTGTCTCTCATTTTCCCAGCTTATCAGTCAGTTCCTGCTCTTTCATCCACTTAGCGTGGGATAATCATGTGATGGTGGATACAAATATAGTGTCGTGCGAGAACCGATTAATAAAAATCAAGGTCAGCACTACAACCTTTACTCTTGAAAGCCTCAATCATGATGAAATTTGTCTGTAATTCAATGTGGTATATTAAATATCCTAGAGAGACTGGAAGATAGGGCTTTATTTCTATTTAAAAACAAAGATACGCATAGATGCGCTTCTGCTAATAGAACTTAGAGAAGATATATATATGGATGAATTAGACTACGGCGAGGATATCCTTTAGCTTGCGGCTTTGAATTCGTTTGCGATCTGGGAAGAATTTACTATGTTTGCCTTCGATATCTTCTCTGCTGATTTTGTTAGTAATATTGTATTTAGACTCTATCAAATTAAAAATCATTAAAAGCAGTACGATTTTACTAGAAGTTTCGTTTGGTATGATTTTCATTAATCTGAGAGGAAATAGAGCTTTGAATTTTTTTCATTCAGTCATTCTTAATTAATCCATGAATATTTTTTAAAGACCTATTGTTTAAAAAAACTAAAGACTTGGTATGATACTTTAACTATGCTTTTCCAATTTATTTTGATTCCTCATCACGAGATTTTGTTTTTCTTAATTAAGTAATTCCTAAAGTAAAAAAATACCTGATTATCTTGTTGAGGGTAGTATCCTTTTTTTCTTGACGATGGTAAATGCATGCTTCTTGCGTTTGGATAAACTTTTACCATAAAGTAATGTAGAAATTTATCGCCTTCAGATTCATATGTCTTGAGACGAGATTTTATTCATTTATGCAATCAAGCAAAAAAAAGTATTTTTTTTTTTCACGTGTGCTGTTCTGACTCTTAGAGTTGTTGTTACTAGTTTTAATTTCTACCTTCAATAAATTTTGAAACTTAAATTTATGGAACAAATAATATAAATTCCATTCTTGTGTTGATAATTGTTAAAAGATAAATTTGAATGATATAATTATGGTATCCCATGACTACCTGTCTTTTATAATTATTATAAAACCTAAAGCGATGAAGGGTAATTAAAAATAACACAATTAAATGCTGAACGTTATTATTTTATTATTTAGTTTTTCAAAGCTATTGTAAAATAATTTAACTTTGAAAATCAAGAATTATAATTAATAGATATTGAATTCTGAATCAAACAGTTAGATTAACGAGGGCTATTGTAACTTTAAATTTCATATAGAAGTAAAGAATCTTTAGGACAAAGCAATTATTATATCTCTTCTAACTACTATAGTAATAACAAACTAAGCAGCAATAACAAAGTCATTACACTCCAAAATAGAAATTGGTAGTATCGAACTTTAATCAGCAAACTCAAATACCTAAATAGCCACAAAATCACAAAGAACAATATTTTTTTTCAATCATTTAAGGCAAGAAAAGTAAGAAAAGTGGATGTTTTAAGGAAAATATGCTTAGAAATTTAATTGCTGCAGAGGCAATCATTGAAAGTTGCTAAAATAGAATCAATTAATCTAATACAAGTCATTAAAATTAATTTTAGCCTACTAATAGGAATGTCAAGAAATAATAAAATCCCCTCAAGAGTTTTATTCAATGAGACTTCAAGAAAAATGGGAGAATATTTATATTACTGAGCTATATATATTTTTTTGCTGCTATTCCCTTTGAAATAGAGCGAAAGTCATGATGGAAGGGAGAATCAAGAACAATGTTTGTTACCAATTATTCCAGTTCATGTTGATTATCATATGGTTGAACGGCTACCTGACTATTTATACTCCTAATAACTGTTGATGGTTAGTCATGTATAAAGCAATGAGGCAAAAGCTTTCAAACTCCTCTCAAATAATGAATTATTTTATATGATTCTTTATATAAAGATAAAACCTGACAGGTTCTCAAATCATTTAATTCACAAGGATGGGAATCTTCTCGTAGATTTTAATTGTATTTCCACAATTCATAAAGTAAAAGAAAAATAAAAACGTTTCATCCTCGTACTTGTTTAAAATTCGGATCTTTGCAATTTAATGATTTTGGAATTTCCAGCTAATATACCCTTATTTTCGGTTGACTTGCATAGCGATTAATTAGTCACCAAACTCATAGCTCTTGCCATTTTATGTTGAGATTAGGTTCCCATCTTCTACAAGTGACCAGTGTGAGAGCCGATAAGCGAAGACTCCTTCTTAAGCTATGGAATGGATGATTCCTACTCTTTCAGGTACAATACCTATACTTATTTGATATCTCCAAATTTTTTTCAGCCTAAAAAAAATTTACTTTGAGACTGCAGGCAAAATTTTACAATCGAGAAAAAAAGTGGCATATATTTGCCCTATTCGAGTAACTTATGTAACTTATTGATTTTATTTTATTTAAAAAGATTAGTTTAATCGATATTTCCTTCTGAAATTCTCTTTTTCTAGAAATCTTAGAGATTGTTGTAAATTTTCAATATTTTAATTAGCTACTTTCAATTGAGATTTTATTTTTTCCAATTACTAACAAGTATTTTGATTAAATTATTACTGCCTTTTAAATTTTTATAATACCTTGTCTTATGTTCTTTCAACCCTTTATGTCTTGATGAAAATTCTTACCTATTCGACCCCCATTGGGACTTGCAGAATTATCGTCCCATTTTTTGTTATTTTATCCAAGAATTTGATGAACGATTAATATAGTTTTTAACAATTTTGGAGCAATTGAGAATGCTTTTCATCAGTTTAAAAAAACTTCTTTGTAATATTGAGTGAGAAAACGCAGGTTTCCTAATCGTTTTTTAATTCGACCAGCAGTTGATCTTTTCCCAATGAAAGAGTCAAGTAAATGTGAAAGCCAGACTAAAAATAATCAAGTGTGGAATGGAGCATGGTGAAGAAAAATTATAAAATTTAAAAAAATTCAAATTTTGAAAGGTATAAAGGTTGGCTGAGCCCACTTCAAAGTTAATGAATGACATTTTGTAACTTATAATATTATAAATGTAATAATATTGATCTTTACCCTATAAAATGGGCGATTAAATTGGGAAAACAAAATAGGAGAGCTAATAGTCAAGATCAAAGGACCAGATAAGTATCCAGAAGAAAATGGTTTATATGTAGCAAATCAAGAATTAATTTAATATTCGATTTATATCCATTATCTTCAAGAGTTTAGCATTGCTTGAAACACTCAAAACCATCACCTCCCTCACCAGTAAAACTATGAATCGCTATTTTATAAATTCGATTTAGGTCTATCTTTTTATCTTGAAGTATAATGGTATCAACAAGAATCCTCGAGCCTGGTCTTCTGCTGGTATCCCAAATAAATTCTATGCCTGAAAAAGCAGAGTATCGGCCAGCTAAATTGAGATACATTGAGACACAATTTTCCAGAGCATCTACTAATATGTTTTCAGGTATTGACTTGACTATTATTTTATCAGTGATGATATTTTAAATAACTTCAAATGTTATAGGGCCTTATTTAATAATAGTACCCATTCGAAAGCTGCCACTATTGCACATAGCTAAATCAGCTCCTGTTTAGTGCCTATAGATGGAAATTAAAAATTAAAGGAAAGGCTTTGCTACTTTCTTATCGTTGAAAAGCGTAGATCAAGGTCGTTGACAGTATAGCAGGCCACTTTCTATTGCTTTTCTTTGAATTATTTGTAAATATAATGGACATATTCATCTAGTTCTGGATCTGGAATGATATTTTATGCCTAGTGATTGACTTCTTTTAGCTACATTTCAAATTTCCAATTACTATTGCTCAAAAAAATATTTTTAGAAGACAATTAGCTTTCTGGTTATTTTTGTTATTTTTGTTATTTATCATTTTTATGGACTTTAATAATTGAAAAACTTCTAAAGTCAGTTCCGCTCTTAACAATGACAGAGTCATTGAATTTTTCATGAGTAATAAGGTGGTCGTGTCCGCCCAAAATTAGATCAATTCCCTTTACATTTTTTGCCAGTTTGATATCATTGTATTTCATCATATGAGTTAAAGCAATCACCATATCGCATTTTTACTATTCTCGAAGCCTTGGGACTATATCTTATGCGAATTTTATAAAAGGAATGTATTAGCAGATCTCTTTGTAATATGGGTAAAGAGTATCGATCCATTATTTTTCAGCTAAACTAAAAACTCCAATTTTTAAACCGTTTTTATGCAGAATATACGATTATAGTCCTTACGCTAGTCTTCGTGAAGTTCTACGATCGTAGATATTGCTTAGAAGCCAAGGGAAATTTGTTTTTTCCTAAGATCAACAACATGACTGACTTCATAGTCCAAATCATGATTGCCAAAGCAAGCCAAATCAATTCCAAAAGAGTTGAGTGGTTTTATCATATTTTATCCTTAAAACTCGTTGGAGAGAAGCGAGGGTGAAAAGGCATCTCCAGAAAATAAAGTCACCACTTGTCGATATTTTTTCTTTTCTCTCTGAAGTAGAGAATTGAAGTAAGCAGCTCCTCCTTTTGGTTCTTCACAATTTGGTTGTATGTTGTAGATATCATTGAAATGAAATAGGGTTAGAAGCTCTGGTATTTTTTTAGAAATTTTCATTGAGAAAATATTTGTTAAACACAACTATTATCATACTTTAGGCTAAAAATGGAGAATAAATAGCAATAACCAAAATAAAATGGCGTCATAAATCCTTACGATTTTATAGCTAGTAATACAACCAAGGATATTTACTCATAGTTAAATGCTCCTCAAGAAGAAGGTAACTTATTCCTTGGCGGAGTATTAGCTTTAACGGCATATTCTATAAAATATAGGAATTATATGTATAATATTCTAAAATATCAATGATAATCCTATTCATTCAATATATGAATCAAAGGCAAAGATATATATTTGCCATAGGATTCAAAAGCTAAGCCAGCCAACTGCAGTCATATTGACAAACCAGCACCAGGGATACATATCCCATATCATCCGCTGTCGAACTGTGTACCACTAGTTGAAATCTGAGGCAAAGGCGGCTAGAACTTGGAAACAGATCCTGGGATAGAGCGACCAAATCGACTTCCTGTTCGAGAATAATAATCAATCAGCAAGAACCTCATCGTACTCTACCAGAAAACATGCCTTATAGGTCAAATAGACGAAATTGCCAAAAACATATTTTCGAGATTTGAGGGTCAGCTTGAAAGATGAGCCCGAACGAAAGGTCACTCACGGAGGACCTCAACTAGCACTACAATTTGGGCAGGTCAGATCGGCGCAACGAAGCGACGCCTCCAGGATGATTTCGCCATCTTCAGTCATTTTTGAAAAAACACCGCAAGCTATACCAATATCTATCCAAAGCAAAGTTACATAATACCAGTGGCAATCAACAATACATCTATACGATCCATGTAGCTTCTCCCAGTAACTTGCAAAATTTTCATGTCCAGCTAAATCATTTTTGAGAAGATAACACAATTGTTATCAATAATTACCCGTATCAAAGTTAGACATAGATATTCATAACCAACAATCACGGCTGGAAGGCAGCCATCATATGCCATGGACTTGAGAAAATCAGATCGAGGACAAAATAAAAGTATAGTTAAATTGATAAAAATAAACTACTCTTCTAATTTATGATTATTTAATCCAATCATAATGATTTTATGAAAATTTGTGATTTTAGATTTATTTTTATTTATTGATACTAAAAATATTAGTTCTAGATGGGCAGCAGCAGCACAACTACTACAACAAAAAGAGGAAATATTATCCAATTTTAAACAAAACCTTTCGCCTAAGGAGCTTGCCGATGGGCCTTTATGGGTAAAATTATATCAGGACCAGACGCAGGAAAACAAGCTGTTGTTAAAGCATTCAAAGATTTGTCGAAAAGACTATTGCTGAAATCGCAAGCTTAAAAAGAACATTAAGCATATTAATGTACAAATACTTATGCTAAAAATTTTTCATAAAAATTGGCTGAGCTTAAAATTAATTACAAAATTTCTGTACCAGAACCTGATATCGTCTATGTTCGCCTCTCTCGATGGCAAAAATGGTTTGGCTCATATTTTAGAGAGTATGATACAGTTTCTGCAGAAATGTATCTAAAAGGACAATATACTAAATGGACTAACAATGCCGGATACATCAACAAAAGGGCAGAAGGAATTGATATAATGGAAGCATTTCAACATTATACATATGTGAAAAGTGGTTATGATATTATTTGTTGTGATCTGCAAGGAGTAAAAGTTTAGAATACATTTTATCTGACTGACCCAGCAGTTGTAAGCAGAAAACAAAGATTTGGAGATACTGATATGGGATCACAATGGTTTTCGAAAATTTTGAAAAGACATCAATGCAATTAAATTTGCAGAAAAATGGGGTTGCTATATAATAAATTATATGATCCAGAGCTCTAAATAATCAAATTCAGCACCACACAAAGACGATCACATACACATGGAGTTTGATAGACATGATCTTTAGAACTTAATTTAATTTTATAATTTAGAAAAATTCTATCATTCATGGTCAAAACTAGCGTCAAGAGCAACCCCAAAGAGATGCAAAAGTCATCGATTATTTAGACAAAGAATACAATATCATCCATAATTTCATCATTAATAGTATTGATACCAAAAACATTTTTTATAGGATTATTTTTACTCTGAAAAAAAAATGGCCAAATACAACTAACAAAAATTATTACATAATAAGATATCAATATTGTATTTTTGATGCTGAAAATTATTATACTTTTGATTGATTTTTTCCAGGTAATTAAAAGATAAATAGTGGAATAGCTATAAAAATAAATAAATAAACCAAATAACGTGATTTCAAGTTTTGAAGTTTAATAAATTCAATTTTGATTTACTTCAAGTAATTTTTATCATTAATTGAGTTATTAATAAAACAATTTATTTAATAATCATCTAGACAGATAATTTCTCCAAACATACACATTCAATTAACCAAGAGGATATTTTATCCACCAATCGTATTGAGATTAGAAACTATAGCCAAAAGCTAATATTGAACTTCTTGTGGCACAAATTTACCAATTTTCATTTAAATAATCTTTAATGGCTAAGTCAATTCCTTTCTTTGGAGCTCCAAATCAGCAAAAATACAGACAACCAAAATGAACAGTAAAAGTACACATCGAATGGAAGATTTTAATCAATATATAAGCTAAAATCTAAATGGTCACTCGTCACCGATTTGCACATTGAGGAAGACAATATGAAGATCAAGAAGCAACCAGCCTGAGTTTGACTTCCGCGAAGTCCTCAACGTCAAAGGGCAAGCATATTAAAAAAGACCAGAAAGAAACTCAACAAAAACTTGACCTGGATATGGATGATGAATGTTCAAAAAAAAAAAACAGAGACTATAAGAATGACAAAAAGTATATATTAAATCACTAAATTGAATAAATTCTTCATTTTGCGACTTTCTAATCGCCAGATAACTTTTAGGCTAGTCTGATACCATAATCTAAAGCGGTGTAACTTCGGCGAATCGAATGTTTCAGCTCGGAGAATAAGGTAACACAGTTGACCAAAGCAAAAAAGTGCAAATGATGGGGTTGTGATTTTATCTGTTTTCCTTTTGCTGGATTATCATTGATATTTTAGAATATTATACATATAATTCCTATATTTTATTAGAATATGCCGGGGTTGGGGTTGGGGTTGGGGTTGGGGTTGGGGTTGGGGTTGGGGTTGGGGTTGGGGTTGGGGTTGGGGTTGGGGTTG
>Ga0302191_10002313_pt1 | contig 11944 bp, 4 predicted proteins | sample II_Bog_E3_1_FD_198775 | JGI IMG/M metagenome (GOLD analysis project Ga0302191, IMG submission 198775) | Peat permafrost microbial communities from Stordalen Mire near Abisko, Sweden - II_Bog_E3_1 | ecosystem: Environmental > Terrestrial > Soil > Wetlands > Peat | place: Sweden: Abisko, Stordalen...
AAGTGATCATAACTTGATGAGTAAGACTGTTTTAATTAATTATGTTTAGGTATTTTATATCGACTACGAAAATAAGTTTGTTATAATAAAACTCATCGTTATTGCTACCATGTACTTTTGAAAATATGGGATGGTTATTGGTGATTATTGCTTCGATTAGAGAATAATTATGAAACTAATTTATATATAATAGGGGAAATACAATCAATCTGCTAGGAAAGTTGGATTTACCTGTAAATGCTAGAAATTGCGATACATTTCCTCATCGTTTAATTATGATTATTCTTTTCTAATAGATTTACGATCTACTGCTATATCATGGAAACTTCCGTGCCACACTTCAGCCCACTCTCCCCGTTTAGAGGCCAATAACAGGATGCAAATTAGTGTTATTGGAATAAACATTATGCAACTGCTATACTCCATAACAGGAAGATCATCAGCAAGATAGGAAACCCCCAATTACATGATTAGGCATACACAAGCAATGATTGTACTGATAATGGTATAAAAATGGTTGGACAAAAATAGGTCTATTCTTACACAATAATTTAATATTAAACCCATCGTGATGATCTAAGTGACTGCATAACTACTTTTGATGTTCCGAAGGCCGAGCAGATGTACCCCTTTTTGTCATCGTTTATGATTGCAGGCAGTTGCAGAAACAAAGGGATTATTTTTATAGATAAAGCCTGCTCAAAATTTTATATTCGGAAAAGAACGAAAAATTGCCTAAAGATAAAGAATAGCCATAAAATAATTATAGGGAGCACAGCAGCTTTTAGCTTTTTTATCACCACGAATTTAATAAGGGCTCCAGCCACTAAAATTGCAATTATATCGTTCACAAACCAAGCATCAGGTAAGATTTTTGAATCAACAACAATTATAATTATCGAGCATAGTGTAGAAAGAAGCCAAATCAGCCAAACTCTTTAAAGACAAATCGATAAGAGATCGGCTAAATAAAGTACCATGCAACCAAAAGCGAAAATCATGATCCCCCAAAAGGTGATTTAAAGGTTCAAATCGCTTGAAAATATGAGTTGAATGTAAACTGTGCTGAAAAGAAACGCAATATAGACAATCGTAAATATGAACCCAAACTGAAATGGCACGCGTCTTCTATATTTGATATTTTGTGGGAGAATTAAAAGTGCAATAATGGCCAATATTTGGGTTAGCCACAATGCATTCTTTGGAATTTCGATATCGTATTTGTATTTGTTCTCTACAACTCTTATGAAATATACTATTCTGATCTCTCCTGTTTGCTATATACCTGCACAGATATCAGAAGAGATTGATTGATAGTTGATTAGTTCTATTACGATAGTCTCTGTTATTTCATCGTGGATTTCATAGAGTTAATTTTATACATCAATTGCTGCTTGATATTTTTCATCAAAAGTGAGTACTTCGCAGATGTTTGATTATTTAAATTTGATTTTCGCATGGGTATATGATTTGTTAATTAGAGAGATGGTTGCAGTAAAAGTCGAATTGTAAACAGGAAAGACTATCAACTCACAGGAGCAATCAAACAACTGCGGTATATTTTTAGGCACTCCATTCGAAGAGAGTTCCAATTTGAACTCGCTTCGATGGAAATCATCTGTAAAGGTTGCCTGTCCTCCCCAGTTGATGGTCAACAAAAGGAGGACTATTATTGCCGTCATGAACCTACTTTGTAAATTATGAGATTTATGACTTAAGTATTAAACTATCAATCTTAAAATCGAATATTTTCTATATTTTTAAATGAAAAAAGCTGAGGGGGAAACCATCAAAAAACTCAAACTCGAGGACTACGAGATTGGACGGATTTTAGGCAAAGGTAATTTTCAATACATTAAGGTGGTTTTGGGAAGGTTAAGGTAGCCAAAAATAAGAAAACCGGAAAATATGTTGCTCTCAAATTGCTGAACAAGCATGAGATCATGAAGGCACAACAAATAGATCATGTCTATAACGAGAACTTCGTTCATTCCCAACTCAATCACCCCTTCATTGTGAATTTCTAAGGATTAGCTCAGGACTCTAAGCATCTATATCTTGTCCTAGAGCTCATCAATGGCGGAGAACTTTTCACATATTTAAGAAATGTCGAATCCTTTACAACTGATCAAGCTCGCTTCTATGCTGCAACAGTTGCCTGCTGTTTCGAATATCTACATAGCAAAAACATCATTTTTAGAGATCTAAAGCCTTAAAATCTACTAATTTCAAATGATGGCTACTTGAAACTAACAGATTTCGGTTTTGCTAAATTTTTAACTGAGGGAAGGACCTTTACCATATGTGGAACCCCCGAGTACATTGCACCTGAAGTTATTTTAAATCAAGGACACGGGAAAGCAGTGGATTGGTGGACTCTTGGAGTTCTTATCTACGAGATGCACGCTGGAATTGACCCGTTTAATGATGAAGACCCAATGGGGATATATAAAAATATTTTGAGAGGAAAAATATCTTTTCCCAGTACCTTTGATAAAGAAGCAAAATCACTTGTAAAACATTTGCTAGTTGCAGATCTATCGAAACGATATGGTAACTTGAAAGATGGTAACAATTAATTGACTTAGGCGTAAACGATATAAAAAAGCATCGATGGTTTAACAATTTTAGTTGGTAAGACCTCTTAAAGAAAAAGTATAAGGCAAGTTATGTTCCAGTAGTGAAAAGTTTAGGAGATGTATCGAACTTCGAGGAATATCCAGATTCGGGCACAAGTGGTGCAATAGACATAAAACCCAATATCGATCCATTTTTAACATGGTGATTTCGAATCTTCATAATTTAAAATACTCAAAAATTAAATAATCAAAGAATAAAATTGGTCTTGGCTTCTGTTACAAATTATTCGATTAGCTCTTGGTAGATATTTTATGCGATTTGATGCAACACTTGAGTTGAATAGAGCTATATTCCATCCTTTTAAAAAATTTGTTCATTAAGCCAACTTAAAATTAAGATATTTTCTTTTTATATTTCTTTTAATTCCAAAGGGTTATTGGCAAGCATTATCTTCTATTCATGATCCACAATCATACCGCAAAGCGTGCTTGCCCACTAAATTATCTTTTACTTTGCTTGACGAAATATTATATGGAGGGAGTCTTCGTCGATAGAATATTCGCTCATTGTGATAAACATCTTAAGAGCCCAAGGGAATTGCTCCCCATTTCCCAGATAAAATGGCCGATACTATTCCAGATGCTCGTTAAAAGCGTCAAAAATAGCTTTGAGGTGAATAATTTCGTTAGAATTGCAAATCCCTTAACTCTAAATTAAATTAAATGTACATTTTCATCGATGAAATCTAAAAAGATTGGCTCATCAACAACTAGTATTTTTTTATCTATAGTTAATGGTATTCCTCTTGTAATCCTTCGATATTTTTCCCTAAATGTTAAGCCATACATTTTCTTAATCATATAGACAAACTATTCTGTGTATTGAACCTCGATATAGCAAAAGAAGTGACAAAGGAAATTGACTACTGAGAATAAACTTGTATTTACTCTATCTTCTGTTTGATAATTTATTGGATCTTCAATCCAACTCATTTGCCGATATTATCGAAGGTTTATTAAATTTTAGAGGTTATCATAATTGATGAGTTGGGGGACAATGGCTTGGGCATTGGCTTCTTATTTTCGTTCTTACTTAAGTTCCTATTCATAATTATCTTCCTTTATGCTGCTATTTTCAACCAAATCGAAAGATATAGGTTGGACGAATTTTGCTTTTTGCTTTTCTTCAGGTTTAAGTTTAGTCATTAAAGTCTCTAAAAGTTGACTGAAATGCTCTTTTTAATTAGGTGAAAGCTTCGTAAAGGATGATTCATCTCCCAAATGACTAAATTACAGTTTGAAAAGAAGATCAGAAAGAGATTACGCTTATATTTCTGAGTTTTCTCCTAACTGAACATGTTTTTCTTCTATTTTTTATTACATTACCAGTTTTCTTTAAGAATATTGCATTCCTATTTCTGTGCATTAAGGTGATACTTCGACCTCAGCCGCTTTAAAAGATATTTTTTTCTATACTATAGAAGTGGCTTTATCTTATTTGGTAATTTATAATTTATTCTTCTCTTTTTAATTGTTTATAGATCTCTTTCTTAATTTAACCCGACTATCATCTTTCAATGTAGATCTCTACATATTTTTAAAGTAGTTACAATCATTGGTGCTTGCCGCAGTTTGAGATAAAAAGTGATCAAATAATTTTTGTTCCTTAGTGTTGGTAATTGGTACAAAAATTTCATCAACAACGCAATACTATTGATAACTATCTTTATTTTTGATTTAGCACTAACTTTATTTCTTAAATGTCTACTGCGTTGCCTTAAATTTTTTGGAGCTTTTAGAAGTAGAAAGCCCCTTAGTCATTGATGGAGAATTTTCTTTTGAAGTATGGTTTAAATTTTTATTATTCTTGTCTTTATGATTGGCAATGTGGTGTCCAGCTGTAGTAGAATGAATAGTGTAGTTTGATGACTTTTTAGTATGCTCTTAAATTAGTTTTTGATTGGTCGTGATAAACTGACGAAGCGGATTCTCCTCTGAAGTGATTGTTACTTTTTTAGGCTGAAACTGTTTTTGTTTGCGATTCTTCATTTGGAAATTTATGTTTCTATAATTCTAAAATGATTGCTAAACCACCGAGGAAATAAAAATGATCAATAAAATAAATATACGCAATATATTTATCCTCTTAAGATTTCAAGTAACCAGATGAATGTCCCCTTTAATTGGAAGAAAATTAAACCATAAAAACTATTAAAATATCGATTGATGAATAGGTAGGATTATATCAAAATGTTTACTGCTTTATTTAAATATCAGATTGATGATAGATCTGTTAAATTTGCAATATAAAATCACTGAACTTTCGACATTACGCTGAGCATTTGCTCTAAAATACTGATTTGATTTATCTTTGTTTTGCAGTTCGATTTTCTTTTAGAAACAAGGTAGGTTAAATCCTCAAAGGAGCTTGGGAGTAATATTCTATTTTTAGTTATGAGAATTTATTTTATTTTTTATTTTGTTTATTAGTAATGGCTCTCTCTTTCGCAAATTAGCAGAAGTGATTGAAGTATTCTCGAATTGAATTCTCCCTTGGTTTCAAGACGCGCAATAAATTTTTTAACGTAATCGTAAAGCTGGATATCAACCTGCATCTTCATTGTTTTAATCTATTCTTCTGATTTTATGGTCTTTATGGTGCTGAGTTCGGGGTGGTCTTTCCTGCGGCTATATTTGAATTTGTACCACATTTGCCATCTAAAAGTCTCATGGGAAATCATCAAGTTTTTTAGAATAATCTTTTTCAGATACAATATCTCATCGTTCGATAAGAAATCAATCTTCAAGTCACCAATTTACAGAGCAATTTTGCGAGGCAGAGATCTTGGTAATACTTTTGGTTCTTCAATTTAACCTTGTTTTTGCTCAAGTTTAAAGCCATAAGCATCCATTCCTTCTATATGCTGAATGTATAATCTCTCAGGTTTTTCCTATAAAGAATATAGAACCTGCCACTCATCTTTATCGAATTTGTAGCATCTTAAGACTTCAAGAGTATCTTGACAAAAGATCATACCCTACTATGAGAAGCCAAACCATTTAATTCTACTTTGAAACTTCATTGGTATTATTGTATCTTTTACAAAATGTGAACTTAATAATGTAATGTTATAAATACGCATTTTCAGGTTTTGACAGTCCCACATCGGTAAATTGTGATGATAAACCACCACTAATAAGTCTTCATATGCTTCCATCGTAACCACTTTTCTGTCGAAGCATATAGTCTATATTTAATTTCCAGCATAGTCTAATATTTTAATTTATTGGTCATTGATGGCAGCTATCCAATTTGCTCCAATAGCGATTGCCTTGATATTCTCCCATCGCATCTCCCATCCCTAATATCCTTCCTTTAGCTGTTTTTATTATTGGAAAACCAATAAATTAGAACTGGCATATACAAACACTTTTTCTCGTAATGCAAACATATCAAATTTTCGATTAGAATCCTTGATCCTAAGTCTATTTGGTCTTGTTTTATCGTGCAATTAAAGTTATAATACCGAGTTTTCTTGATCAATTCTTTCAATCACACATCCAATGCTGTTGTAAAATAGGAAACGTGCTTGCAGATATTATTCATAACATTTTTAAAGCAACTATTGAGGATATTCCGGAATAAGCTTTTTTGCCATTGACTAAAAAGGCATCTTCTTGTTTTTTTTATCAATATTTTTTTACTATACTTTTTATTCTTCAATTCCTTGGATGGCTATTTCCGGCGTTTTTTATTCAATATCCAAAATAGAAAAATTCTTAAATTGATATACTTTGCCATTAGATTATATGTTGTTTACAGCAAAGAGAAAAGAAAGATTACTCATTGAGTTTAGCTTTCTCAGGCAAGTAATCATCCCATTAAATAGTTCGATCGTATCGAAAAATACTATTTTTTACAATTTGGTATAATTCCAAATCGACAGAATGTTTTATGTCGTAGTGATGATGGAAATAGCTTTTCCGTTGCCTCCTTTGTTAAGAATTTAAGCTTGGAGGATTTATTTTTATTAGTAAATTTTGTTTTACAATTTATAGGAACTTTATCTATTGCCTACACTGATCTCTTGCAAATAAATTTGTCCTGGAGTCAATAGAACTGTCTTTTCAATTTAATGTATAATAAAATAAGCAAAGGATGATTGTATGAAAGAATATTTACGGCTTATCCATTCCATGGTGATTTTATACTTTTAGATGAACTCAAATTCTACTGAAAACGAAGATTACGCAAATGGATTTTATTATTAATCTTCCTCGTTATTTATTTATTCTGTTGGAAATTGTATTGAATAAAGATGGAGGATTCCTTAGGCCCCTAAAGTTACTATGTGAGAACTCCTACCAAAAAAGATATTGATGACAAATCCTTAGTGTATAGTTGATAATTTATATAATTTTTTGTTCGTAAGACAATAAATGATTGGATGCTACTCATCCGTCGCGATTCCTAAAAACTGTCCTGATTCGTTGAAATTGAGAGAACGAATGGGTTTGTCCCCTTTAAAAATAATTTATGCAGTAGAAAGATTTAATTGATTACTAACCTTCAAAAACTTTACAATTCCGTTGTCTGCTCCCATTGCGAAGAAATTATTAATAGTTGGATGCATCGCAAAAGCAGTAATGTCCAATTTCTAACTATTTTTCAGTTAGTGAGTCACTGCCTCATTAGTAGCAATGTTAACTTCATGGATGATGTCATCCGCGCCTAAAGAGGCGAAATTACTGAATTATTTTGTGTTTACTTGGCCGATGAATCTATAAGGATTCGAAGTCCTTCGATATGAGGACTGTACTCAATGAAGTTTTTCTATAGCATCAGGCGCCAAATTTATATTTATTTATAAATTTAAGATATGAACACAGATAATGCAGAGTGGACTCTCCCCTTGCTTCTTCAACCTTTAGAAGCTATTGTGACCGAGCTCAGAGGCATGAGCAGAGGTGGTCTTTAATAAGAAAAATAGGGTGAGGAGGAAGAGGTTAAAGGATTGAAGTTTATCTCGAATAAATTGGCAAGGTTATTCGATAAAAACCGAAGATTAAAGTATAGTCACATCAGCAGATTGCTGATTTAAAATTTTTCAAGTGAATCCAATGACTCAAGAAACATAAAGAGGAGAGTGTACGATGCAATAAACGTCATGGTTGCCTCTGATCTTTTCCAGAAGAAAGGGGACATGCTGGAAAAGAAAGAAAGCGAGGTTTATTGTGAAAAAGTCGAAACTCTAAAAATCAAACTGATGTCAGAGTACAATGAAAGGCAAAATATTTTAAATAATAAAAGAATTATGCTCAGTCGATTAATGAAGAGAAAGATAAAATTCACTGAACACATTATAAGAAACAAATAGAATAATAAGAAAGAAGATATCATTCAGTATCCGATAATTATCAATACAAAAGAGAATACAAAAAAAGTACAACTAATTTCGAATGAAGGCGAAAAGGTCTGCCAGATAGATTTAAAAAAGTCAAATAAAGGAAAATCCAAAAATATCGACAGTATATAAATATTGAAGGATGGACAATATTTATAATATTTATGATACGCTCTTTTTTATAATGCAATAATATTTATAATATGATCTTTTTACAATACAATAAAATTTGTCAATATCATTGTCATATGATTAATTTTACGCAGATTGGACTGCCTTCAACCGCTCTTTCGACCGCTCCTGAAAGCAATGCCATAATGAAAGGCTTCTGAATCACCAAATCGGAATGTTTCGGTTTGAAGATTAAACTATTGCCAAATGATTTTTTCCAGCCCAATCGAATATTTTCTTCTAAGAATAGACTGTTTTTAATTTTGCTACTCATTCCACTAAAATATGATAAATCGTCTTCTGCTACTTCAGGAATATAAATCTTTTAATACACTTCCTTCTTCACATCGATAAGATTCTTAATAAAATGCTTGATATAAAAGAATGCAGTCAGGTCAGTATTTTTTTAACTCATTGTTAGAAATTCCTCAGCCTCCATGATCAATAGCTTATATTTAGGAAGAATGCCTAAGAAGATACCAGTTTCACTTGAATTTGATGATTGTATTCTTGTCACTGCTTCCTCAGGGGTGTAGGCAATGTAGTTAATTTCTTCGTATCCCACAGTTAGGATGCATCTTTTTAAAGATATTGGTAGTTTTTACCCCAATTATAATTTCATTTATCCAATGTTTCCATTAATGGCTGTCATATCGAATTTCTATTGTAATTGACTTAAATGTTCGCTTTTTTGCTTGCCACCCAACTCCGAATAAGTAAAATTTTTAATTTATATTTCTTTCTTCTTAAACAACAATGCAGTCACCAGCATTTCTTGATAATAGAGCTCGTGTTCAAATTTTTATCGAAATAAAGCAAATTTACTTTAATTTTTACTGAGGTAATATGCCAAGATAATGCTAATTGAGCCATAGTTGACATTACAAGTATTTGTAAACCCTAAATCAACTTATTGTAGCAAATCCTCATAAACTTGTAATTTTAATTTAAATTATATGCCTTTGCTTGAATTTTAAACTTCTTCTTTGACTTCTTCAAAAAGGGCTCGTCTTAAGACATACTTCCTTTCCTTTAAGTTTAATGATTTGACATAAACTTACCCTAATCTTTTGCACTTCTTCTAAAACTACAAAAAATGTAAGAGAGTTTATCTTTCCTGAATATGCTAAAGATTGAAGATATATTAAATCTTATCAATAGATTTGTCATTCTTAAAGATGAAACGGCTTAAATTAAAAACAAGATTTAAAAAATTAAGCATATTGTGAGAAACAAGATAGTCGCATACATATTAACCAGTTTAAAATTATTTGTGATAAATACCAATTCCCACTTATATTCCTTTCATATCTTTAGCGATAAGCAACCCAATTGTGGAATACAGTGATATATCGCCTTTTAAAGTACTATTTCCATTCAAATTAATTATTTCAGCTGAAGATAGATCCAAAATTTATTGAACTCTATTACCAGCTTCTTCTGCTGGAATAAATTGCTGGTAAACTTCATAGTGTTATTCACCATCGATAAAGGAGCGAACTTATTCCTGTAAAGATAATACCTATTATTTTAAGGCCGTTCTTTCTTTTTATTATAAATCTTCTTTGCTTTATTATTTTTATTCTTCAATTTATTTTTTCTATTATACCTTTTATTAAACAGGTTCTTCTGGAATGGGCAGTACTACATCTTTAGTCTTTTCTTTTTACTATTTTAATTATTATTATTGAATTAATATTTCGGGTTCATTTTATTATTTCATGGAATCTTTATCTTCAAAATCTTATAAATAGTCTTCCCCGTCCTCTTCTTATTTTTATGATGGAATTAATTCAGAATCTGTTTGCACCATTAATGGTCTTGGGGGAAGGGTTGATTGTATCTATTATGTCTCCTTCTATTTTTTTGGTGAATGTTGATCTTTCAAAGGAGTAGGAACCATTTCAAGATTTGTAATTTAATGATTATTAGAACTTATTCTAATACTGAGAGTCGGATTAATTACAATTTACCTTATTTAATTAGCTTACTTACCGTCAATAGCCTTTGAAATATTTTATATTGCCTCCTATTTGCTTTGAAGGTTTGGTTATTATTATTTATTTATTTTGATTCTTTTTCTCTATCTTTCTTTATTTCTGTATTTTTATTTTTATTTTTATAATAATGATTATCTTTCTTTTTCGATCTGTCTCTCTCTTTGCTTTCTTTTTTTTTATAAAAGTTGTCTTTGAATTTTTCTTTTACTCTATTATTCGATTATCTTTCTTTGCTTTTCCTTTTTATCGTCTTATAAGAGCATCAGCCTCATTCGATTTATCGCAAGAAAATTTTTCTTATCGTCTTTTTTTTAAGAATGTCTTTTGGCGTGATCATTTACTTCATCCATTAAGGTTACGATTGGAAGTTCTTCGTTTTAAACTGATAGCTCATTTTAATTGTAGACTTCATCTTCAAGAGGAGGAAACAACTCTCTCCTGAGAGAATCTGCCTCGTATTCATCATATACTTCCCTAAGGTTAAGTAGATGACTATTAATTGGATTATTCTTGACTGACGGAACAAAATCAGGAAGTTTTTTAAGAGCAAATAATTATTTTTGGAAAGATTGTACAAGTTGAGAATTACGAGTTACCTTATCAACAATTTATTTCTTTTACTTCGCATTGATTTGAGGTGAGTGATCTTCATTTAAATGATTAGGTCCCTGCAGATAGAATTAGACTAAATTCTATATTTTTTCCTTTTATTTGTAGTGAGAACTATTTCCTATATGAGCGTAATTTTATCTCTTCTTTTCTTCACTTTTGAATTGCAGGTCAGTTTTGTGTTAAAGTTATTGCAAAAGGACAGATTTATCAACCTAAATATTAACATCTGATTAATCTGGAAGGTAAGATTTTTACTCTTATACTTTATCATTTTCTGAAATATGTTCTGTATTATGTACGTCAACTACATGCATTTATTCTGGGTCGCTTTCTAGTTCTATATTTTATTTTATGGCTTCAAGCAATTTGGTCTACTATCCTTTAATTCTGGATATCAATTATTTCAACTTCTAGTTTTGCTAATCCATATCATTTATCTCTTCGTATTTTGTTAACTTTAAATTTTATATTTATTGCTCTATTTTCATCCTCTCTTCTTTTAAAAATATATCCTCTTGATCCTCTTCATCACTTTATAACAATTATTTTCTGACTTCTCTTTCAATATTCTTTTTAATCTCTTCGATAGTCATTAAATTCATCAGTTCCTCCTTCTTTTTTAATTCCTAAACGAGTATTCTTTCCTTTTCCCTTTTCTACTTTTTTTCTTGATCTAAGAGGTCAATAAGTTCAATTTCTTTTTTTTCCATTTCCTTCAAAAATTTCATCTGCTGATCTAAATACTTGTCCTTATTGAATTTTTCCTGTCTTTCCTGCTGTATAATGGATAGTAGTTCTTCTCTTTATTGTTAAAATTTTATTTTTTCTTTGTGAAGTTTTAGATCAATTTAATTATTAATACTGTGCTTCATCTGTTTGATATTTTATTAAAGTTTTGCATTTCTCTCTCGTTATTTCTTTATTTCCTCCTTAAAACGATCCATCCTCAAATCCTTTTCTTGAATTTTAGATTCATACAACTTTTTTTTGTCTTATTTTCCAGCTAATGATAATTATAGTTTTTTTGAAAGGAGCTATCGTTATTTTTATAAATTTATCATACGGGAATCTAAGGTAATCAATTATTGTTTTTTATTATCGTCAACTTTTGTCTTTCTATTCTTTGCTTCAAAAACTATTTCAATCGTTTGAGTTGTTTTTATAATTTCTACATCTT